>Ga0172379_10008257_pt1 | contig 13170 bp, 18 predicted proteins | sample GrowelOW334metaG_FD_119756 | JGI IMG/M metagenome (GOLD analysis project Ga0172379, IMG submission 119756) | Groundwater microbial communities from an aquifer near a municipal landfill in Southern Ontario, Canada - Groundwater well OW334 metaG | ecosystem: Environmental > Aquatic > Deep... | reverse complement strand
TTCAAGACAAAGTTTTTGGATGTTTTCATTTTCTTTTTCGGCCTGCTATGGCCGAACGGCTAAAACGAAACCGTCGCTAAAATTCTAAACCATTTTCTGTAATCACAATTTTCTCGGCAGAAAGTATTTTCATAACTACGGCTAATTGAGAAAATCCATTTATAGCGCCATAATTTTTGTCCGCTCTTGCTTCTGACAGACTCTTCTTCATAGATTGCCAATCACTTTCATTGAGTGTAAGGTTTATTTCAGGATTTAAAACTTTTATTTTTCCAGCAAAATTTAAATTTTTTGATTCATAAAAACTTTCTTTGATGTTTTCCCAGCCAGCATCGCCGATTATGCCATCCAAATCAAGCGACGGATCTATAATTTTCATATAAAATGCCAGAGAGGTTAGAGTTTGCACCTCCTGCATATTTTTAGTGGTTTCTAATTTTTCTAATGATTTTATCGCCCAATTCCATATATTGTTAGTATCTGGTTTTAATGCAGGATTGATTACTTTTATTGCCGCAACAGCTAAATATAAATTTTCATATTCATCGTAACGCGGAAGCGGCAGAGAATTTTCATTCTCATAAGATTCGGGGAGTGGCGGAAAGGTTTCTACTAACTGTTTTACATCCTCAACAACATTTGTCTCGCTAATGTTTATTTTTATATTTGGGTCAAGGATTTTTAGGGCAAAAGCGTAGCTTAAAAAATCTTCTGTAGTGTCTAATTTCTCCTTTTCCAGTTCATTTTTCATCTCTTTCCAATCGTCTTCTGTAATATCATTTTTTTCGTCAAAAATATTTTCCACAAATTGAAGAAGCTTGGCATTGTCCTCCAAAACTTCAAATTATTTTTTAATTCAAAATTAGTAATTTGGCGGGGGTGCAAGGAGTCGAACCCTGATCAAAGGTTTTGGAGACCTCTATTCTACCATTGAACTACACCCCCGAATACAATATAAATATATCACAATATTTTGTTTTTTTCAATCTAAAAACCCTCGCAAATGGCGAGGGTATTATTAATAAATTTCCCTATTCCAGGGTAATTTCCCTATAACAAAGCTCTTGCATGATATGGTTCACCCATTCGTTATTGTAGGGCGCCACTATCAGGGTTGAGCGATACCTGCTTGGATTGGGAAATCTCTTCAGAAAATTGATATCCATGGCGGTAATTCCGTCAAACTGCTGGAACACGCTATAAATCGGAGCAGCCGCCATCAAAACGCCTTCTTTTGTCCATGGCCTGGCATGAGAAATTTCAAAAAGCCTCAGCGTTCTCTTATCTCCCTGCTTGGCAAACCTGATGAAAGGAAGCCAATGTATCCATTCTGTGACTTTTTCTCCATTAGCCAAAATAAACCCCATCGGCTCTTCTTTCAAATGCAGAGACGACAAATACAAAATTCTGGCCGGGCCGCCGGGCTCATGATAACGGCCAAAAGTTTTCAATTCGTTTGGCGGCAATATCTCGCTGTCCCTGATATTTTCCGCGTATCCAGTTTTGCCTTCAGCTCCCATAAAAGCTGTAAAATATTTCTGGCAATCCCAATCGTTGGGAGCTAAGCTGAACTCTATCGGCCGGCCCGCGCTCATCACCCGGTCAAACACAACTGTTCCGCCGTTTGATCCGCAGTCGGCTAATTTAATGCTTTTAATGCCCGAAGAGCAGGCTACTGTCAGCTCTTGCGTTATATAATTCAACAAAACAGAGAAAATTATCCTGCCTCTTCTAACACAGGTTATTGCAGAAACAGAGCCCGTGATAGAAGCGGGCCTCTCGGCAATTTTTTCCCAGTTTTCCATCATCTCTTTTTGAGCCAGGGCTTCGGCAAGCTTTTTATCTTCATAGCCGTTGGTCTGCAAAAATTCCAAAAACTTTTTCAAAAAAGAAGACCTGTCCGTAGGATCGCAGAAAAAGACAGATGGATGGAATTTGATATCAGAAAAGCTCGGCCAATTTTTCAAAAAGTTTCTCCCCTGCTCTTCTGTTATCAGCGCGGAATCCGGATCAAAACCCAGCAAATAATCTTTAATCTGTATTTCGGGTATGGCGTCAAGGGCAAGCGTATCTTTTTTTCCATAAGTATCTCTTCTCTTCAACAACTCACCCACTCTGGCCTGCGTTATGCTTGTGTTAGCGAGCATTAAAGCCCTAATGCAAGCATTGCAATACATTTCATTTTTATCAACGTCGCTTGACATAGGAGCCCCTCCGAAAGATGGTGCTAAAAAGTCAAAGAACTAAACCTTCTTTATTAAAGCACTTATATAATTTATGTCAACAAAATAAAACCGCCCTGGGCGGTTTCACGCTGGGCGGTTTTAATAAATTTTATTTTACGTATAATCCGCAAAAGCATTTGCCGTCTTTTGCAATTTCATCTTATTAATTTTTGGTTTTATTTTGCATTATCTTTTTTTCAACCAAAATATTTTTCCTTACAGAATCTGGCAAATTCTTGAAATTGCGATCTGTAATCCGCCAAACGCTTTTCTATTTCTCTTTGCTCTTTTTCGGAATTTTTTCCATCTAGAATTTTCTGATAGTGTTTTTTATCTGCATCTGGAATTTCATCTTCGTGGCGCGTTACGTCATAATAGTCCTTACCGCCGTTATGAATACACCACAAGCCCGTCCCATCTTGGTCGATAATAATTCTGGCGCTCTTGGGAACTTTTCTGTCTTTATAAAATTCATCTAAAAGCGCTTGCACACGGTCTTTCATAGCGTCATTCTCCGCCTTCCATTTTTTATATTCCTCGGTTTCTTGCAATCGGCCGTTTTTCCCGGCTTGTTCTATTTCTTTTTCTGCTTGCCTTCCTGCATCCATCCATTGCTTGGTGACTTCAGGAGTAATGCCATATTTTTTCATCAGCTCCTCGTCTTTTTCAGCCATTTGTCTGCGGTCATCTTCACTCAATTTATCAAATTCTACTTGACCCGATGGCAGAAAAGTTGCCGCCATTTCATCGTGCGCTTTTACGTAATCCCAATTTCTTTGGTTAATTTCAACAACAGAAAGCCGTTCATAAACCTGCTGTTCAAATTCTTTTTGACCGGCATATCTTTCTTGGGGTTTGCTTTCCCACTTTTCTATGCTGACCCAAGGCGCGATTCGGCCGCGATTAAAATGACCTCCGCAGGAATTTACGGTCTCTACACCAAAGACATTGAGCCCCACAACAGCTTCTTTTATTTCCGGCTCTATGCCTGAAAATTTTTCCAAGTTTTTCTCGGCTTCCTGCCAATTCAAATCCTTGTCTCTCGGTTGCTCTTGAGCTTCTTGAATTTGTGGCTCCTCAAATTTTGGCTTGTCTTCTCGCATGTTTTCTACAATTATTAAGTCCTCTATTCTGCCATTGAACTACAGCAAATCCGGATTTTAAAACAGTCTTAATTACTTTACAAACAGCCCGCAGAAGCATTTGCCGTCTTTTGCAATTTCATCTTTGTGGTAAACGCACGGACAGATTATTTTTTTATCCTGCTCTTTGTCTCCTGTAACTCTTCTGCATGGGCAATATTGGCTTCCGTGTTTTTTTTCATTAGCCAGCAACCCTTTAATTATCCTGTCAACTGTTTTTTCATCGGGGTTCAATCTGAATCCTTGAGACTTGGCATATTCAGAAAATCTGTTTTTCATTTCTTTAATTTTCTCTTCATCATCTTCTTCTGGAACAGGTTTGGCTTTCTTCCCTATTTCTTCATTAAGCCACTTTTTGATTTCATCTGCCTGCCTTAATCCCACAAAACCGCCGGCCGGCTCACCATTTTTAAACAAAACCACTGTTGGAATTCTTTCAACTTTAAACTTCTGGGCAGTTATTGGTATATCATCAAGATTGGCTTTTGCCAAAATAATCTGGCCGGTCATATCTTCTGCCACTTCATCCAAAATTGGAGCAAGCATTGAACACGGCTCGCACCAGGTGGCAAAAAAATCAACAAGCACAAGCTTGTCTGCTTTTTTTATTTCTTCCTCAAAATTTTTGTCTGTTAAAATTATTGGCATGGTTATATTATATCAGATTCCCACAAAAAAACAAACGCTTCAGACCGGTCTGAAGCGTTCAAGTTAGACTAATTTATTACTTTTTTGTTTCTTTATGAGGAGTGTGTTTCTTGCAAGTATTGCAAAACTTTTTCAGCTCAAGTTTCTTTTCAGCTGTTTTTTTGGTTTTCTTGGTGAAGTAATTCACATTCTTGCAAACTGTGCACTGAATCTTCAAAAAAGGTTTTTTTGTTGCCATGCTATTATTTTTCTAATTATATTATTGATAAAATGTCTTTGCTGAGCCGACGCGCAGATTTGCACTGCGGACCTCGTCATTACCAATGACGTGCTCTGCTGCCTGAGCTACGTCGGCAGTGCTGTGGGCAGGGAGGGACTTGCACCCCCGAAGACCAGTGGTCGCTAGATTTACAGTCTAGTGCGTTAGCTGCTCCGCCACCTGCCCCAGTGTTTTATATAAACAATACCATAAAAAATATTACTTTTCAACCTCTATTGCAATTATTCTAAAATATCCTTGCCATGAGCCTTTTTCCATTCTTCTATATCCTTGTGTCTGCCCGATAAAAGCACCTTTGGCACGCGCCATTTCTTTCCTCCGCTTGACGGCGAATTGGGTTCAAAAACTTCAGGACGTGTGTATTGCGCATATTCTAAAAATCCCCCGCCTTTTGTAATTCTTTCTTTAAGTAATTGAGGCTTTCCCAAAACTCCGGGAACCAATCTTGAAATTGCTTCTATGCAAATCATTGCCGGCAACTCCCCGCCCATTAAATCATAATCTCCAATTGATACTTCCATATCAGCAATTTTTTGCGCCACTCTTTCATCTACTCCTTCATATCTTCCGCAAATAAAAATAATTTGGTCTAACTTAGATAATTTAAAAGCCATTTTTTGATTAAACTTCTGCCCACGCGGAGTAAATAAAATAACCTTGGTCTTTTTACTTTTTTTTATTTGTTTAACTGCTTTGTAAATAGGCTCCACTTTTAAAACCATTCCCAATCCTCCGCCAAACGGCCTGTCATCAACTGTTTTATGGGCATCCTTCGTCCACTTTCTTAAATTGTGCAAATTAACTTTTATAAACTTTTTTTTCTGAGCCCGCGCAATCAAACTCTCGCCCAAATAGGACTTAAAAATTTCCGGGAAAATTGTAATCACATCAAACTTAATCATATTCTTAAATGAAAATCGCGCCGTAAGGCGCGATAATCACTTTTTGTAAAAATTACAGAGAGATATTATCTATATCTTCTGGCATTTCTTTCTTTTCGGCTCTTGGAGCACGTCCACCCTCTGGTTCCTCAATTTTGAGGTTTACGCGAGCATGGTTTTTTAGTCCAACAATTCGGACCAAATTTCTGATTGCCTTGGCTGTTGATCCTTCCCTTCCAATGATTTGGCCCATATCTTCTGGGTTTACTTTCAAAGAAAGCAAGACTCCCATCTCGTCAACTTTTCTTTCTACTTTGACGTCTTTAGGATTATCAACTAATTCCTTAACAATGTACTCAAGAAACTCCTTGTCGTTTTCTTTTGCCATAGTTCTTGCTGTTGTTTTAAACATTATTCATATATCCCGACCTTTCTTTATTTATTTTACTCAATCCAACCAATATGTCAATACCAATTTGTTCCACTTTCCAAAGCATAAATTTTACGCTCTAAAAATTGGAGGGAACACTTGCGAACAAAGTCGCGCCCGTTCCCCATAGGCCTTGCCACTATTTGTTTGCGCATCCACTGCACAACTTTTCTCCAGGCCGCATTTCTTCCGCCATATCTTTCCCACAGTCTTCGCAGGTGCAGATGCAGAAGGCGATGTCGTGGTTGCACCGATTGCACCACGCGGGGTCGTCGTACTCTTCTCCGTCGTGGTCATCGGGGTCAAAAACAACCCCGGGAGTGCGCTCTTTCGGTGGCGCGAAATCGGTCGCGGCGTCGTCGAGCGTTCCCTGACCGCATTCGCATAAATCCCACTCCTGCCTGCAGTCCGGGCAGAAGTTGTCACCGTCATCACTCAGATAATCAAACATTCCCATACAGGGTTTCCTCCTTTTTAGCGAATTGATCGCCTTATTGTGAAGTTCCAATCTCACAGCCCGCGAAACATTCACGAGCTCTGAATTGGAGGGGAGCTACTTTTGTATTTTCGCTCCCCTATGAAGACTGTGAAGACTTTTTCTCCTCTACCATTCCATGTAGAGGTAATGCCACACCTCGCAGTAAGCGCCGCCTCCGCCTGACTTCGCAGAAACACGAACCTGGGACGGCATCCCCAGAGTCATGAACTCGTTCTGAAAAATCCCGGCGATGCACGTACGGAGGTCTTCTCCTGATACGTGGTTCAGGGAGACATTGGGCACCGCTACTCCGTGGTGTCCCTTCTGAGCCGCATCAACCACCGCCACCATAGCGGAAGCGAAGAGTTCCTCTGCCTTGATGGCCCACTGCTTTTTCAACTCCTCCAGGTCGGCTTTTTTCTGTTTGGCCAAAGCCGCCTCACGCGCAGCCAGTTTTTCCAATGCTTCAAATGGAGTGGTCATACATTCTCCTTCTCGGCGATTTCGGCTCGCCTTATTGCCGCCCTTTTCAGGGGTGTTTTTCAATGCTTCCTCTTATTTAATTATACCACATATAAAGATGTATTGTCAAGGGCTTGCCCTCACCCTTTGCTTTTGTTAAACTAAACCATAAAAGTATGCAAAACAAAGATCAATTGCCCGATAAATTGCCTCCGCAAAATACAGAAGCAGAACAGTGCTTGCTGGGGTGTTTGATGTTAGACAAAGATGCCATTGTAAAAGTCATTGATTTTATAAAACCCGAAGATTTTTACAAAGGAATCCACCAGGATATTTACCAGGTGATGTATGACCTTTACGCAAAATCCGAACCCATTGATATTCTTTCGGTTTCAGCAAAGCTCAAAGAAAGAGGCAGGCTGGAAGAAACCGGAGGGTCTGCATATTTAACCGCTCTTATAAACACAGTTCCCACCGCAACCCATGTTTCAAACTATGCAAAAATTGTAAGACAGAAAAAGATTTTAAGAGAATTAATTTCCGCTTCAGAAGAAATTGGCTTATCTGCTTTTGACGAAACAGAAGAAGTTGATATTTTGCTGGATAAAGCGGAAAAAATTGTTTTTAACATAGGACAGAGAGCTTTAACTCAAGCATTTATTGCCATTAAAGACATTTTACCTGAAACCTTTGAAAGGCTGGACGCGCTTTCAAAACAGCATGGCGCTTTAAGAGGAATTGCAACCGGATTCAGAGATTTAGACAACAGGCTGTCCGGATTGCAAAAATCCGACTTGGTTATTTTGGCCGCAAGGCCTGGCATGGGAAAAACTTCTCTGGCTCTTGATATTGCAAGAAACGTGGCTGTAAAAGAAAACAAGCCCGTGGGATTTTTCAGCTTGGAAATGGGAAAAGACCAGCTTACCGACAGGCTTATTGCCTCCACCGGAAACATTGATTCGTGGCATTTGAGAACCGGTCAGTTAAAAGACGATGACTATTCAAGAATACAGCACGCCATGGGAATTTTATCTGAAGCTCCCATTTACATTGACGATGCCGGCTCTGTGAACATTTTGCAAATGAGGGCAATGGCGCGCAGATTGCAGGCCACCAAGGGCTTATCCCTGCTGGTTGTTGACTACTTGCAGTTAATGCAGCCCATGAACAGGTTTGCTTCTCCGGTACAGCAGGTTACAGAAAACACCAGGGCTTTAAAAATCTTGGCAAAAGAATTGGATGTTCCGGTGTTGGTTTTGTCACAGCTGTCCCGCGCGGTTGAACAGCGCGTGCCCCAAATTCCAAAACTTTCCGACTTAAGAGAATCGGGCTCAATTGAACAGGATGCCGACATTGTAATGTTTATTTACAGAGAAGATGTTTATAACGAAAACAGTTTGAAGCCCGGCATCGCCCAGCTCATAATTGATAAGCACAGAAACGGCCCAACCGGCTCAATAGATTTATACTTTGAAAAACAAAGAGCAAGCTTCAGAAACCTGGACAAAAACGAATATATGAACGAAATCGGATAATTTTTTCGTTTATTTTATGGACTCTATAAAAAAGTTAGCTGATTTATTTAACAAATTTCCCACTGTGGGTTCAAGAACGGCCGGCCGTTTTGTTTTTTATTTGATGCGCCTTCCCAAAGAAAAAACCGACGAGCTCATAAGCGCAATTCAGGAATTAAAAAGCAAAATAAAGTTTTGCAATTTCTGTTTTAACCCCTTTGAGCCAGATAACGGAAACGAAAGCAGTTTATGCCCCATTTGCAAAAACTCATTGAGAAACAGGCAAAACTTGTGCGTGGTTGAAAAAGAAACAGACTTGATTTCAATTGAAAACACAAAGAAATACAACGGACTTTATTTTATATTGGGAGGAAACGTCAACACAATGCGAAAATCTGATATGGAGCTTCTAAGAGTTAAAGAACTTCAGGAAAGAATAATATCTTCTGACAAATTCGGCCTGCCAAAAATAAATTTTTCAGAAATTATAGTTGCCACCAACCCAACAGTTGAGGGTAAAGCAACTTCTATCTTAATTGAAAGGGCTTTAAAAGAAATACCACAATCCCCTGCGCTAAAAATTACGCATCTGGCAAAAGGATTGCCGGTTGGCGGAGAACTTGAATATGCCGACGAAGAAACATTAGAATCGGCATTTGAAGGAAGAAAATAATTATATAAGTCCGTGCAAAACAAAAACCCCGCTCCGCGGGGTTTTTGTTTTTTTACAGAAAGGAAGCTTTAATTTTCTTTCATTTTGTTCCTCATATCCCTGATTATCTCTCCGGCAACGTCTTTTCCGCCCAGTCCAATGGCCAATCCAATTCCCAGTGCCAAAGCTCCAATTGCTCCATAAACTATGCTGGTGTACAAAGTTTTGATTAAAAGGCTAGCTGGCAAAAGCTGGTCTAAAATCAAGAAGATTGTGAAAATCCAGATCGCCCATTTTACAATTGATGAAGCAATGTAGCCATATCCCACTTTCATCCTTTCAACTGTGGCTCTGACTACTTTTTCTACTATGTCAGAAATAACTACCGCTACCACAAATACCAAAACAGCAACCACCACGTTTGGAACGTAGTTTAACACCTTCATCAAGAAATTTGAGAAGTTGGTAAGCTGTAAAATGTCTACTGCTATTAATAAAGAAACTACAACAAAAACCCACTTAAAAATGGCTCCAATAAAGCCTGCTGCATCTACGTCTATTTTTGCTCTTTCAAAAGCTTTGTTCCAGCCATCTCTTTCAAAAAGCTTGTTGAATTTGATTGATTTTAAGATTTCTGTTATCAATTTTCCAATACCAACCGAGATTAAATAGCCGATTATAAATACTACTATTGCTAATAGCAAATTGGCGATAAAACCTACAAGGTTTTGCAAAAACGGCTGGATAATTGATAAGGACCATTCTGTATATGACATATTTTTTGTTTTTTTATATTAAGAGTAATTTTTTGCCGACCTTTGGGCTAAAGCCCTTAAAATGGCTAAACACCATATTATGTTATTATCCTATCGCCAGAAAAGTAAATCAATCCCTTGGGGTGTGGATAAGTCCGAGCCCGCGGCGAGGCCCCGTGTTCATCACGGGGCGACTTTTTAAACAACAAAAAAGCCCATAGGGGGCTTGTTAAACTATTTTATACGCTATCGCTCGAGCGCATCTTCAATGAGCAAACGGGCTTCAACTCTTTCTAGGGCTATCCTTCTTTTCTCCATACGGCAAAGCGCGCGAAACGCCGCAATGAGAATTTCATTTTTGTTTTCTTTAAAAGTATCGCAGAAGCGAAGGCTGTTTTTCCCCTCCGGGAGCTCCATTAGCGGAATAACCGCCGACGTATCGCAATTGAATGTAGAACTAAAAGAAACAACCCCGCATCTGGCGCATTCGCCAGGGTGCCGCCAAACGCCAGTTACTACGCCTAAATGATAAAAAAGAAAATCGTTGTCAGAAATATCATCGCGTTCAGGAATACGCAAAACAATCGTGCCTTTTTTTACTTCGGGCCTTTGCATAGTCTTCTCCTTTGACAGTTGGTAAAGAAACTAAGCTTATATTATAAGCTTTAATCAAAAATTACAAGTATTTTTTCCACTCTTCTGGTAACGGAAGCTCCAAGCTGACTACCTTGTCTTCGGTGGCCAATTTGAAAGAAATAGCCGTGGCCATCAAAGCAATTGTGTTTCTATCTTGCCAATTGTCGCCGCCGGACTGTCGCACAATAAAATCACGACCATATTTTTCGTCCCCCAAAATCGGGTGGCCCATTTCAGCCATCTGCACCCTTATTTGGTGAAACCTGCCGGTTTTTGGCAAAATTTTCAAAAGTGAATACTTTTCGTTGCTTTTGACCAGCTCCCACGACAATTCGGCGGTTCTTGTTTTTGTGGCTTTTTTAATTTCCTGCAAAAGCTCTTCATCTGTTTTATTTGTAAAACCTTCTGCAAAAAAGGATATTTTATTTATCTTTTCTTTCAGTTCCCCGCTCTTTTCTTTCACTTTGCCCTGCACAATGGCGTGATAGGTTTTTTGTATTGTGTGATTGCGAAACTGCTCTGATAATCTGCTTGCGCCCTTTGAAGTTTTTCCAAATAAAACAATCCCGGCAACCGGTTTATCCAGTCTGTGCACCAGGCCCAAAAAAACATTTCCGGGCTTTTTATATTTTTCTTTAAGATAATCCTTAACCATATCCATCAAGCACTTTTCGCCCGAACCATCGCCCTGCGTTAAAACCCCGGCTGGCTTTACCACCGCAATAATATGATTATCTTCGTATAGTACTTTTATACTTGACATAATTTATAAATAATGATAATAATATATTAGTTCTTACCTTTTGTAGCCCTTTTGGGGAGATGCTGTATGGCGCCAACATACAAAATCGTAAATCGATTAATCGTTATGAAAATTGGTCTTGGCAAAATAACAGAAGACGATGCGGGTGAAACCGAAGATTATGAGCTGTTGGAAAAATTCAGTAACTGGCTGGAAAGGAATCGAGTCTGGAACGATAACGACGGCGTGATTGAATACGAGGGACGCGGCATTGGATTTGTCGAATACACTTTTAGGGAAAGGAATTTGACCAAAATCATAGCTTGGCTTAATGCTCACGGAATCTGCGAAGCCCCCAAAAAAAAGAAAAGGGGGTGCTAGTAATGAATCATGCAAAATGGTTCGTGGCAATTATGCTATGTTGCGAGGTTGGGGCCGGGCTGATACTTTGGGGATGGCCGAACGCCTGCGGAGTCATATCCGCAGTCGCACTGGGCATCGGTGTCCCAATTATCAGCTCAATCCACTTCGTCGATATGTAGCTTCGGCTTGACCCGACAATAATCGCATACATGAAGCGTTTAACCACAACGCTTCTTTTTATTTGTCGCAATTTTTCGCACGTGTTAAAAATCAGTACTTTTCCAAAGTTTCCTTTATCTTTGTACAAAACTTTATCATTGACATAAATTAAATATTTTGATATTGTTTATCCAGGTTATAAGCTTCACCTTTTCAAAGAAGCCCAATCTTTTTGGAGACAAATGCCATGCAGTGTACGTGGTGCAAGAAACCAGCAAAAACTATTTTGGTTCGCACCAGCGACGGCAAGGAGATTCCGGCGTGCGAACAGTGCACGCCCTTTGCTCCCCTTCCTTGGGAAAGCTACAACTTGCGCCAGTCTGTCAGCGAGAAAAAGACCGCCGACAGCAAGCAGAAGTAGGGCAACGGTTTCTCCAACAAACGTATAATATCCCGTGAAGTTACAAAAGCTTCCCGGGATTTTTTTTATAAAAAGCTAACAATCTGATTAACTATCGCCTAAAATTTCTTTTATGCGGTCGGCTTCCTCTTCCACAACCGGGCCGTCGTACTCTCCATTATGAGCATGAGTTCCTTTATATATTGGCTTTTTTTGGTCTAAGTGCAAACTAAATTCAAAATGGTCTCCCCTTTGTTTTACATAAATATGAAACCTTGGATAGTTATCTATGCTAAGCCTTCTAACTAAATTATACTCGTTTGGCGACTTTGCTTCCAGCATAATATAGCCAATCTGCCTGGCCACATTTAAAATGTTTTCTTTTAAGTCTTTTATAATAAAATCCATCAATATTAAAATTCAAAATTTATTTTAGTAAATTTCTTATATCTGATTTTTTTATTACAAAACTTCTGCCCACTTTAACAGCCTTTATGTTTCCCCTGTTTATTCTTTTCAAAACCGCCACTCGACTTATTTTCAAAATTTTTGCCAACTGGCTCACGCTCAAAAATTCACTTTTTTCTATAAGAATCTCTTTTAAATTTTTCCCTGAATTTTTCATATATTTTAGGTTATCATATGATAACCTAAAGCGTCAAGAATCAAAACGCCGAACAATTGTATAAAACTTGACAAATACATATTAGAGGTGTATAATAAATATAGATGAAATTCCTGTTTGTATGAACAGGTCGTCCCGAGTTTATCTTGGGATAAGAGGGCCGATTCTCTGCCTTGAGCCAAAGAGAATGCGTTCTTTACAGGAGAGAGTTACTATGACCAACCGCTTCAACATCGTTCCTGGACGCGGGCCCAACAAGTTCGATTTCATGATGGCCCTGTTTGACAGAGCCAAGGGAAGCAGAACTGTGGAGTTCGTTCTTAAGGAGTGCGGAAAGAACCCTGTCTCTGTGGTAATCACCCGCATTGAGTGGGAGGGCGGCCATGAAAAGTGGCTGTTTAAGGGGTGGTTTCACCCTGGTGGAACAATGGTTGAGGGCTACTACGACACTCAAGGTCGCTGCGGCTTCATAGACCAAATAGTTTAACTTATCTCGGCTGTACCAATACCAATGGTGCGGCCTCTTTTTTTACAAAAATTATCCGTGTTTGAATTCTATCACGTCGCCGTCTTTGACGATGTACTCTTTGCCTTCGGTGCGGAGCTTGCCTTGTTCTCGGGCTTTGGGATAGCCTCCACAATCCAACAAGTCTTTCCAGAAGACCACTTCGGCTTTTACAAATTTGTTTTCAAAATCAGTATGAATTGCAGCGCCGGCTTTTGGAGCTTTATCTCCCCTGTTTATTGTCCAAGCTCTTGTTTCATCTTCCCCTGTTGT
>Ga0172379_10008256_pt1 | contig 13171 bp, 5 predicted proteins | sample GrowelOW334metaG_FD_119756 | JGI IMG/M metagenome (GOLD analysis project Ga0172379, IMG submission 119756) | Groundwater microbial communities from an aquifer near a municipal landfill in Southern Ontario, Canada - Groundwater well OW334 metaG | ecosystem: Environmental > Aquatic > Deep... | reverse complement strand
TTCCAATTCGCTCGGCATTTTGATTAGAGCGCCTGCAATGCTCGTATCTTTTGAGCTTTGCTTCCGTCGAATTAGCACTACTTTTTCGTCAAGCTGTAGCATCTGAATTTCGCCAGTAACAATGAAAGTTTTTTTTGAAGGGTCATCTCGATCGGTGTTCTCATAGCCTTCTTTAAAAACAGTACCACTTACTTTTGAACCGTTAGTGCTGATGTAATAGCGCAGTAACTTAGACGGATCTTGAATTCTAATCACTTGAGCCGGTGTCATCGCTACCGGGCCGAGAAGTTCATTTAGGTTCGTTCGAGCTGTTAGGATGAGAACGCTGCTGCTTGCCAAGGCTATGACAATGCCGGTGACCAACATATTGATGTTGCCGCGCCTTAGTTCTTTGGCGATTGTGTCGTTTCTCATGCAGTGCCTTATCTTTGATCGTAAGTGTACAATGGCAGCATGCTTAATAGTTATCTGTCTATTCGCCATTTACAATTGCGCAGATTATATAAGTCTGCCGCGCTAGGCTTTGTAATTATGCTCGGTATCTCTTGCGACAGTTCCCTTGCCGCGGAGACTACCTCAGCATCTACCAGTGAGGAGTCTGTCGGTGCTCGCGCAACGACTGCTGAGTGTTCAGGACGCGACCAGAAACTACTTACTAATCTCTGGCTTGCTTATATTGAAAAGTCGCCCGCTCTCTTGTCCGTCGTCGCGAGTCAGAAACAGTCTGGCTTGAGCTGTGAAACTCTTGCTGGATATCTCGCTAATCCGTTTTCCACCCCAGCAGTTGGCCGCTTCAGCGGCTCAGGCTATCGTCAATTTGTTGTGTCAACGGCTCCGGCCTGAAGCCGAGTTTTTCGCTAGCTACTTGCAGAATTCCCGCGAAATCCAAAAACTTCAGTCTCTACGAGTCGTGAAGAAAAGGTCGAGTAACAAGAGGGGAAAATTGACAATAAGTCAGTTTGAACGCTTGAAGAACCTACAGTCTAATCACGAGCAATCAAGAGTGAAGTTAGTTTCCCTAGTGGGAGAGGAAGCTGCATTGAAACTGGATAATGAGCTGCAGCTTTAGTCAGCGAAACGTTCCTCTTCCTCCTCTTACCGGGAAGAGAAATTATAGAGACTTGCCAGGCGTGAACTATTGCCATCTATTTCATGTCATGGTAAGGTCATGATATGAACAAGCAGTTGACACTACTAAGCACTTATCGGCGCCGCTCATATCGAGGCTAGGCGTTGGTCGTCGTGCGTTTGTAGTTCAATGATTTGCTAGTCAAATAATTTGTAATTTTAGAATATCTGCTTACGACGATTGTTTAGGTCGTGATTGCCGACGCTTACATAATTGAAATCCATCGGCGGATGGCAGAGAGGTCGATTGCGCCTGCCTGTAGAGCAGGACTGTAACAAGCACGTAGGTTCAAATCCTACTCCGCCGATTTTTATCTCGTAGTGCTAAACTAGCGCTCACCTGCAATTTCGCATTTGGGAGAAGCTGACCGTGACCTCAAGTCTAAAAGATCTGATTCAGAATATTCTGACAGAACATCATGTTCTTCTGCGAAGAGAACTTCCACGCCTGGAGATTTTGTTGAGCGAGATTACTGCTCAACAAGGTAGTCAGAATCAGAAATTGCAAGAAGCATTTGAAACTTTCAAGAAAGTAAGGACTAAGATTGAGGTTCATTTAGGCGATGAGGAGCAGTTTCTGTTTCCCGCATGTATTAAGCTTGAAAGTGGCGCCCAGGCTAATGAGGTGATTACCGAAGTATCCTCCGGCCCTAATCTGCTTGAGCGCATAGTGGAGATGGAAAACGAACATGAGAATTCTGGTAAGGCTTTTGAGGCGATACTAAATGTGGTGAATGCGGTGGCTTCAGCAGAAGAAAGTTCTGACACCATTTGTCATCAATTTGTTGCCGGCCTTGCCATTGTCATTGCTGATTTGAAAGTTCATGTTCAGAAAGAAAATGAACAAGTTCACCCTCGCGCAAGGCAGTTGCTGTCTGCGATTTAGCATTTTTTTTCTAATTTGAATTTTTATGTTTTCTTGTTTTCCTTTCTCTAGATTAGAGTGTTAATGAAAATCGGAACAGGTAGGAATCGAACCTACTAGGCGTACACGCCCGACTCTCTAGCAAAGAGTTTGCCCCCATGGGCCACTGTTCCAAATGAGGAGACGGTATGGACTTGCACCTACAACCCTTTTGGGGCACTTGTTTTCAAGACAAGCTCCTCATCTAGCCGGATCGTCTCCGCGAAAATGGCACCAGTGACGGAATTCGAATCCGCATTACTCCCGTGACAAGGGAGCGTCCTAAACCGTTAGACGACACCGGTATATAAAAAGTGTACTGATGGACTTGCACCATCGCATGACTGGTTTGCAATCAGTTGCCTTGCTATCTTGGCTAAGTACACGTGGTCTTTAATTGAAGTGTGTGAAACTATAAAAAGTGGTGGCCGAGGATTGAATCGAACAATCGCTGAAACTCTTATCGGGAGCTTGTTTTACCACTAAACTACACGGCCATTGAGAAGTAAGGCTGTCTAATTCGTGGACTAAAATATTTTGATTTTTCATTTTGATGTACTCCAAGGGCATGAAAATTTTGGTGTTGAAAATTGGTTCCACTAGCTGGATTTGCACCAACATCGCTCCAGTTATGAGCTGAATGTCTTGCTGTTAGACGATAGTGGAGAATGGCTGCGCTACCTGGGCTCGAACCAGGGACAATCCACTTAACGGGCGGACGCTCTACCAACTGAGCTATAGCGCACCATACGCACGGCAAGAATCGAACTTGCTTAAAACGCTTTAGAAGAACGTCGCCCATCCAGTAGACCACGTGCGCATATATTGCTGCGAGAAGCGCAGCAATTGCCCCTGCCGGTGCAGCAAGGAAATGGAGCCCAAGGCGTGGTATTGCACCCGCTACCTGTCGCTTACAAGGCGACCGCTCTGCTTTTGAGCTACATGGGCAAACGTGCAATTTTAAAATGGTGGAGTCTAAGGGCTTTGCACCCTTCACTTTCGGGTGCAAACCGAGAGTTTTTCTGACTAAACTAAGACCCCAGGCATTAGGCGCTGGTGGACGTTGCTCGGGCAGTGCTGGTTGTAAAAATAACATGGTGATTTGATCTCATAATAGGTGTGACAAAACGAACGATAGAGCAATTGCCTCTATCACTATTTCGTTTCATAATCCCTATCATCGAGTTCACTTCATTCACCTGAAAATGGAGCGGAATAAGAGAATCGAACTCTTTTAGCTAGCTTGGAAGGCTAGAGCACAACCAATGTGCCAATCCCGCAGGCAGAAAAATGTGCAACGAATTGCACGACCGTTTTTTCAATATACCACGAGCGAATGAAAACGCAATAGCCATTTTGAATTTTCGTTTCACGGCAGAAAAGTTAGTTGCTTTCTTGATTTTGTATGTATTTGTGTCAGACTCGATTTATTGATTGTGAATCTTGGATCTGGAACTATGAGTGACGACAATGACAAAGCACCAGAGCCAAAGCTTCAGACAGAGGGGTCTGGGGCTGGTGGTGGCCGCAAGATCAAGACAGCATTGGGCTTCAGTGATTTTAGCGACGGTGGTTCCATTCCTCTTGAACCACTTGAGCCTACGGGACCGATGCGTACGGACCCAATTAAGTACAGTCATCTTAAAGACAAAGCTATCGACGCTTTGATCTGGTCTCCGATCAAAGACTGGCAAAGTGTTTACGATCGCTTAGTTGGGCGATTTCCAGAATTCGATATTGCCCAAGAGGGCTTGGTGGATGTTCTTGCTCTCATGGTAATTACGGCCTACGAAGCGGCTGAGCAGGTGCATGATTTTCAGCAACTACAGAGTGGCTGTTGGTATTTTTCTGATGAACAATTGGTGCGTATTATTTCTGTTACTTCGCGGGTACCACGACGAGGTTTATATTAGTGCAAGTGATACCACTGCCCTGTTCTTAGGTTTTCCGCTTTGGCCTGCTCTCGGCTTGAGCTGTGAGCGGATTGTCTGGCCATGAATGTTTTGGATAGCGGGCTTTTAGGTCTTTCTTCACTTCGCCGTAGGTATTCTTCCAAAAGCTTGCTAGATCGGGTGTGATTTGTTGCACTCGATAATTTGGTGCCAACAAATGCATTAGCACTGGTTGTCTCGACCGTGCCACTCGTGGTGTTTCAGTCATCCCGAAAAGCTCCTGGATGCGCACAGCAAGCACTGGTGCCTGACCCACTTGGTAGTGTAGCTTTATTTGATTGCCGCTAGGCACTGGTATTTGCGTTGGTGCTTCCTGTTCTATAGTCGTGAGTTGTTCGTGGCTAAGCTGCGATTGTAGTATGGAAATAAACGACTGTGACTTTAGCTCAGTAAGGCTGCCCGAGCCCATGCACCAGAGTGGCAACAGGTCGCGCCATGGTTCGCTAGAAAATTGAGGCAGGTCAAGCTCTGGCATATGTTCACGCAAGCAGCTTAGGCGAGCAAGATATTGTTTGGCTTGTTCGTCGACGAGAGCTGCGAGATCAATATTCGCTGCACTCAGTGCCTGAGCTAGAATTTCTCCTGGGTCAACGTCTGCTGGTAGAGCTGAAACTTTTTCTTCAATTTTAAGGTCGCAGAAACGAGTGCATTTTGATGCCACTACTTTTTCTCGCACGCTATCGTAGGTGACATCTATTGAGGTTGTGATGTGCGACTTGGGCAGCCAATTTTTGTCTATGGCCGATGCTTGTCTAACGGTTGCATCTGACTGACCAGTTTCAATTAATTCAACCGCCACAAAGAGTTCGGCATCGGTCACTGCCGAATCGGTTGAAAGTTTTACACCGCGGCCGCCAACCATTAGCGCTGTTTTGCCACCCGCTTCTCTTCGCCTGCATATACGGTCGCTAAATGCCACCATGATGGCGCGCATCACAGCTTCGTCTGCTTCTTTCGCAGAAGCTGATTTGCTGCTCTCAAATTCACTGTTCTCAAATTCACTGAGCAGGCGCGTCAATTGCTCAGCTGCTTTTAGAATTTGTTTAGCAGGATTGACCATCAGCTCGCCGGCAAACGAGTGCTTGTGGCCGTGGGCTGCAAATTCTTTCAGTGCCCAGACTCGGTCTAGGACATCAGATTCAGACTTGTGCTTAGCGCCAGTGTTCTCGACTGTGCGCTTAAGAGGGTCTCTCTCTGCCAGCATCGCAGCACATAACGCTGTGTCTTTCAGCTCGCCCAGTCGTGCGCCTTCAACGAGCAAACGCGCTAGTCTTGGTTGTAGCGGGAGTTGAGCCATCATTCTGCCAAGCTCAGTAAGGCTGCTATTTTCTAAGGCATCAAGTCTCTCTAGTAACTCTAGTGCGCGGCTGAGACTGGTTGCTGGTGGCGCCTCAAACCATGTGAATGATTGCAAGTCTTTCTCGCCCCAGGCAAAAAGCTGCAGGGCGCATTCTGATAGTTCAACCCTTTCTATTTCGGGCGAGCTAAATTGCGCCAGCGTTTTATGTTCGCGCTCTGTCCAAAGTCTAAGGCAGTCACCACTGGCGGTGCGCCCCGCGCGCCCGGCTCTTTGATCGGCTGACGCTTGTGAGATGCGCTCAAGACCGAGGCGGTTTAGGCCTAATCTTGAATCTAATCTATTGACCCGTGCCATGCCACTGTCGACCACCGCACTGATGCCGTCAATAGTTAGTGACGTTTCGGCAATATTGGTGGCGAGCACCACTTTACGCTGCGCCGATTGATTTAATACCCGCTGTTGTTCTTCTAGTGGCAGGTCACCATACAGAGGAAGCAATAGTAGATTGTCGCGTTCGGCTGTTGCTTGCAGCAGCTCTTGCACTTTGCGAATTTCTCCGACGCCAGGAAGAAACGCAAGAATGTGGCCGTCGCTTTTTGCCAGCATTTTCTTCACGCCATCGCACACTGTTTGTTCTAGGTTGGCCGGTGACGGTTGAAATGAAAGATATTCGATATTGACAGGATAAGTGCGTCCTGGACTGTGCACCACGGGGCAGTTAGCTAAGTAGCGACTGACAGGTTCTGCGTCAAGTGTGGCCGACATGACAATAATTTTTAGGTTTGGTCGCAATTCGCTGCGCACTTGGCGCACTAGTGCTAGTGCCAGATCGCTATCAAGATTGCGTTCGTGAAATTCATCGAAAATTACTACCGCAATATTTTCAAGCATAGGGTCTTTTTGTAAGCGCCTAAGAAAAACTCCTTCTGTACAGATAAGAATGCGCGTGCGTGCTGAAGCCTTGCTCTCGTGGCGAACTTGATAGCCGATTTCCTCGCCAAGTTTAGTGCCGCGCTCGTCTGAGATTCGTGTGGCCGCCGCTCTGGCTGCTACGCGGCGTGGTTGCAAAACTATAATTTGTCCAGGTTTAGCCTGACCATTCTTTTCATCGATGATTTCGGCCAACCCTGCGTCAAGCACAGCCGGTGGCACTCGAGTTGTTTTACCTGCTCCAGGCGCGGCTACTAGTACCAGGCTTGTTTCTGTGCCTCTAAGCTCGGCGAGCACATCTGGCAGAACGTCATCGATTGGTAAGTTCTTTATTTGTGGCCCTCTTATTTTGCTCTATGCTGATCCTATCAGGTCTATCATTTTTGCCGTGTATGCAAAGTAGCATTTGCCCCTGTAAAAGATTGGCGAAAGTTAATCTGCTCGTGTGTCTATCAATTGGCACCTGTCATTATCTTGGCAATTATCTTTAATCAGACTACGTAGTTCTTGCGTTGAAAGACATTGTGTCCACGCGCTAACATATAGCAGCTTAGTTGTTACGCGAATTGTCTTTTTCGGCAATGACGCGAGGAATCCTGGTCGCTAGTTATTTCAACTTGGATGGTCTAACCATGGTCAAAGGCTCGATTCCCATGTCTACTCCGTACGGTCTCAAGCGTCGTCTAGTGACGGTTACTGTAGGGGTGGCGTTGACTGTTACGGTGTCGTCTACCGTAAGTTTCGCCAATGACATGCCTGTAATTGACCCTGGTTCTGCTGTCGCGACCGGAGTGGACATAAGCAATCACATGAATGCTGTCGGCCATGTGGCAATGCCCGTTGATGTGCAAATGCCTGTTTCAATTGATCCGCAGATTCACACACCAAATATTGATGTCACCCACTCGCTAAATGTCACTCCCAATATTGACCTAGTGCCTAATATTGATGTGATGCCAAACATTGATGTAACTCACGTCATCAATACAGTACCTAATATAGATGTAGTGCACAGCGCCAATGTGGCCCCAAATATTGATTTAGTGCCTAACATTGATATGACTCACAGCGTGGTTACAACGCCAAACGTTGACATTACCCATGCCGTAAATGCGATACCAAGTGTTGAAGCCGCAGTTAATCCTATTGATCATCCCCACGCAGACCATGCTGTTACTGAGCATACGACTGGGCTGGTTGATGGTAGCGCTACTCCGGCAGTTGAAGCCTCAGCACCTGTTGGCGACGACCACCACCATGACGGTGCTGGTCATACAGCCCACGATGCTGCTCAGAATTCAGATGCTCAGGCCAGCGGTGCTACTCCCACACCAAATACCACTTTCGATCTTGGCTCAGCTGGTCACGACTTTTTGGCCAGCAGTCTTGCGAATTTCCATTCCATCACTATTGATGTTGGTGGCGTCAAAGAGGTTGTTGATCTAAATAGCAGATTGACTGCTGCTGAGTTGGTTGCCGCAGAGCAGGTGCTATCGGGCGGTGTGCAGACTATCAATCTTTCGCATACAGGTCAGGCCCTCGGCGGCACCGTTATTCTAGATAGTGGTCTCTTGTCTGCTATAGATAACTCAATGGGCGGGACAATCGGCTCGCTGACAGTTACTCAGGGCGTTCAGTTGATCAACACAGTTGAGCTCTTCAATGTCTCTGGTGTCATCAACAACTTCGGTTCTATTCTTCTAGCTTCTGAGATCGCTGGCCAGACTGGCACAATCTCAGCTAGTGCTATCGTAAACTCATTTGAGGCGTTAATTGGCTCGTACATGTCAGCCAGCTTTGGCGGCTTGTATGGCGCAGATCCAATTCTAAATGCGCTAAACAGCATAACCAATTTTGGTACCATCAGTAGTGCCGGTAATTTGACTATCACCGCCCCTGAAATTTCCAATATTTCAACTAACGGACATGTTGCAGAAATCTCCGCCGCTCAGAATCTCTATTTCAATACAGCTCATCTGGTTAACTCTGGCAATTTGCTTGCGAACAACGGTGATTTAAACGTTACGAGTGGAGCTGGTCTGCTTGTCGAAAATGCTGGCGGATCTTTGCAAGCTTTGAATCACGACATCAATATGGTCGGTATTAACTCTGCTGTGCAAGTGATGGGAGGCAACTTTGATAGCGAAGCGCTTAACCTCAAAGCTGGCCACTCTACCATTAATCTTCAAGCCGGTAACGTCAGCGGTCGTATTAATGCTTCGGCCGACAACGTACATTTATATACAAGCGAGTCTGATCTCAAATTAGGCAATATCGATTCATCTGGTGATCCAACTCTAGCTAGCCAAGGCAATATTTTAATCGACGGCACTATTGCTCCAACCAACGGCGCCAATTTGGCACTAGTGGCTGGTGGAAATATCTTGAGTGGCGCGGGCGGTCAGCTCGATACTCGTGTTCTAGCACCAGGTGGTGGCAATGGTGGCAATCTCAGTTTAATCGCCGGTGCGAACTTTACTGTTGATGGTAGCGGCAATGTGGTGCTAACTGATTCGGCCAATGCCGGAAAAGGCAGTTTGACTGGCGGCTTTATCGATCTAACTGGTGCCAATGGTGGTACTGGACCGATAAACTTGATCACAACCGCAGGTACAGGCGCGACTGGTAATGCTGGCTACGTGCAGATGGTTTCTTACACGGGCACTACTGCCAACAGCGGATCAATAGTGCTTCCATCGACGGTCACCATTGATGCTAGTTCAGCCGCTGGCGACCGCGGCAACGTCAGTATCATTTCTGGTGGAGGCAATTCGAATGCCATTAGAACTGGAAGCATTGTCGGTAACAACATTGCGCTTGCTTTGTTTACTCCGACAGTCGGCAGCGGCATGTTCTTCGATGGTGCCGGTACAGCTAGTAACGGCATCAATTCATTCGCAACCACTGGAACTGCTCGCATGGGTAATGTGGTTGTCGTTGGCAATGTCAATTCTACAGGCGATGTTAGTCTGACTAGCGGCCAGGAGGTCGCTGTATTTGGTAGCATTTCAGCCAACGGCGCCGGTGGAAAGGCGGGTGGCTCGTTAGATGGTGGCAACGGTCACATAGTCACACTTACTGCCGGCAATGGGGTAAATGTTCAGAACGGCATCTCGGCAGTTGGTGGTGGCGGTGCTGGAAGTGGATCTGCCACTTCTGGTCTGAGCGGTGGCAAAGGCGGTAATGGCGGTCAGGTCAATATAACCGCCAACCTCACTGGGCCTAATTCTGTAGTTATAACTGGTGATATCAACGTCTCCGGTGGCGGCGGTGGTGGTGGCGCAGGCGGTTCTCAGTCTGCTGCGGCTACGGCTGGTGGAGCTGGTGGGACAGCTGGCATCATCAAAATAACTACGCTCGGCGGAGCCAGTGTGTCTGGCAAGATTTACGAGCATGACGGTGGAGCCGGTGGCGCAGGAGCCAATGTAGTCGGTGGAGTTGGCGGCGGCGGTGGCGGCGGTAGCTCATTCGGCGGTGGTGGCGGCGGCGGTGGCGGTGGCACTGGCAATTTAGCCTCTGATTTTGCAGCGGGTGGTGGCGGCGGCTTTAGCGCCCTATCTGGTAGTGGCGGTGGCGGTGGTGGAGTATTCGGGAATGCTTCCGGCGGCACTCTTTCCTTCGGCGGCGACGGTGGCTCGGCAACAGGTAATGGAGTTGGTGGTGGCGGTGACGTTTCTGGCGCAGTTGGTGTGGGTCAGGTTGGTGGAGTTGGCGGCGGTAGCTCTGGTGGAGCCGGCGGTACATCTCTGGTAGTTGGCGGAGCTGGTGGTGGCACAAATGTAGCTGCCCAGGGCATCGGCGCTAGCGGTGGAGCTTCGCGAGTCGTTTCGGGCAGTGGATTGCTAGATGTTAGTACCAACGGGGGATTCGGTTCACCAGCTAATCCTATAAAAGTAGAAATTAGCTCGCTGAAACTGGCAGTCACCGGCGCTGCTCCAAACGCTACAGGGTCTGCTGCAATTCTTGACACTGCTGGAGTGCCTCTCAATATCGTTAGCGCTAATCTTGGAAATACCGCGACCCTAAACATTACGACTAGTCAGAATGCGGGAACTACTGGCGCGGACGGAACAATCAATGTCAACGGACTAGTTAACGCTGGTACGGTTAATTTCGTCACTAATGGTGATGCTGGCCCTAATAACATAAACATCAATGCCAAACTTGGCGGGCCTACTGTCAGCGGTCCGTTCGGGCAATTGTTCTTCTCGAATGCTAACTTGACTAGCAATGGTGGTTCCATTACAACCTTCGGTCCTGGCAATATCACTGCAACTGGTGGCACCCTGAGAGCTACTGGTGACATTAACATCACTACCAATGTCGGACCACTTCCTGGTGGCAATGCGCCATTTAGCTTCGGCGCGACTTCGACAAATGGCAATGTCTTAATTAATCAAAGCACGAACCAACTCAATCTTGCTGCTTCTGGAGCTGCACCAGGCGGCTCGTTTGTTGTTAATTCGCAAGGACCAATCGTTGTCAATGGTGCGGTCACTGTAGATGGTGGCACGATCAATCTCAATGTTCTCAGCGGCAATAGCGGAATTATTGTTGGTAATGCACTGAGCACAGGCTTAACCGCTGGCAGTATCACCTTAACTCCTTCAGGAACTGGAACAATTACCGGACGGGCTAATACGCCAACTGCCATTTTGACCTCCAAAACAATCAATCTTTTGACCAATTCAAGCATTGGTTCTGCTGCTACTCCGATTCTCACGAGAGCTGTGAACAACGGCACAATCAATACTTCATATAGTGGTACTGGCAGTGTCTATCTGAGCGACAGCAGCACCGATGAAGTTACGGTGAATGCACCTACTGCATCTACAGGTACATTGTCTGTAGCGTCACAGGCTTCTCAGCTCAACATACCGCAAGCTGACTTCTCAACTGTATTGATTAACAACAATGGATTAGTGGGCAATGTCTTGCTGAATTCAGCCAATAACGCTCTAGCAGTGCTCGGCAACGGAGCTGGTGCTGTAACAGTAGCAGCCACTGGAAACATTGATGCTAATGCCAACAACACCGGCATAAATGGAACAAGCACAAGCTTTACAAGCACAAACGGCTCGATAGGTTCTGCTCGCAGGCTGCAAGTCAGTGGTGCCACTTTGACAGCTCGTGCTGCCAATGGTTCTGTCGATGTCGAAACAGCACAGGCAACCACTGTTAATGCTTCTGCTGGCACAAGCTTCAATTTGATTGACACGGTTGCAGGGGCCGTCACTGTTAACGGACCAATAGCTGCCAACAACGTCAATATCGAAGCTGTAAATGCTACGAACGTCGCGCTCAATGGTTCTCTCGGAAAAGCCACTGCTGCTCAGGTCAACGTGCAGTCTGGTGGTGGAATTGCTTTGAATGCTGGCTCGTCGGTAACAGCAAGTGACATCAACCTCAACTCTGCAACTAACACAGTTGCGCTTGGTAATGGTATGACTACCGACAGCTTGCATCTGGCGACAAACATCGGTGCCGTATCAATCGATACAACTGCCACACCTGGTGGGACAGATTCGATTACTGCTGGCGGTAATTTAGCCTTACTCAACAATTTTGTTGATACAAATTCTCTGACCGTCGCTGCTGGTGGAGATCTCACTGTGGGCAGCCCAAGCAACACCGCTGTAAATGTCTCAGGCGACAATGTTGCACTTTCTGGTCAGTCTGTAACTAACTACGGCACAGTTACTGGAAACAATCTCACTGCATCCGGGCAGCAAGTCACTAATAACGGCACCATGAATGGTGTGAGTGCAATTAATGCAACAGGAGCTGTTGCCAACACGGGCACCATCGCAGCTGGTGATTTGGCAGTCGCAGCCGATACCTTCACAAATTCAGGTGCTGTAACTGCAACATCAGCTTCTGTAAATGCTCAAGGCATTAGCAACTCTGGTTCAGTCGCTTCGGGTGGTGCGCTTTCCCTTATTGCAGGCGGCGCAGCCGGTATTACGAATACGGCTGGTGCGTCTCTGACAGGTGGTGCAACGACACTTGATTCCAGCGCTGCCAACGGCCCAATTTCGAATGCTGGAACTATAAGTGGATCTGGCATGCAGTTGTTGGCTGGCAGCGGCACTATCACTAACTCTGCAGGCGGTAACATTGCCAGCACTGACACCCTGAGATTGCAAGCCTCTACGATCAATAATCTTGGTTCAATTTCGGCCGCGACACAGATGGCATTTGAAGGACCAGCAAGTGGCAATCTAACTGTTGATGGAGCATCCGGTGGATTCACTACTGGTAACGGTGCCTCTCTTACTCTTCAGTCGGGTGGAGACATTACGGTCGGTGGTGGCGCTAACAATCCTTTCTCTAATCTCAATCAACTCGGTAATTTCTCTGTCGCAGCTGGCGGCAATTTCACCAGCCCGCTCAATAGCATTGTCCTAGTGCCTGACAGCTCCGGCAACGGTGGAGCCATCAATATCAACGCTAGTAACATTGTCTACAATGGTTCGGCCGTAAGAACCACTCCTTTCTTGCTCTCTGCCAATGGTGGCACGAGTGCTGGCAACAATGGCGGCTCAGTTAACCTCAATCTCTTTGGCTCAACGGCTCAAGGTCTGACTGTCGGTAACAGTGTCGGCAACTTCAAGATCTCAGCAACTGGCTTCAACGGTGGTCAGGTTAACCTCTCGACTCCGGGCAACCTCAAGGTTGGAACCGCACAGTTATTGGCCAATGCCACTGATTCGACTGGTAACGGCAGCTCCATTACTTTGAACGGTGGTCAAAATGTACTTCTAGTTGGCAACCTCGATACTCACACCGGAACCGGTTCTGCTGGTCCAGTCAGTATCACCTCTGGTTCAACAGCAGCGTTTACGATTGACGGCACTAAGACAAATACCGTTAATGGTCAAATTGGTATCAGCAATAACCAGGGCATCTCTGGCAACACAGTAACGATTAACAACGCAGGCGGCGTTCTTCTCGCTA
>Ga0172379_10008255_pt1 | contig 13172 bp, 7 predicted proteins | sample GrowelOW334metaG_FD_119756 | JGI IMG/M metagenome (GOLD analysis project Ga0172379, IMG submission 119756) | Groundwater microbial communities from an aquifer near a municipal landfill in Southern Ontario, Canada - Groundwater well OW334 metaG | ecosystem: Environmental > Aquatic > Deep... | reverse complement strand
CTCGTTCGAGTCCTTCTGTCTGTACAATAATTTTTGTCGAAGACACAGAAACAACCTCCGCCTTTTCATCAGAATCAAGCATGTATGCTTCTCCTCGATATGGTCTTGCTTCACTCGTTGTCCCCCTACCCACCGCCATCATTGACCTACCCACCGCCATATTGGGAACACACAAATCCGTCGTCCCCTCATTCGCCAGATAATTCAAATAGCCGGCCTTATAAAAGCCTTTATCTTCATCAGTATAGCCACCATTCAGGCGCACAAAATTTTTCTGCCACTCAAGTTTCGGCCAAGGCAAATTAAACAAATTGTAAAAATTGGGCGCGCCAACAACTAATAAATCACCAATTACAAACAGAACAACCATGCCGACAACAATGTTACGAATCAATGCTTTCTTAATTAACTTTTCGGAAATAACGCTCAATCCATACGCGCAAAGTAGTCCAAACGGCAAAAAGAAAACGCTTCGCAATCGCTGGGGATTACGAACAATTTCCTTTAACACCGGTACTTGCTGAATTAAAGTCCACGGAAAAAAACCAAATACCATCAAAAGAACGACTAGCCCGACAAAAAAACAAATCAGCGTTATCTTCTTTCGCACAATAAACGACAAACCAACACAAAATAGCAAAACAGGTACAATTCCGACATAACTGCCAAACTCCGCCCAGCGATAATTTTCTCCCGTTAACGCATAATTCCAGGCAAAAGAAGCATCCTGATGACGATCAATAAACATTTTTGGCAACCAAGACAATGGAGCGATGAACGAAGGAAGACGATTGAAGGTATCAAAAATCACAACTAATTCCATTGTCGGCAACAACTTCACCGCTGAAAACAAACCAGCCATAACCAAAACAATGAAAAACATCAGCATTGGTCGCCAGCTTCGATATGCCACAGCAACACCGATTGCCAATAAAGTTACCAAAATCACAGCAAAAACCGGCATATGCGGCCCGCCACCTAAAAAGATCCACATAAGCATTCCCGCCGCTGGAATTAAATAAATATTCTTTTCCAGACTACGCAAATAGAAATAAACAAATAGCGGAATTAACCCCACAGGAATCCATGCAAACACGCCAGTGGAAAATGCCAACATCTGAAAACCGGAAAAAGAATATATTGCACCGGCAAGAATAGAAGAAATTTCATTTGTTCCAAGAAAACGACGCGCCAATAAATATGTTCCAAAAAATCCAAGGGCAAGCGTGAACATCGCTGACAAACGCAATCCGAGATTTTCACCAAACAACAAAGATAAAAGAAAAAACGGATCCGTATGCGCCGATTCAATATTTGCCAACAACGGCACCCCGCCGCAAGTATAGGGATCCCATTGCGCAATTACACCGTCTTTTAATAGGGACTCCCTCCCAAGCGCGCGAAAAAGCAAGTTGCGCTGGACATCCCCCATCGAATCCATTTTGTTAATATTGAAATAAAATGGAACGGTTGCAATCCCAGCCAACATAATCCCGATAAACAGTATTAAGAACATTTCACGGCCGCCAGAAAAATGTTTCGCGTCACTTAAGTTTAACATTTCTACAATCTTGCCTCGAACGAATATGTTTATGGAGGAAACGAAAACCGCAAATATAATCAGTAACGCATAAATTAATAACACAAAATACCGCGAATCATGTGACATATCTTCCCAAATTACTGCTGAAGTCATCTCGCGAACAATTTTGAATCCAAGATGTCCAACCACACTTCGATTGGCGCCGTCTTTTTCGTTTTTAACAGACAAATAAACACCCGAAAGTGAATTAATTTTCGGCTCATAATAAGCACTTAAAGCATTTTTCGCTTCAACACCACTCGTTTTTACTGAAATTCCATATCGCTCACCAACCGATAGACGTACCGGAATATAAAATCCGGTATAATCGTCAAGCCAAATTTTAGAGATCTGCTTTTCCGACTTTTTCAATAAAGTGCCATTTCCATCATAAATCCCCACCGAAACAGTTGAATCCGGTTCTGCACCTCTTAAGTTTTTCAAACCGACAAAAATGCGAGTTATTTCAGTTTCTGTCGCAACAAATTCTTGAAACAGTTCTTGATTATCATAAACATCCATTCCGTTTCTTGTATCAGTCGGAGCATACGCCACCCCCTCATTTGTGACCGGCTTATAAATAATTGTTTCTCGTGTTTGGAAAAACAGTATAGCCGCAAATAGTAAAACCGAAACAACCGCGATTATCCAAAACCAATTACCTGCACCGGGGTGAATTTTTCTATTCATATCTATCTGTTATATGATTGTACAATATGAACGATTCGGTAAACACCCCGCTTTAACAACTTGAATATGTACCCGCTTGCGAATAAACTTTCCGCATATGATTAGTAGAGGATTTAAGAAATCTTTATATGCAATAGTTGTTCTCGCAACTATTTTTGTTTTCACATGGAAACCTGTTGCCATTGTTTCGCAGGTAAACGAATCGGACCAAGACAACCGCCACATTAGAAAAGTATTCAGGGAATCGATAATTGGACAAACAATCAATGTTCCTACCGGTTATATTTCGGGGATTGAACTAAAAATCTCAAAAAAAAACTTGCCGAACGATACTCCAATAAAACTATCAATAAAGAAAACACCTGAGAACAGTGACAAATTAATACAAATTAGTACTACGTTGACCGCCATACGCACCGACGAAAGAATCATCTTTAATTTTAAACCTCTTGTCAGAAAAAAAGTTTATTTTGAAATTGAAGCGCCAACGCTTAACGAAAAGAATTATATCGCTCTTCGATACCAAATAGACAGCGAAAAATACCCCAGCAACCAAACGTATATCAACGGCGAACCGGTATATGGTGATCTGGCGTTTTCCGTCCGTTCATCGCCGCCCGTTATTTTAATTATTATTGATTACATTTCCAAACACCCATCAGTTATTTTGGCGATGATTTTATTTTGCACGGCAATTTTTTTATCACGCATTAAACAAACAAATAATTGCCCGTCGACCAAATCAACACCAAACAAATCCAAAGAATGGATTCAAATTATTATTATCTTTCTTTTCACAATTATATCATTCGCTCCTTTACTAAACTTATATTTTCGTCAGGATGATTTTGTGATTCTCGACAGAGCAAGAACCCTGCTGACTGATAATCCTCTCTTACTGTTTACAAACCGTGGTTTTGTCGAAGCAAGTAGGTCAGATATCCCCGTTCATATCGCCTTTTATCGACCAACTTCAAATTCAGTCATACCAGCACTTCTTTACAAACTATTTGGCACAAATGCCCTACCTCACTATTTCTTTAATTTTTTGATTCATGCGGTTTCTGCTGTCGGTGTCTATTATATTTTTCGCCACTATATAAACAAGAATATTGCACTATTAGCGACGTTGATTTGGTCAACACATTCCGCCGTCTATGCAACAGTTTCATGGTTGAGTTCAATCCAAGAAGTACTTTCGGCATTCTTCTTAATCTTTTCCCTTCTGACTCTTTCCTTGTTCTGGAACAACAGGCAAAAAAAATATTGGGTAATTAGCATAGTATTGTATATTCTTGCGATCCTATCAAAAGAAAATGCTTTTTTGTACCTAGCCATCGCCCCACTATTTCTTTTCTCCGCAAAACGAGAAATTGTATCTTTCAAAGAAAAAATTCGAAAGATTTCATATCTTCTTACACCTTATCTTTTTAGCTCAACTCTTGTCCTCCTAATTCGCAACTGGATGCTGAATGAATCCGGTCTCCGCACGGCTGTAACGGACGCCTCTTACAAACTCTCAACAAATCCGCAAGTGATGATCGGAAATATGTTTGCTTGTTTTACGTGGGCAATCCAAAGTTGGATCATCGGCGTTGTTACAAAAAATTCCAGCGTGGAAAACTACTTGACAAAAATCGAAGAGACAATGGGCTGGATCATTCTCCCCCCACCGCCGATATTGTTAATCCTGTTTATATTATTTGTCTTTATTGTCACCGGTTTTATTGTTCAAAAAAATAACAAGAACTGGCAATTTCCTATAGCATTTTATATTATTTCGTCTCTGCCGTTTTTACTGCTTCTCAATGAACGTCAAGCACGCTGGCAATATTTTCCGTTGATTGGTTTAATCTTGCTTTTTGGAATCTCCATGCAAAATTTTCCATGGCTTAATAAATTTATGCAAAAAAAACTTTTTCTTTTTGTTTTACTTATGCTGGTTGCGTTTGAATCACAGTGGGCGTTAAAAAACTATCCCGTTTTAATTGAAGCAAAAAAACAATCGGCTTTAACAAAACAAGCGATGACATATTTACAAACCCATTATCCGTCGATTCCAAAATCAACCGAAATAGTTATTGCCAATGTCCCCAAGGAACGGAAACAAAACTTAGGTTATGCGGCAATTCCTTTCATCTATAACGACTCGACACTAATTACATCATACCCAGACAATCCGCCAAATGAAAAAGAAAGCAATAAAATATATTTAATATATTCGGAAGAAAATAACACACTAAACGAGATGAAGTTTTAAAAACAAATTCCACTTAAAAACAATAAAATCATTTGATATACAAAAAACTTTCACTACCAATGATAATAAACAACCATTATCAACCACAACGTAAACAAGATGATCGCTACTCGGTCTTTGAAAATAAGCACCTCCGGATTTTCAAAAATTGTGTTCTCCTGATCAAGCAACAAAACAAAACGTAATCCGAGCGCGGTTAGGGGAATAATTGTAATGATGAATAAATGTGGAAATGTTGAAGCATACAACCCGTAGCTGACGATAGCGACCGTTAATCCGAGAAAACCAATTGTTCTTAATGAGTCAAGAGTATATTGCTCAATACAATGCCGAGTGACGATTTTGCTATCTTTTATTGACGCAAGTTCGGCGTATCTCTTTAGCGCCACCAAATAGAGTGCGGCAAAAAAGGTTGTCAAAATCAACCAATTTGAAACGGGAACGGCAATGGCTACCGCGCCGATAATCGGACGTAACAAATAGAACAGCGCGACAAAAACAATATCAATCGGTGGATATTTTTTGAGAACTAACGAATAAGCCAAATTGGCAAGATAATAAACAAGGAACAGACCAAAAACTTGCTTTCCTGAATACACAAAAGCTCCAACCATACTCACTGTTAACAAAATGACGTGCACCGACAAAGCACTCTTCATACTTATTAACCCTTGAGCAATCGGACGATTCTTCTTATTAGTATGAAGACGATCTTGCTTAACATCAAGGATATCGTTAAGAAGATAAACGACGCTAGCCAACAGCGAAAACAACCCAAAAACAATCAGCGCTTGTTTCCCAAGCTGAATATTTCGAATATTCCCCGCAAAAATTAAAGGAAATAAAATTAGCAGATTCTTCACCCAGTGATGAATCCGAAACTCTTTCAAATAGCATATGAAAATATTGCTCTGCATTAATTAAATATAACACCAATATTAACTTTAACAAACTCTTTCAATAAAGCCGTTCACGCAATAAATAAATTACATAAAATGTTTCACAGATACATCATGTTTGTTGCCAAATGGAACCAAGGCCAGAGCGCACAATAAAACCAGTAAAAAATCAAAGTGCATCAACATGCTCCATCCGTTATGTAAGGCAAAAAAACTATTTGCCAACAACATTGGCAAAATTATCAACAAAATTACCAAAATAGGACGAAAAATGTCCGCCTTTTTAAATAAAATTATTATTATCAACACCGGTGCTAACAACCACACAAGGATTCGCGCCGGATCATAACCAATAAAATTTTCAATAATATTTCTACCCAAAATAACTACCAGCTCAGCTGGATTTTGCCCATAAATACGAATGATTTCCATATAAATTTTTGCGGCTCCGATATTCGATGGTCCTGAAATATGAAAGTGATTATTAAACGGTGCCAGCAAGTTGACACCACCAGATTGCGGAAATACAGCAAATCTTCCGGCGACGGAAATATTCCTGTAACCAACAAACAAAACCGGCAAGAGTATCCCTAGAACGAATAACATTTTCAACACATTCCGTTTGTTCTTACCTTCAGACGTCGTCGCTGTATACCAAACCAAAATGGCAATTCCTAGAATAGCGGGCAACAAGTCAGTCCTGACCATTAAACTTATCCCAAAAATTAAGCCTGCGGCAAAAAATGCCCAAAAGTGTCGTTCTTTATGCAACCAAAGATTCAATAGCCAAACAATCGAAAGCAAAAAAAGGGGTGTTGCAACTGCCTGCTGCATTACAGAAATTGCCAGACCAAACAATGAAGTATAATTAAACACCAACAATGGCAACATCAACGCAAAAAATAATCGTGCGGAATTTTTATTCAAAAAATAAAGAAACACGCCAGTATTGCGTAATAATAGACAAACCAGCATCGTTTGAACCACAAATGGTCCAAACAGCGCTTCGCCAAATAAATAATGGAAACCGGCTAAAACATAACGATAAAGCGGTTGATAATAAAAAAACGTGTTTTCACCCGCGATTAAGAAATTTTTAAAACTCGTGCTTAATAAAACTGCGCGCGAAAATGATTCATGTGTAAGCGGATCATCCCCACCATGTAAAATCATCACGCTGTCAGGGGGTACAAAATTCGCCACGAAAACAAAGGCAAACGCCAAAATAAACAAATACTGCCAAATTGTTTTTTCCATTTTTTGTAATATAAATAGCCACTGCACAACAACGAAAAAAACGGGAAAGATTGCAAATCCCAGTATCTCGGGTAATAACTCCTTTATTCTATCCGTCAATCCGATAAAACTTGACGGAAGAAAAATTAATGATTGTTGCACCAACGGCAGCGACGCCATGACAATTTTTTCAGCAAGGTTTCCGAGAATCAACAATGGGAAAAAAGCAAGGCAAAGAAAAAGTTTTTTATTTTTTGACAGCAATACAATATTTTTAATGATCTCTGGAACAAAAACACAGAACAAAAGAAAAGACCCAATTGCATCCATTGTTTTATAAATCGCAAGCCATATGGCTCTACCTCGTCCAACAGAATGCGCAAAAACCGGTCGCCCTGTCGTAATTTTTAATATATCTCCATCTTTTCTTTGTGTGTCATAACCAATTTCAACCACATTCATTCCATCATTCAGTGCATAAGTTTTCCTCGATCCGACCTTGGCAAAATAAACCTTATCATTAACACGTATTTGAGTTTTTGGGATAGTCGTCAGAACAGAAAAATCGGAATTATTTTTATCACCAAACAAATAACCAGAGATTTTCATGTTATAAGGAAGATTGCTTCTGTCAAATTGACCATCCTCATAAAAATTTAACGATAATTCATTCATAAAATTCAAGGGGAATTTTTTACCTATAAAAGAAATTTTTTCAAGTTGGTACGTCTTACTTCCGTCGCGAAAATACGATGAAGGCTCACAGTTTGTTTCTATATTTCCAAGTGAAATGTCTCTTTTTACGCAAACATTCCAACCAATGGGAAGAAAATTTGCGCCAATAAAATGAACAATAACCAGAAACGATGCAGCCCAAAGGTACAGGCGCCACCTTCCGACCCATTTTGTTGCCCAAATACTTATCAGTATTATTAAGAAAAATACCGCCCCTCCGGAGGAAAGAGGAAAGCCGTGTAAATACGTACCAATATTACTTGGAAGCGCCACCAACAAAAATAATAATAAAGTGGCAAGTATTTTTTTAAAAAATGAAGCTTCAACGATTGTTATAAAATTAGTAAAAAATCCAACCTTTGCCATATTTTTACGGTTTTTTTATTACCAGCGCGAAATGATTATACGGAAGCCACCAGCGGCTGTAACGAGTTATCACCACTTCACAATTTTTTTCCTTAAAATATTTTGCATAATATTCTGACGATTTGTAGTTCAGCGGTTGTCCCGCCATTAGAGAATCGTGAATATAATTCCACCAATATTTCCAACGCGGGACGACGTCAACATCTTTCATTATCATGGTTCCACCATTCTTTAGTATCCCAATCAAAATATCTAATAGTTTTTCCTGTTCTCCTTTTGCAAGATGATGCAAAAGATCAGCAAACACAACAACGTCGTAATAATTCAACGCCCTAATTTTTGTCACATCAAGCACTTGAAAACTGATATTCGGTACATTGTGTATTGCTTTATTGGCGCTTTCAATCCTTTTTACATCCAGATCGGAAGCCGTAATTTTTAGATTAGAATTACTAATCGCAACCAACGTCTCAAGAACCCCATATCCACAACCAAGACACAGGGTTTCACCGCGCAAGTCTCGTAACAAATCTTTAAACCAGTCCACAGGGAATATCGCCAATCTAAGAAATGAATACAAAAACACACCGAAAGACGGGAAACGATAATACCTTGATAAATACTGCATCTCCTGAATAATCATCATTTTTGATATTTTAACACACGAGCAATAACAATCAATTTCGTTGTGTTGTGATTTTCTCCGGTTCCACTTATTGTTTATGTATGGTTGAAAATATCAAAGCAATTTTTCACACGCATACGACCGCATCACACGACGCGGCAATATACCCGGAAGAATTGATTAAATACTGCATTCAAAATAACATCAATGCCGTTGCCGTTACTGATCACAATACTTTCCAAAACGCAAAAAAACTGACTACAGAAATACGCGTTAAAATTATTCCCGGCGAGGAAATCCAAACCCGCGAAGGCGGGGAAATTATCGGCCTTTTTCTAAAAGAAGAAATCGCCAAAGAACTCCCAGCTCTTGAAGTTATTCAAAAGATTCGCGCTCAAGACGGCGTCGTTTATTTGCCCCATCCTTTCGACACTGTACGGCGTCGTCAATTTTCACCGTTATTTTTGGAAACGCTCGCACCGCAAATCGACATCGTCGAAACATTCAACGCCCGCAACATTTTCAACAAAGCAAATCTCGACGCGACGGCCTTTGCGCAAAAATACAAGCTTCTTTCCTGCGTCGGCTCCGATGCCCACATACTTAGCGAACTAAAAAACTCATCGGTAACGCTTCCCATCTTTTCCAGCGCTTCGGGATTAAAACAGTCTCTCTTGAGCGCAGAATTCAATTTTCGCCGCGGATCTTTTTTTGCACACTTTGCTTCAGCCTGGTTAAAAATCCGCCAGGCGTCGTTATAAGACACAAAAGAATAATACTAACAAAAGATATTATCAGACCAGCCGATAGCCCTTCCGGCACAAAACTGAAAATTACCTCGCCGTTACCCGCGGCCACTTCCGCGGCAATGCGGTTTTTAATATTCAGTACCGGCTGCCCATTTGCCGTCCAACCAGGCGCGTAGTTTTGATTTGCTAAAATTACTGTTTTTTTATCAACCGAATATCCTACAACAAAACTGTTGTGCGACCATTTTTTAAGAATTACTTTTCCACCGTTTACGGCCTTCACAAAAGGAAAAAACTCCGTCACGTCTCGATTATAACTTGTTACGCCGACAACTGGTTCTAAAGAGGGACAATAATCCATAAAACCGTATCCTTTAAGCGTATAAAGATACCGCCGTGTGTATTCTCGTCCGTTAATTACTTTTGGAAGACGATCCCAATTATAAACGATCGGATATGATGCCGACTGAACATCAAGCAAAATACTAGGCATTACAAATGTTTGACGCGATAAAGGAAATGCCAAACTGAATAAATCAATCGCCACCAAGCCGACAATGAAAAAAGCAACACCTTCCAGTTTTACTTTTTTTACCAATCGATCCAACCCGTAACCGGCCAACAAAGCCAGCGGTATTGCCGCCAGCATCACGAAGCGCGAAAAATCGGAACGCGGAAGAAAATTAATACTGTCGGTAATAAATTTTACTTTTTCACCCGCCGTCGAAAAGAAAATAGCGACTAAAGAGGCAACAAGCCAAACCCTCGTACGTCGCTCCTTCCACCCCAAAAACAAAGCCACTAAAACTAACAAAATTACGATCGGACCGACGTATGCTCCCAGCTCGTGCCAACCAACCCCTTGACCGTAAATAACACTTGCTCCATGTAAATGTTTGCTCAGATAAATATCATACAAATGCGCCAAAGTATTACCGGACTGTGAGTATTCTTCATCTTTATAATGGCTCAACCAAAAAAGAGCGGGTATCAATTTTACGGCGGAGATTCCACAAAACCAAATTCCCGAAAAAAGACTAGTTTTTAAAGCAACTATTTTTTGTCGCGCAAAAATGACCAACGCGATATAGACAATTAAACTATAAGTAATAATGTAAACGCCGCCCTGCATAAACATAAGTGTCAAAAATATGCCTGGCCAATAATAGTGCTTTTTCTTTTTATACGCGTTGTTCCATGCCCAAATAAACCAAGGCATCCAAGCATAAGCGAAACAGATATATATATGTCCCTCAACCAAATGCAAAATAAATGCCCCGCCAGCGGTAACAATCAAAGAGACAATCATTGCTCCGTGCGGAGAAATTTGTGCCTGCTTGGCTAACATAAATGATCCAAGCGCCAATACCAGCAGAGTAAATAAAATACCAAATTTAAAACCCGTTTGCACTCCAAACAACAGAACCATTAAAAATGGTACCGATACTACCGAAAATTCAGGATCAGCAAGCGCCGCACTGCCCCCACAAGGAATAGCGTTCCAAAAGGGAAACTGCCCATATTTCAAAATCGCGTCCCGATATCCTTGCTGGATTGGCGCATTTAAATCCCAGTCCGCTATACCATACGCACCATTCGAAAACCAAAAACCCGAAACACCCGCCGGAATCAACATCATTACCAGTAATCCCGCGATAAGATATTTTCTGGAATAATCTTTCATTAAATTAATTAGAAAAGATCCAAACAGAAAACCCAACCCGACCAAAACGCCCCAAGCAGAGTCCGTGTTTAATCCTCGATTATACAATACGGAAAAAACTAAATTAAAATTAGTATCCTTTCCGTCTATCTTCAACGGTGTACTGTTTAAAGATTTCTCTCTCACCTTCATAACCACGTTTTCCCCTTCTTCCAACGTTACGCGAATATTATATATTTTGTTTTTTTCAAACTGAATGCTTTTCCCAATAAATCGAAATAAATTTCTTCCCTCGAGAAAAGAAACCGAATAATGCCTCATTTTTTCTAATGTTTTACCGTTCGCGTCTTCAATCTCGACCAAAATCGCTCTCTTTCTATTTTCCTCGGACTTAGTTACCAAAATAACGCCACCGATTTTTTCGTCAGTCGTACGAAATTCCTGTTCCAGTATTTGACCCTTAATTACCCTAATTTCGCCAGGATTTACGTCCGCACGAAATATTTCTTCTTCTACGTAATTTCTAAAACTTGGGTAGAGAAAAAAACCAAACAAAACAATCCCTCCTATCAACAAAAACACACCAAACCATTTCATCACTGACTAATTATACTCTCTGGCGCCACACAAGCTAAAACATGGACTATGGGAGATTTTTACGATACCATTAATCGTAGTTACTCATGGATTCACGCTCAACGGAATCGTCCATAAAGCCACCGCCGCTTTTTAAGGCGGCACGGGCAGGAAGCGCGATCGGAATTTCTACTGTCGGCGCGCTTTTGGCGGGCTTCTTATTGCAACTTTCCATTGCTTATAAATTTGGCGCGTCCGGCAGCACGGATGCTTATTTTATGGCGCAAGGCACTTCCGAACTTTTGGCAAAGATTCTGCTTGGTGGATCCATCACTTCCGTCTTTCTGCCTATCTTTGTTGAATACCTGACCGGCGGACAACAAGACCGCGCTTGGAAATTGGCTAACAATTTGTTTAACGTTTCGGCGATTATTTTTACCGTCGCCTTAATTATTTTGGAATTATTCATAAATCCGATTGTCTCATTCATCGCCCCGGGTTTTTCTCCAGAAACGCATCACGTCACCGTGGAAATTCTTCGCATTATGTTGCCCGCTTTCTTTTTTACGATGCTTTTGGATTTAGGCGCGGCAATGTTGAATTCTTTGCACGTTTTTGGACTTCCGGCGGCCGCGCGATTAATTTCTCCCCTTCTTTCCTTTTTCCTTGTCATCTTTTTGGCCGGACGCTTCGGCATTATCGTTTTGGCGTTTGGCGCGCTGATCGGAGGACTGTTGCAGTTGTCGTTAATTTTATGGGCGCTTTATCGCGAGGGTGTTCCCTATCGCCCAACGCTTTCTTTTACCGATCCCGACCTGCTTCGCGTCTTAGTTCTGGTTTCTCCGTTTATTTTAAGCATTCTTGCCGCCCAAGGCGCCGGTGTCGTTTATCGTATTTTGGTTTCCCATTTTCCGGAGGGTTCTCTTTCCGCCTTGAAGTTTGGCGATAAAATCGCGCAAATGACCAACAGTCTTTTCCTGGCAAATATCGTCGTTGTTTCTTTTCCCGCTTTTTCACGCGCCGTTGCTACCGGCAGCGAAAGTGAAATTGTTAAAACAACCAAGCAGGCGTTTCGTTTTATGGTTTTCTTTGGCATTCCACTCACCATCGGTATCGTCCTTTTGCGCACTAACGTAATTCGTTTACTTTACGAACGCGGTTCGTTTACCGCTGTTGATACCGGTATGACTTCCGCCGTTTTGGGGATTCTTCTGCTCGGTCTTCTGGCAAATGGTTTAAGTTCATTACTTGGCCACTTGGCACTGGCAATGAAGGTTACGCGTGTTTCCGTAATCGTAACAATAATTACACAATGTTTAACGATGGTGCTTTTTTACGTTCTCGCTCCGCAATTGGGAGTTAAGGGGCTTGCTCTTGGTTCGGCGATCTCGCCATTTATCCTCACCTCGCTTTACGCGATTTGGCTTTCTAAACGCGTACCGCACCTTTGGACGATTTTTTCGGATACGAGTTTATTTAAAATTTTAATCAGCGGCGCGATTTTGTTTGCAGGCACCTATTTCGGCCGATCTATTTTCAGCGGACTCACGCACGGCATCACCAACGACATTGTTACCATCTTCGGTAGCGCGACTTTTGGCTTAACGGCCTATTTAGTGACCGCCTACGCGCTACGCGTACCGGAATTCAGCACAATTCGCGAAATAATGTATTATGCAATTAAACGTAAATAATTTTAAACTGATTATATGAAATTCGCCTGCGTAGAATATACGACCAAAAGCCATAAGATTTGGATTCCATCCGAGGAACACCCTAATTATCTTGGCG
>Ga0172379_10008254_pt1 | contig 13172 bp, 14 predicted proteins | sample GrowelOW334metaG_FD_119756 | JGI IMG/M metagenome (GOLD analysis project Ga0172379, IMG submission 119756) | Groundwater microbial communities from an aquifer near a municipal landfill in Southern Ontario, Canada - Groundwater well OW334 metaG | ecosystem: Environmental > Aquatic > Deep... | reverse complement strand
CGCGCTAGTCGATTTGAACGGTATCTCTGGAATCTTTGTCATCCAACCAAATAATGATTTTTGATTTGAAGTTTTAATCACCATATCTAGTGCTGGCAGCAGGTCAGCACTGACAACGACAAAGGAGAATAGCAATGGTATTTGCATCATCAGAATCTACAGCTGAGGCCGGTCAATTAAGATCAGCTGTGTCTGGTCAATCAGATTCAGTATCATCAAGATTGTTCAACGAAGTTCGAGATTACCAAGTCGCTGGCCATGCCAATTCTGTAGGCAGAGGCGGTAATTCTGAAAGTAATAGTGCTAACTCTGACAATAGTATTACTAATAATTGCCTGTCAGCAAAAGACATTCAGAAGATGTTGAACGAGTTTAAAATTGAAGACAAAAACTCTGATAAATCAATTGATAAACTACCTAATAAGCTTTTGGATAAGCCTTGGGATAAGCCAATAGGAAAACCTGGCAGTAAACCTTGGAGCCCAGAGTTCGGAGTCTGCGCAGCAGGAAGCCCATACAAAATTGATTGCCACGATGATAAAGAGCCAAAGCCGAGAACAAAATAGTTGTTCTTGACAAATGCTTCGGCTAGCTCTTGCAAAGAGATGTCTGAGGCATTTCCATACTAGTTGCTAGAGCGAAGCCGGTAACCAACGCGGGGAATGTTTTCAATAAGTGATTGGTCGTCTTCTGCGCCTTCATCGATTTTTTTGCGAATGCGCTTGATGGCAGTGCGAAGCCCCTCTGGGCTAGCATCAGAATCAGATTCCCAGACTCTAGCAATGAGGGCTTCGGCACTGAAGACTTGATCTTTATGCCTGAGCAGAAATTCGAGCAAAGCAAAATCGCGAGGCAAGAGGTGCACCTCTTGTCCAGCGCGAAGAATGCGGTGCTTGGCCGGGTCAAGTTCTATGTTTCCGGCTTTGAGCACTGACGAGTTGATTAAGGTGGGCCGGCGCATCAAGGCCTTGATACGGGCACCTAGCTCTTTTATGTTAAACGGCTTGGTTAGATAGTCGTCGGCGCCAATATCCAGCCCAGTTTCTTTGTCGGTAATGGTTGACTTGCCTGTGAGCATTATCACTGGAGTAGAGCCACCATTGGCGCGGAATTCGCGCAAAATCTCGATGCCAGAATGGCTCGGAAGGTCCCAGTCTAGAACAACGACATCGAAGCTAGATATTTGCAACAACTCGCGAGCAATAGCCCCGTCGTAAGCCACTTCTACTGTATATCTTTCGCCTTTGAGCCAGCCTGAAATCATGTCTGACAGGTCTTGATCGTCTTCAACTAGTAAGATTTTCGACATTCTCGGTATCCGCTTCTTCGTCGTCTCAGGCTTATTTTCTTTACTGGCTTTGCAATCTGCATAAATATACCAACAAGAGTTGTATAAATATACCAGCGCGCTCAGTCTGACTGTTGGAGATATTCGGCCCATGTTCAGACCGGTTAGTCTAAGATTCAAGATTTTAGTTCTTATCTTCGTGCCTCTAATTTTGCAGCTGGCTCTCTTAGCGGTTGTTGCTGGTTTGCAGAATCAAGCAGAGGCTGAAGCAAGGCGTGCCGAACATGCTCGCAAGATAGCTGATGAAGTGATTGCCATTACTCGCGATTTGGTGGCACTAAAGACTGATCTTGAGCGTGAAACAATAGTCTCGTCCGAAATTGAAGCATCTCGTCTGTATCAATCGTTGACCAAAAGTATTGATAATCATTTTTTGCGACTTAGAGAATTGACACGCAACAAACCAGAAATGGCGAAGTCGCTCGAAAGCGCCTTTCTTTGTATGCAGCAATCAGAGAAAATGGTCAATGAGGCCCGCATCGGTTATCAGGCTGGTCAGTATCGCGGCCGGGTCGACCGACTCATGCTCATTCGCCGCTTCCGCACACTTAATCTTGCCCTGTCAGATCATCTACTTGATGTGGGAGAGGCTGGGCGAGCTGAGGCTGATGCCAGCCCTGAAATTCAAAGAAAGTTTCGAGAAGAAGTTCAGTTTGTGCTTATTGGTGGCGGTGTTGCAAATATACTGCTGACGCTAATTCTAGGTGTTGTTTTAACGCGCAGCATTTCTCACCGGCTAAAGATTATGAATGATAATAGTTACCGTTTGGCCAGTGATATGCCGCTCAACCAGGTTGTTTCTGGTAATGATGAAATTTCTCAGCTAGACCGCGTGTTTCATGATATGGCTGCTGCTCTAAAAGAAGCCGCTCGCAAAGAAAGAGCTATTCTAGAAAACGCCAACGACTGCATTTGTTCGTTTGATTCGAGCTTGAAATTTATATCCGTTAACTCTGCTTGTGAAGAATTTTTTGCTCGTACAGAAGACGAAATTATTTCTACCCATTTGTTTGACTATCTCAATTCGGAAGACACGGAGAAGGCCTGTGCATTTCTTTCAAAAGTGACACAGGGAAGCAATCCCACCGCTCTGAATATTTCAATTAGAAGGGCGGATGGCGAAGTGCGAGAAGTACTGTGGTCATCGCAGTGGGCACCGTCAGAGGGAAAAACCGGGGAGATGTTCAGCATCTTTCATGATGTCACCGAGCATCGCGCCGCTGAGCGTCTAAAGCAAGAAGTGGTGGCAATGGTGACACATGATTTGCGATCGCCACTAATGACGGTGCAGAATTATTTAGAGTTTCTCGGTGATGGATCATATGGCGAACTGGCAGAGCAAGCCAGGCAATACTTGCCCGGTGCTCAGCGTAGCAGTGAACGCATGATGCGCCTAGTTGGTGATCTCTTGGATATTGAGAAAATCAATTCAGGTATGATGGAATTAGAGCGAAAGAAAGTCTCGGTGCAGAAAGTTTTTCAGGATACCTTTGAGCAGTCGGCAAATCTGGCCAATGATTTCAAAGTAACTTTGCTATTCGAGCCTGCCAATCTGTTTGTAGATGCCGATGAAGAGAAGCTTTTGAGAGTCTTGTCTAACCTTGTCTCAAATGCAATTAAGTTCTCACCCGCGGCAGGGTCTGTTACTGTTTCGGCTAAATCTAATAGTAAGACCGTTGTTTTCACGGTGGCCGACACTGGCGTTGGTATCGCTCCTGAAATGATAGATACTGTATTTGACCGCTTTCAACAGGCTCGCAATCAGACAGCGCGCACTAGGGGCGGTTCAGGCCTTGGTCTGGCCATCTGCAAAGCCCTTGTTGTCTTGCATGGTGGCAAGATATGGGTTGAGTCAATAGAAGGTCAAGGTTCTAAGTTTAAATTCGAACTGCCGCTGGCCGGTTAACTTAAGTGCTGCCTTTATCGCCGAGTAACAGAGCCGCTACCAACATGACAATTAGCACAATGACGCCGATGGCTAATCCAACCCAGTGTCTCCATGTCATTGGTGGTGCAAAGGGAACGTCCGGGTAGAGTGTTTTATTGAGCAAATTGACTTGGCGTTGCATCAACATTAAGGGGATAAGGCTGAAAGGGAAAGCCGCTAGCGCATACCAATCAGGTAAACCGGGAAAGCGGTCAGCAAAGTTAATGCTTAGCTCGATAAAAAAGTAAGATAAACCGAGCAAGAATTTGTTGAATTTGATTGGAAAATTGGTTTGGCTGGATGAGCTCTCGTACTCTTTCATCATGTCGAAAAAGGACAATGGTAGAAACACAGAAAAGACAACTGCAGCAGCAGTTTTCGCTTTGCCGCGGCCTTTCAATGCTCGAAAATGTTTGAAGGCCCAAACTATTTCAAAAATGCCGAGAGTGAGAACGTTGAAGAGAATAAATTTCTTCAGTGTAATTGGATAACCAATCAATTGTGGTTGTTCAGTTGGTAGTGTCAAAACAAATCCTAGTGCCTAGCGAACATCATTACTCCGGCACCAGCCAGAACAATAACCATGACTATAACTGCGATCATAACGGGGCTAATACCAGTGCGCTCTCTGGCATCGCCAACAGGGCTTAAATCATTTGCTTCTGATTGCATTTTGCGAGCGCTCTTTGCCGCCGCTTGTTCTTGTCCGGTAGGAACTTCATTGCCTTCATACGAGCGCATGCGAGTCATCGCTGTGCCGGTCAGTGCTAATTCTTCGGCGGTGGCTGGCAGAGCTGGCAGGGCATTGATGAGCAGATTCACTCTGATCTTCAAACCTTCTTCAAGGTGAGCCGCTTCTTGAGGAAACTCACTGCAATCCATCAATGAGTAAGTGCCATGCTCAATTGTTAGCAAAGTTGCTAATGCTTCGAAACCAGTAAGTTTGTCTTCCAATAATCTTGCACCATGAACATAGGTGCTTTTGACGATCAAAAATTCGCCATCTATTTCGCCAAATTCAGAAGCCATGCGTGCGATTGCATAGTCTGCTTTTTTGCCTTTTTGAATGGCTAAAAGAATTTCTTTAGTGGAGCGATTCTCCCAGATTTTTCCTGACTCGATGGTTGGTAATTCATTCATTCAGGTTGCTCCACCAGCTACTTAGAATTATGTTTTGAGTTCGAGGGTGACCGGACAGTGATCAGAGCCATGCACATCATTGAGGATACCAGCATTGACAACATTGTCGGTCAGGTTTTTAGAGGTAAAGAAGTAGTCAATACGCCAGCCAACATTTCTTTCTCGAGCAGCTGTTCGCATATGCCACCAGCTGTAATTGTGTGGATCTTTGTTATACATGCGGAAAGTGTCGGAGTATCCGGATTTGACGAATTTGTCCATCCAGGCTCGTTCCACAGGAAGAAAGCCTGATATTTTTTCGTTCTCTTTTGGTCTGGCTAGGTCGATGGCGTTGTGGGCAGTATTGAAGTCGCCGCAGACTGTGAGCTTCTTACCTTCTTTAACTATTTTGTTGGCCCACTTGTGAAAAGCTTCGTAGAAATCGAGCTTGTATTGCAGTCTTTCTGGATTTTGTGCGCCATTAGGAAAATAAATATTGGCCATAACAAAATCGCCGAAGTCGGCCACTAGTGTGCGCCCTTCGCAATCGAAGCGGGGCACACCAAAGCCTTCTTTGACAGAGATTGGCTCGATTCTTGTGTAGATTCCTACCCCGCTATAACCGCGTTTTTCTGCATGTGAGAAAAAGCTTTTGTAGCCTTTGCGTTCCAGGATATCGGGGGTCAGTTGATCGGCTGAAATTTTTGTCTCTTGCAAGCCTAAGATGTCAGGCTGTTCTGTATCCATCCAGTCGTAGAAGCCTTTTTTTGCCACGGCTCTGATGCCGTTGATGTTCCACGAGACTAGTTTTAGGTTAGACATGTTCACCGCGAATGAAGTTTTTTAGTTTGAAGATCTCTCCTATATCTTAGAACAAGGCGCACCTGCTGTTTGAGCAAGTGCGCCTTATTTATTTTTCGACTATTTAGGCTACGTTAAATGGCCTATTTTTTTGAGCCGACTGGTGTTTTTGCTGCATTGACTGCTTCCAACACGCCAGCGTGAACGATTTCACCTTCGTGAATGTTGACACCGAGGTGCAGGGCTGGATCGTCTAAGCAAGCTTGGTAGCCGTTTTTGGCTAGCTTAGAAGCATAGGCCATGGTGGCATTGGTGAGAGCGCGAGTAGAAGTCCATGGCACAGCGCCAGGGATGTTGGCCACGCCGTAGTGCACCACACCGTCTACTTCGTAAACTGGTTGTGAGTGAGTTGTTGCGTGGATAGTTTCGATACATCCGCCTTGGTCGATGGCTACGTCAACGATGACTGAGCCTTTCTTCATTTTGCTAACCATGTCGCGAGTGACGATTCTTGGTGCTTGTTTGCCAGGAATCAAAACAGCGCCAATTACTAGGTCGGCGTGTGGAAGCAAGCTTTCGAGGTAGTGGCCGACTGAGAATACTGTTCTCACTTGGCCGCCGAAGACGTCATCGAGATAACGCAATCTATCTAGTGATAGATCGAAGATAGTGACGCGAGCGCCTAGACCAACACCGATTTTTGCAGCATTGATACCGACTACGCCGCCGCCGATGATGATAATTTCGCCTGGTTCAACGCCAGGTACGCCACCAAGAAGTACACCGCGACCACCCATTGGGCGCTCTAGATACTGAGCACCAATCTGAGTAGCTAGACGTCCAGCAATTTCAGACATTGGTGTAAGCAATGGCAATTGGCCATTGGCTGTTTGTACTGTTTCGTAGGCAACGCAGGTTGCGCCAGACTTAGCTAGGTCTTCTGCTAGTTTAGGAGCTGCAGCCAAGTGTAGGTAAGTGAAGAGCAATTGGCCTTTCTTGAGCATGGCCACTTCTTGTGCTTGTGGCTCTTTTACTTTCAAGATCAAATCGGCTTCGCCGAAAACAGATGCTGCATCAGGAAGAATTTTGGCTCCTACGGCCTTGTACTCGTCATCGCTCATACCTGAGCCAACGCCTGCGTTCTTCTCAACGTAGACAGTGTGACCTTCAGATACCAGTGTTTTGACACCGGCAAGTGTGATGGCAACGCGATATTCGTTGTCTTTAATTTCTTTCGGCACTCCAACCTTAGCCAAGGTCTTACCCTCCAAATATTCGAACCTAATCTCTATAAGCATCTGTAGAGATTGAAATTCTATCTCGCAATATGTCTTTACTATATTCTCTTGATAGATGTTTTATGATTGGGCGCTTGGCAACTCGTTTTTGCCTTAGATTGACAACCAAATTTGCCATTTTGCCTTTATTTCGCTGAGAAGCTGCTGATAAATGAGCAAGCCAACTCTTTGAGCTGATATTGCTAGAATCTGCTTATTAGCGGCAATCAAACAAATATAAGAGTAGGCAAATGAGCGACATAGTCATCGTCAACGGAGCAAGAACAGCTTTCGGAGCATTCGGCGGAGGGTTGGCTTCTAAGACAGCAACTGATTTGGCCGTGGAAGCCTCGCTCGGCGCTATTGAACGTTCGCAGGTCGATAAAGAGACCATCGATTCTGTGATTATGGGCAACGTAATTCAAACCAGTAAAGATGCCATTTATCTCGCTCGCCATGTGGCTTTGCGCTCTGGACTTAAAGAAAATACCCCGGGGCTCATTCTTAATTTGCTTTGTGGATCTGGTGTTTATGCTGTGGCTAATGCCGCAATGCAGATTGAAAACGGCATGGCCACTACAGTGTTAGCCGGTGGTACCGATCATTTATCGAGCACACCATATAGCAGCTGGAGTACTCGTTGGGGCAATCGCATGGGTCATATGGAACTGTGGGATGGCCTAGACATCCGCGATACCTATGCAAAAGCCTCTATGGGTGAAACAGCAGAAAATCTGCAAGAGAAATACAAAATCAGTCGCGAAGAACAAGATCAGTTTGCTCTGCGTAGCCAACAACTGGCTAAAGTAGCTATGGAGAGCGGCCGTCTCAAAGAAGAAATCAAAGCAATTGAGATTGTGTCGAAGAAAGGCACTGTTGTTATCGACCGTGATGAACATGCCAGACCTGAGACAACCATTGAGGGCTTAGCTAAGCTCAGACCCGCTTTCCGTAAAGACGGTAGTGTCACACCGGGCAATGCTTGCGGTATTGTCGATGGTGCCGCTGCTTTGATTGTCACCAGTTTAAAGACTGCTGAGAAACAAAAACTCAAACCATTGACTCGTGTCGTTTCTTGGGCTGTGACCGGTGTCCCGCCAGAGATCATGGGCATTGGACCAGTGCCGGCAATTCCTCTAGCTTTAGAAAAAGCCGGTTTGAAGATGGCCGACATTGATCTCTTTGAGATCAACGAAGCATTTGCCGTGCAATATTTGGCGTGCGAAAAAGAGTTGCAACTTGACCGCGATAAGGTCAACGTCAATGGCGGCTCGATTGCACTGGGCCATCCCTTTGGTGCAACTGGCGCTCGGCTACTTCTTTCTATATCGATGGAATTGCACAAACGCCGAAAGCGTTATGGCTGTGTCAGTCTGTGCGTTGGCGGCGGCATGGGCATAGCCATGATCGTCGAGAGAATCTAAACAAACAACTTAGTAGGTTGTGACGCCTTTGCGGCTAGAAGTAGGCTTAACTGCAGCGGCTGTGCCGTAGGTTTTGACGTAGACAACTTTTTCTTCTACTGGAGCAGCGGCCTCAGCGGTTTCTTCAAGGACTACTTCTCTAGAGTAAGCAATAGTGCCACTGGCACCACGCATCATAGGAAGAATGGAAGGTGCATAAGCTGGAGGTGGCGGAACTAGGTAGGCGCCTCTTCTAGCTCCCGACTTATTCTTGGCTTCGACGCTTTGGGCATCGATATTGATGCAGCATGCAAGGAGAGTAGCGGTGGACAACAAGAAAACTGTTTTTCTCAACACTTGTGAAACCCCGTGGTCTAGACTGGCCAGAGCTATCTAGCTGACAAAAATATGCGACTGGCCTAGGCCATGTCTGTAAGGTGCGTTGAGTGCATCATACCACTGAGCTTCGAGCCTCAAACCTGGTACGGATTGAAAAAAAGTTAGCCGTCGAACCACTTAGATTGTCTGGGATGTCTTCGCTGCTCAATGTTATCGACGTTTTTGCCATCGAGGGGCTCCCAGGTAGCTACCGATTGGCCCCACCAGGCCTTGGCATCTGTGACCGTGGCGTCTGCCTTGCGTTTCTCGCCTTTAGCTAAGTTTTGAGCAGCTTCTAGCTTAATTTTCTCGATTTTGGCTTGTTCCATCAAAACTTGGAACTGTTCTTCTACTGCTGTGGAAGAGCTTACTGGTTCATGTTGGTCGGGGGAGCGTTCGGCTAGGCGGTCTAAATTGCTTTGCCATGGATTTGCTGATTCACCATCAGGGCTAGGTAATTGGTAATGATCATTGCCTACCGCGGGATTGCGGCTGAATAAACGAACAAGTGGGTTAACAAGCTTCTGAAAAGAAATCATAGTAATTCTCCAACGACTATTGCCGAGTCAAAGGGGGTATTCCCCTGACAACCCCGCGGTAACGGTCGGCTCATTCACGTTAAGTTGCGTAAACTTATAGTGAATGTGCGTATAGCTACTATTTGGTCTTTGGTGAAACTCTCGTAGGGAGGGCTACTTGAAATCTATCTTCTTTAGGAGGATTTACGAGGCCAGCTCAACGGCTTCTTGAGCGGCCAGCACGAGCTGTGGTACGGCCTGCTCAATCTTTGGCAGGTCGAGCCTGAGTTGATACTCGCCTGGTGGTTCGAAGCAGTGGATGCAGCGAGCTTCGTACTGAGCGTCACCGACCAAGATTTGTTCGCTTGAATGCACAACCCGTTGGGTGCGGCAGGCAAAATCAGAGCCACATTTGCGGCAAACGGCTAATAGTTTGTCGACCCGGTCAGCTAAGGCGAGCAGGTGTGGCACAGGGCCGAATGGTTTGCCGCGGAAGTCGAGATCAAGGCCAGAGGCGATAATTTTCTTCTTCTGTCTTAGTAGGCTGATGATTACATCAATAATGTCATCTTCAAAGAATTGGCTCTCGTCGACGCCAATCACTACGGCATGAGACGAATATTTGAGAATATCTTTGGCTGAATCAACAACTATTGCTTGCGAAGCCATGCCGTTGCGCGATTCAACATGGTTCGGCCGCGAGCGGGTGTCGGTGGTAGGCCGCACAATGATTGTTGGAAGATAGGCCAATCTGGCCCGTTCAATCCGTCTAATCAGCTCGCTCGACTTGCCGGCGCTCATGCAGCCCACAATCATTTCAAATCGGTATCCGCTAAACATGAAATGGTCTCCGCAAAAAATCTGTACCTAATGGTAACCAAATTTGAACGATTTGTTTGTACAAATCAGTTTCATATTTCTTCACCTGATAAGCTCCTCACTCATTTTTCAGGCTCTATCGATCTGATATCTTCTGAGATCTGAAATATTAAAGCACCAAATACGGTGGCGGTGGTGCACCATGCCCCACCGCCACTTTGTACCATCTATAAGAGCTCGATTCGCTCGCTTAGAACCGTCTGCGGCCGCCGCCACCGCCACGGAAGCCGCCTTCGCGTTCTCTTAGGCCTGCTCCAAATCCGCCAGCCCGTTCTCCACCGGCTCGCGCAGCTCCAAACCCACCAGCTCTCTCGCTGGCAGCTTGGTTGAAGCCTCTGTTGCCAGCACCGGCCGTTGCCGATTGGGCGACAAATGGATTATTTTCAGCCCGTTGGAATCTTTGTGGATTTTGTTTTTGTTGGTCTTGGTACCACTGCTGCTGTTTCTGGAAGTCTTGGTGTTGACCACCATAGGCAGCTTGGCGATTGCTTTGATTTTCTTGAACAGACTGCTGGCGATTTTGCTGATTGGTCTGGTTTTGCTGCAAAGCCTGCTGCTTGTTTTGCTGATTCACTTGACTCTTGTTGTACAGAGCCATCTTTTGATTTTGGTTGAGGTCTTCAAATGGTTGATCGCCATTGCCGTAGCCGTATGGTCGACCATTGGCGCCGTAATACATCGGGGTGCCATAAGGAGCGTTGTAATAGCTATTTGACATAGCTGCTCCAGCCATAGCCCCCAAACCGGCTGCCGCAGCAGTTCCCACCGCTTGCATAGCGCCGTTGCCACTGCTGCCAGAGCTACCCGAATTGATGTAATTGTTGGTGGTTTCGCTCGTGGGTGCAGCTGCCTGCTGAGGAGCTTGATAGTACGGTTGTGGCGCGTACTGCGGCACTTGTACTCGTTGCTGATTGCTGGCACGCCTTGCTTGCAAAGCTCTAACCGCATTATCTAGGTCGACGGTCTGACCGTTTCTGTCGGTATACCAAAAACCGCCTTGAGCACCCATGTAGATTTGAGCGTTGGGGCCGTTGACGCCGACACCGGGTAATGGCGCTAGGTCTCCTTTAGGGGTGATCACGCTTTGGCTACCGTCAGGGTTCTGCACTACCTGTAGTGTCACTGCCGAAACTTGTGGTTGTCCGTTTTGCGCCCATGAGGGTGCTGCCAGTAAAAGTGCTGCTGAAAGACAAATAGTTGTCAAAAGGGCTTTGGGCATGTTTCTCCTCTGCCAACTAGCTATTGCTCCTAGTGGCATCAATACCTCCGAACATGAACAAATTTAGCAGAAGCTATGCTCAAAATGACAACTAATCGTTCATTTAAAAAGCAATTTGCCGCTCGAGTAGGTCAGACTTTTAGAGTTACGTTGGCGATGCAAGAATGATTGAAAGCACGAATGGCGCTGCGTATTTGGTCAATTGATTGCAACAGTGAATTTGCCGCTAAGGTCAAAGCCGGGGCGCCCTGTTCATTTGTTGCTGTTTGCAGGGCCAGGCTAACGCAGACATCCCCGCTAATTACCTTGAGGCAACTGGCTTGGAGAGCTGCCGGGGCCGGCGATTCGTTACGCAAATCTTTAAGGCGATAGAGACTTTGGCAGACTTTACTGAGCTCAACAGCCAACTCTTTTAAGATAGACGAAACCGTGAGGAGGTCGGCTAAGGATGAATTGATCATGCCGTTGCCGATAATTTCTTCACCGCCTCTAATCTTGAAACCGCTGCTAAGTGAAAGTTCTCTCACCAGTTTTTCGCGATAGTTACGGTCGCCTCTGAATGAAACTTCTTGCAAGCGCTCCCGACCTTCGGTCAGTCTGCGAATCACTCTTTCGGCGGTGTTGCCAAAATTGTTGAAGTCGCGGGCTGAGCGCAGCTGTACTTCTTCTTCTAAACCTTGGGCACGCAGGCTCTTTTCGATTTCGAGTGATTTGCGGCGCAGTAATCTTTCTAGGTCAAGCAGTGCCGACGAAAGCTCGCGAGTAGCTACTAGCAACGCTAATTTGGTGGAGGCAACATAGGCATCTTGACCGATGAGGTCGAGGCTACCGGCAGCAAAGCCAAGTAATTCGGCCTGGGCAGCCAAATTTCCGGGGTTGACGCCGAGAATCTCGGCGGCGCGACCGCTCACAACTTCATTTAAGTTGTCTAGTAAAGCCTCGCCCGATGGCGAAAGTAGAGGGTCTACGATTAACTCATCACGCCATTGACCATTGAGCATCTCGTCGCAGACTTGTGCCTTAACGCGCGCAATTGGGCTTGTCGCCTCGATCATTTCTCTAGTGACGGCCAGTTTCGCCTTGAAAACTTGCAACAAGCCATCTATAAGAAGGGGATGCGCTGTTTCGTGCAGTCGACCTTCGACTTGCTTGAAATGTTCTAGCCAGCGGCCTGTGCGAGCACCCCAGTGGGCTTGTGCTGGCACTTCAATGGCACCGATGTCATCGGTTTCTAATCGCAGTTCTAACTTCTTAGTGGTCATCGGCTTAGTCTAGCGCGCAATTTTAGATTGCGGCGCCTATGAGTAGATGAGCTTTATTGCATGATCTCAATTTCGCTTAGAATTTTTACAGCTAATTGTGTCATGGCAGAATTTGTCGCTTGATTGCCCTGAGTACTATTCAAAAACAGGTGCAGTTGCTCGCGGGCAGCGGACAGTTTGCTTTGACCTGCCAGAGCTAGGCCGCGAATGAGCGGCACATTTATATCTCGACCACCGAGGCTCACAAAGCGATCAATTGTAGATAAGGCGCCGTCGTAGTCGCCACTATCGATTAGGCATTTGCTCAAGCCCAGATATGCTAAAGAATTTGCCGAGTCAATAACGATTGCCCTTTGATAGTTGCTTTGCGCTTCTTTGGTATTGCCAAGCTTGGCAAATGAGTTGCCCATGTTTATGCGCAGCTCAGCACTATCTAGATTGATTGAACTCGATTGCGCCAGTGATTGATTGTATTCAGATACTGCAGCTTTCGAATCACCGGTTTGGTCAAGGATCAAACCAATCCAAAAGTGCACTGCTAAGTTATTAGGGTTGATAGCTTCGTACTGGCGAAATGAGTCTAGAGCCCGTTTTAAATCACCTGCTGCAAAGTAGCTTTTTCCTTCAGCAAAGAGTGGGTCTTTATTTTGGGTCTGAGCGAAAGCCGGACTTACTGCCAAAATCAGGCAGACACCATAGAGATAAAACTTATACGGGATAGCGATCATTGCCCTGGCTCAGTCTCTCTTGATCAATTGTGGCGTAGAGACGATTGTACCTGATTAGAGGCTCTACCTTTGTAGTGCCGTTCTGTGCGCTATCGGTAGTTTCAATTGGCGCGATTTCTTTAATTGTGGCCATCACTACAATATATTGATCGAGTTCGCTCTGAGAAAATATTTGCAGACCGAGAGAAAGCAAGCTGTCTTTGATATAGAGCAAGCCAGATTGCAAACGACCATTATTGAAGCCGATTTTACTAAGGGTACTGGCTGCCTTGCTTGGATCTTTCTCGCTTGGCGGTTGACTTTCTAATTTCAT
>Ga0172379_10008253_pt1 | contig 13173 bp, 8 predicted proteins | sample GrowelOW334metaG_FD_119756 | JGI IMG/M metagenome (GOLD analysis project Ga0172379, IMG submission 119756) | Groundwater microbial communities from an aquifer near a municipal landfill in Southern Ontario, Canada - Groundwater well OW334 metaG | ecosystem: Environmental > Aquatic > Deep... | reverse complement strand
TTTACAAAAAGATTGGTGTCGGTCAGATTTTTGTTTGCGCCTTCAAATTTCTTCTCGGCAATTTTTTCATTATTAAACGCGCGGATGACACGCAGGCCGGTCAAATTTTCACGCGTGACCAGGTTTAGCTTGTCGACTAATTTCTGTAACAGTTGAAATTTCGGCATCGCGATCGAAAAAACTATGACAATCAGGCCAAGCATCAGGATCACCGCCAGGGCAATTATCCATGACAGTGAGGGTGCTGTATGGTAGGCCTTGGCGACGGCAATCGCTCCCATCAGTGGGGCCTGGACGACCTGGCGTAAAACCATAATCAAAACCATTTGAATTTGTTGGATATCGTTGGTCGATCGAGTAATCAGTGAAGAGGTTGAAAAGCGATTGAACTCGGTCAGGGAAAAATCTTCAACTTTCGAAAAAACCGCGGCGCGGACATCCTTGGCAAAGCCGGAGCCGATCTTCGAAGCGTAATAATTGACACCTATTGTAGCGATACCACCAAGCAAAGACACGCCAAGCATAAGTAGTCCGGTGTGCCAGACAACACTATTGTCTTGGAGTAGGATGCCCTTATTAATAATTTTGGCCATGTAGTCGGGTAGCTGCAATGTCGCGACGACATAGATAACGACAAGTACCAAGAAAGTAATGAACCAAAGCCAGTAAGGTTTTAAAAATTTGAGAATTTTGATCATTCCTAACTGCTTAATTCTTAATTCTGTATTCTTAATTCTTTTCTACTCGTATCTCAACGCATCAATCGGGCTCAGCTTTGCCGCTTTGGCGGCGGGATAAATGCCGAAGATCAGTCCGACCAGAGTTGATATGCCGACTGCTAGCCAGATCGACCCGGATGTCGTGATCGGGGTGATGCTGATAAATTGCCCGGCGACTCGAGCCAGCAAATAACCAAGACCGATACCGATGATACCACCAGTCAGGGTCAGGAATATGGCCTCAACCAAAAACTGGATCAAGATGTCACTGATTTTGGCGCCAACTGCTTTGCGCAAACCAATCTCGCGCGTTCTCTCTGTGACTGAAACCAGCATAATGTTCATTATACCTATACCGCCAACCAGAAGTGAAATGGCAGCAATACCGGAGAGAAGTGAGGTCAAAATCCCGGTGATATTACCGACAGTGGTAAGCAGGTCAGCTGAGGTTGAGACGGAAAAATCAGCCAACTTCTCATCTTGAATATTGTGGTCAGCTAGAAGTGTCACCGTGATCTCGTCCTTTGCTTTATCGATGTGAGTATCGTCGCTGGCTCGAACTGAGATGGTGTTGAATTTTTCAGTTTGCAGAGAGTCAAAGGCGGTAGAATATGGCAGATAAGCTGTCAGGTTTGGATTGCTAAAATTGTTGCCCTCTGTCTTTGCCAAAACTCCGATAACTTGGTAAGTGTCAGCGCCTATAGTGACGGATTGGTCAAGCGGATTTTTTTTATCAAACAAATTGGTTGATAATTCTGTGCCGAGGACAATCACTTTGTTTTTTGCCTCAACGTCTGACTGGGTAAATAGTTTGCCCTGATCAATTTTTAATTTATTCACTTCAAACATATTGGCAGTTGTGCCGGTGGCGCTGAAACGCAGCTCTCCGGAAATTCCGCTGCCGGTGATATTGCCGATGACAGAAATTACATCGGGATTTTTCTTCTTGTCTTGTAAATTATTTAAATCTGTCAAAGTCAAAGTCGAACCGCTGCTGAAATCAGTACCGCTGTGTCCGCCGCCAATTCCAGCGCTCTTGTTTGCTGAAGCATCATTATCATTGCCAGACTGTGGTCCGAAACCAGAGCCTGGGCTCACGATCAAGGTAGTCGTCCCGAGCTGGCCGATCTGATCAGAGATGCTGGATTGGACACCACTGCCGAGACTCATCAGGGCGATGACGGAGCCGATGCCGATAACGATTCCGAGGATAGTCAGAAAACTTCGTCCTTTGTTGGCAATGATCGCTTTTAGTGCCTGTCTTATGATAGTAAAGTGTTTCATTGATTCATACCCTTTCTGGCTTCCCCTGTCTTAGGGGAAGAATCTTCCACAATCTTGCCGTCAGATATTTTGATAATGCGTTTGGCAAATTTTGCAATGTCGTTTTCGTGGGTAATCAGTATGATCGTCTTGCCGGCAGTATTGATTTTTTGAAAAAGCTGCATAATTTCACGTGATCTTTTCGTGTCTAGGTTTCCAGTCGGTTCATCGGCAAGAATAATTGCCGGGTCCATGATCAGGGCCCGAGCGATGGCGACACGCTGAATCTGTCCGCCGGAAAGCTGATTACTCTTGTGATTTACTCGCTCAGTCAGGCCGAATTCCTCGATCAATTCCTTTGCTTTGTTAGAAGCATCTTTTATGTGGCCGTAGATTGTCGGCAGAAGGACATTATCGAGCACGCTCGTACGGGCCAGCAGATTGAATTGCTGAAAAACAAAACCGATCTTTTCGTTGCGGATTTTGGCCTGCTTTTTATTGCTAAGCTTGCTGGCATCGACGCCATCGAGCTCATAGGTGCCGGAGGTCGGGGAGTCAAGGAGGCCGAGGATGTGCATCAACGTCGATTTGCCGGAGCCAGACGGACCCATGATGGCGACAAAATCACCCTGTTTGATTTCAAGATTGATGTTATCTAGCGCCAATGTGTCTTCACCGCCAGATTTATAGACCTTGGTGATGTTTGCGAGTTTGATTACGTTTTTATTCATCTCTATCCATCGTCATTTTATTTAATAATTGGGCAAAGGTTTCCAGCTCTTCGTCAGTAAGATTGGTAAACATACCGGACATTTTTTTGATCCGATCGTTTTTCATCGCCGCCATATGAACCTTGATTTTCTGAGTCAAGCAAAGACGGTAGACGCGTCGGTCATTGCTGTCACACTCTCTGGTCAATAAATTGTTCTCTACCAGTTCGTTGACTAGCTGAGTCGCCGCGCTGTTGCTGACATTTAATTTCTTGGCTATTTCGGTCACACCAATTCCGTCTTGCTCCTTGACCAGGAAAAGCACCTGGAGCTGAGCCGGGGTGGCAGAGATGTCGTGGCGATTTGCAGTGTGGAGATGCTGGTGAAACATCCGCTGTCGCAGTCGCCAGAAACTTTTCAAGATTTTGTCGACCGAATCTTTTCTATTCATAGTTGTCTTGATAATCTGCTGTTTTTATTTACTCGTTATAGTTTAGCAACTTAACTATTTTCTGTCAACAGATTCCTCTCCTTTTCAAGGAGAGGTCAGGTGAAGTTGGGGTGGGGTATGGTTAGAAAAACAAAAAAACGCAAATTATGCGCCATTAAATATTTCGATTTGTTTAGAAATTGGGACACCCCCTCGAGCACCGGTAAAGCCGAGCCCGAGGGGCGGTGTGGGCTGACAGAGTTGGTCAACCGACTTGGGTCTTGACGAGCGGGCTGTGCCCATCAGTCATCGGTTCTGGCGATGTTTCTCCGACGGTGATGAAGAGTACATTGCCTCGAACTTCATGACTGATCAGGCGGTAGGGACTGTTGTTGAACCTGTTCCGGTTGATCGCGTCAACAGTTGCGCGGGCGAGACGATTCACGTCTCGATCGTAGCAATCAGGGTTGGGTTGCGGCGAAGTGTCGATGATTTCACCGTCGGTTGTCCTTGTGACAACTTTTTCCAACCACGGAGCTGACTCGAGGGGCATAACGATCTCCGTGCAGTTCCATCAGGAACGAGCCGATCATAACACAAATCACACTCTTGTTCAATTGGTAGTTTTCTGGTAATATTATCCACGTAATATTGCTAGTATATTGCGGTCGGTTTTGGATCGGTAGCTCTCCGCCAGCTGGCGGATGGTAGAGCGGACCGCCTCCGCGGCGGTTTGGTTCTGGGTTCGTAGCTCAATGGTAGAGCAGTGGCCTCTTAAGCCATTGGTTGAGAGTTCGAGTCTCTCCGAGCCCACCACCCTTCGCTCAATGCTTTCAGCTTGAGTCTACCGTCCTTCGCTAACGCTACGGATGGCGCGGCGGGTGGCACAGCCATCAGTATTATTCCGAGTGATTTGAGCAAACAAGAAGGGTGTCGTCCGTAGCCGCGATAGCGCGAAGGAGGGCAAATCCTTTCAGAGTCAAGGCTGATAGATGACATGGTCATTCTTTGCTTGAAGTTTGATAAGGAATTAGAAATTAGGTTTTAGAAATTAGAAATTCCCCGAAAGGGATTGTGGCCTCATCGTCTAGTGGTTAGGACACCACGCTTTCAATGTGGTAACCGGGGTTCGATTCCCCGTGAGGCTACCAAAATAAGAACTTCATCTACAGATGGAGTTTTTGTTTTGATAAAAAGTTATTATAATTTTTTTTGAGATACTATTCACAGATGTCAATTTTGTTTTTTTTGATATAATCAAATCTATGAAAAGAAAATATTTTTTTATTGTAGTTTTAGTTTTAGTACTATTGTTGTTGGTCGCTTTTTATATCCATAGATTGTCTCGTAAGCCAATATCAGCTGATCAGGTTACAACAGGACAGCACTTTCCGAGCTTGCGAACTTTCGGTATGTTTTTGAATAATTCAATCCATAAGCCAGGTTATGCTGAATGGGCATCAAAACATCTCGATGCTTTAATGGGTAATCGTAACGTGACGGGTCACGACTACTTCTATTATAATTTTACTGACACATCCGCAGTTGCGAATGATGCCAATACGGGTCAGGATGTGTTTGACACTGTCTACGAGAATTTTGTGCGGCAACAGAATAATTTTGAAAATATATTTCTGCACTACAATCATGATTTTGAGCTACTAATTCCGACCAACAAGCACTACTGGTTCAAGACAGATAAGTTGTCGCGTGTTTACCTTGGCGAGCAAGAGATTACTTCACGTGCCTATGGTGATGATCGGTCACTTAGGGTCGACAGCCCATTTGAAACTGCTTATGCCGACAGTGCAACCAACTCACTTTGGCTGGGCCACATCGATCGATTTGCTACGGTTAACATCAATATTTCTACGGCCGCATCATCAGATTGGGAGGGAGTATGGCGATATTGGAACGGCTCGGAGTGGCATGATCTGACACTGACTAGTGACACTACCGCTGGACAACAGACAAAAGGAGCTATCTCGTTTGTGCCGCCAAGTGACTGGGTGAGGACAAATTATCAAAATCACAATCAGTATTGGATTCGTCTCGATCGAGTAAGCACCGATGGAGTGGGACCACACTTTCAAACACTTGTAACAGCACCCGGTGTCAATGAGTTGCGAACAGCCGGTATTGCCTTGCCAGATCATCAGGTCGTCAGTCAGAACGGTCAGTCATATTATCAGGTTCGTGGCTGGAATTTAGCGAACGATCTCAATAATGATGGTTATGTCGATGATTCAGAGTGGGAGAATCGAGTCGACCCGACTGCGAGCGCTCGTTTTCTCTATCAAGCACGCGCCCTCTGTAATTATTACACAATCGGTCGTTGGTTGATCAATCCTGCTGATCCGAATTGGCCTCAGGCGATTGCCGAAGTGGCGCGACAGGGCATCGCAGACGGTGTTACCGGCATATTTTCTGATAATTCTCGCGGTTATCTGTCTGATTTATGGGCAAAAGATGGGTCGTCAGCTACTTATCTCGAATATGCGGGTAATAATCAGCCTCATATCGCATATATGCAAGCCACCGGACTGTTGATGTCCAGATTTGCCACCGCAATTGCTCCGCTTTCTTTGGTCACAAATAATAATTTAAGTTCGACGGTTATGGAACAAGGCGGGGACGGAATATTTTTAGAAGGATTTTTACAAAATACAGGTCGTGATGTTGTTACTTTTGATCCAACACAGTTTGCGTTTTACCAAAAGCGCGTTAAGCAATTGGCTGACATAAATAAATTCGCAGTGTTGCAATTTCGTTCCGATGAAATATTTACAGATGATCAAGCCTTGTCATCCTTGGCGCTTTATTATCTCCTAAAGCAAGATAATAGTTATTATTCAAATTCTGACAGTGCTTATGGGCGGGCGCCAGACTATTGGTTTGATGCTATTGCAACCGACCTCGGTACTCCGACTGAAGAGGCGGTCAGACATACTCTGTCTACACCGTCACCAGCCGAGAAGAATGTCGTCAAAAACGGATCATTCGAAGAGGGCGTTGATAGTCAAATTAACGACTGGTCATGTGTTGGCGGTGATATTACTTGCAACATTGATGGATCACAGTCAAAGGACGGCAGTAAATCACTAAAAATTAGTCGATCGACTTTTGGTGGTTCCGGCTATGAAGGACAGTCCCTACCAGCCTTAAAACCAAACACAGTCTACACTCTCCATTTTTGGATGAAGACTCAGGATTTGGTTGTGGCTGATCCTGCCAAACCACAGCAGTCAGCCCAGGTTTACGTGTCGCAATCACCCGCGGCTGCCGCTGGACAGGCCTTTGCGACAGCATATCCCGGATCGTCAGATTGGCAATATATGACTACGGTTTTCAAAACAGCCGCTACAATTACCGAAGCTAAGTTGGCAATCAGTTTTGTGTCGGCTCAGGGGACAGTCTGGGTGGACGATGTTCATTTATTGGAAGGTAGCTACCCATCTTATGATGTGTTTACACGAAAATATACCAAAGGCATCGCTTTATTAGATCGAGGTAGTTCACATCCTGAATTTCCGACAGATCAAGCGTTTCCAACATCTTTTGATTTGGGAGGTAACTATAACACATTGAACAAGGTTGGTTCGGTGACGGCAGCGACGACATCAGTTCCTTTGAACGGTCCAAAGGGTTCGATTTTACTTACGTCACAGCCTCCTGTTATCGCTCCGATAAATGACATTGTACTCCAACCCCGTCAGACATTAGATCAGGTAATAACAGTTGCAGATCCCGAAAACGCTGAAGTTACCGTAACTACTCCGGTACTGCCGGAAGGCGCTGAATTTATTCAGCAAAACGATGGCTATCATTTGCGATGGTCGCCACCCGTCAGTGCAAACTCGTCTGAAAAAAAGGTAGCCATACAGGCGAATAGCGGCAGTGAACAATCGCAATATAGTTTTAATATAACCGTGCTTGCTGATCAACCACCAACTTTTGTCAGTCAGCTAGATCAAACATCCAAAGTCGGCCAGAATCTTGATTTATTGATATCTACCACTGATCCCGAAAACGACGCGGTTACGGTTACAGCTGACACCCTGCCATCGGGTGCAGAATTGATAAATCGCGAAGGTAGTTATTATTTTACTTGGACACCAACTTCTAGTCAGGCGGGAAAAAGTCATCAGATTGTTTTGACCGCTTCTGACGGTGTGGCACAGAGTCAGACGACGGCTAATCTCGTTATCGATCCGATAAAAGTAACTGCAGTGTATGAAACTACTGCGACCGCCAATAAGGACATCGTAATTGGTCGGCTTTCTGCGAACGGAGCAATCCCAACTATAACAATTGATGGTGTCGCCTCATTAGCATCAGTTAAAGGGCAGATGGTGACTATACCTCCTCTATCAGTTGGTCGGCATCAAATAGTTGTAACTGATGAAACAACGGGGGAAGCCAAAAAGACGGAATTGACAGTCTATCCTTCCAGAAAGACAATAATTATTTGGGTTGTGGCAATTTGTGCCATATTAGTCAGTGTTTGGTATATTCTCCGTCGCAGATCACTTCAGGACTCGGGCGTTTAGAGTAGTGTGAAGCTCAGTATTACTGAGAATTAATTCTTTGCAAAAAACAGCCATTAGGACGTTACACCTTTAGTGTGGTAATCGGGGTTCTCCGCCAGCTGGCGGATCCCCTTGAGGCTAGCAATTGATTTATACCATCCACTCACCTGTGCGGAGCGAAGTTGAGGGATGACAGGCCATGAAAAGTGCATCACGCAAGTGGTGCTTTTTTCGTGGCAGAGACTTGACAATTTTTGAGGTGTAGCTGTATTATTTATGATAAGTCAGGGGAGGAGAAGTACGTTCAGACAGGGCTGATAGCCCAGAATCGTAATCAGCGACGGTTGTCGTTGCTGGATCAACTCACTGCCAAGACAATGTTTTAGGGGATCTGACAATGGCTGCTCGACACGCTTACGCTCTGAAACGCCGTCGCGCTGCGACGGGCACGACGGGTTGCGTCGACACGCTGAAGCTGATCCGCGATACCGGTCATCACCGTCGCCGCAGCGCCGCTGCGTTGGGGACGACGGGCACGATGAGCATGATCGACTCGGCCGCGACCGGCAAGTTCGCCCAGTAGCAAGGCGCGCTAGGGCGGACCTCAGCCGAGGTTCGTTGAGCATGATGCCGGCGTTCGCGCCGGCTGGAGTAAACTCTGAGTCTGGTGGCATGCTGAGGAACCGGACGGCCGGAGCCATTGCAACCACTGCCACTAGACCACCTGGGTCGACTCGTGTCGACCAAAAAGCGCGACGTATTGTGAATGAAGACTGAGGGCAGCGCCTGAGGTTGCCAACATGACTGACGTCGCGCTGACTGATCGCGGGTCTCGCCGCTACAAAAGCGGCTTGCCGCGAAAAACGAGTGCTTCACCGCACTCGTGACTTGTCGAACGTCGTCCCGGGACTGAAAACCGGGACGACGTCTAAAATAAATTTGAGCGTAAAAAACCACCAAATTTCGTTGGTGCTTTTTTTGTTTTTTATCCAAAGAAGATTTTTTAAAAAGATTATTTTGCCTAGGTTTATGTATTTTTATAAATGATCATTGACAATGAAAAATCAGATCACAGGGGTTGACATAAAAATATAATAAAGCAATAATTTACTTAGTTTTTTTTGATTATAAATTAGTAATTGGGAGGCAAAATGGCAACTGAGTATGCACCTTCGGGTGACGATCAGCAAAATGGCGCACTGACAGAGGTGGGTGACGAGCAAAATGAAGGAGATGACTCAGACAGAGTCGGAATGATGGAGGCAGGCGAACAAAATCTTGATGTCGCCGCGCAGGCTGCAAGAGAAGCGTATGAGCGTGCAAAGGGATGGGTCGGTCAAAGGCTTGAGGGCACTAAGCAGGCTGTTGGCAAGGCTGGTCGCTTTTTAGGTAGATTGGGCATGAAAACTTTAGTTGCTGCTTTCGGACTACCGACTGGAATTAAAAATGCTGCCTCAGACGCTCGTGAAGCGGCAGTTGACACTTATCAGCATGTTAGCTCCGAGGTTAAGACACGTGCAACAGCCGCAGGCGAGAGAATTCAAACTGGCTATGAAAATGTAAAGCAGAGGGGACGAGAAGTTGCTGAATGGGGAAGGGACCAAGCTGATGCTGTTCGGTCTCGGTACGGAGAGGTCAGACAAGGCGTAATCGACCGCGTTCATGACACTGGTATTGGTGCCGATCTTCGTGTACTTGGTAAAGAAACAGAAGGCAGTAGTGCCGAGGTCGCAGATCTTTCACTGGAAAAAGAAGGCTTGATGGAAAGAGTTGCTCAAATTAATGAACAAATTGCGCGGGCTGAGCGTCATGCTAAGGCCGCTAGAAAATTAGCCGAACGCAAGAGAGGTGAACTGCGGATTGCATAATCACTCCGCTTTATTGTTTAAGTAGATAATATATATTGGAGGATACATAATATGTCAGATGAAACACAAGTCAAAGAAGATATTCAGGCGCTCGAGGAGATAGCCAAAAGTTTTGAAGATGAGGCAGCCGAATTACAAGATCTTGTTGTCAAAATGAAAGAAAAATTTGAAAAAGAAACAGCTGGTGATATGGCTGAAATTGACTCTGCGTCAAAAGAGCTTGATGATCTTGAGGAACAAGCAAATGATGAGGAAGACCAGGGAGCAACAGCTTCTGCCAAACAAACTATTCAAGATGCCTAATTTTTGAACAAAAGCAGAGCACATACTAAAAAGATGCAGACAGTGCATCTTTTTAGTATGTATTGGGGTGTATCTTAGATAAAAACAGTCAGACATGCTGATTTTTTGTTGGTAGTATGTGGAATCGAACCTGGGAAGGGGTCGGGAAACGTCCCAATGAGGGACTCTTTGCGTGGAGTTTTCCGTGAAGGAAAATAACAAAAACCGTGGGTTTTTGTAAGAGAGGGTTGCTAGCGCGTGAGATTCCCCGTGGCGCTACCAGTAAGGACAAAACGTGCTTATTAGTGAATCAGGGTCATAGACTTTTTGAGCAAAAAGACATTTCTCAGACTATGTATTTGAGTATATCAAAAACGTTTCAACTGTTCTTAAGTTTATTTGTCTATTTCTTTTTTACAGTAATACTATTATAATTACACTGTGACTGATCGATGTTTATATGACCATACATTCTTGCTTGTGATCAATGTTTTGCGTCTCAAAAGACATTAAAATCAACGGCAAGAATGGTTCTGAAGTGTATATGCTTTTTTAGACGTGGTATAATAACAATTAGTAATATATTTAAGATTCAGTAAAGTTGTAATAGTATAAAGTTTTACAACCTACTAAAAGGAAAGGAGGGTGAAGGCTAAAACTATCAAAATGTGCTGTGAATCCAAAGAGGGGGAAATTATTTAGGAGGAGAATTATGAAAGTGAAATTATTAAAAAGAGCGTTTGGAGCGCTGAGCCTGTTGGCGGCAATTGCCTTTTTGGCAGTGCCAGCCGGAGCTTCGGCGGCTATCAATCTTCAAGGGAGTACGTTAAATCCAGGTGGTTTTCGGTTTTATGACGACAGTAATCTACATATTGCCACCGATGATGATATGTATCTAGATGCTCCAGGAACCGTTCATATTCAAAGCGCCCTTGCTGTAGCCGGAGCATCAATGGATTTTCAGCGAGGCGGTTCAAAGTTCTATGACAACAGCAACCTACATATTGCCACAGATGATGATTTAAATCTGGATGCTCCAGGAACCGTCCGCATTCAGAACGGTCTAACTGTTGCAAATGGCCTAACGGTGACTGCTGGAGGTATTAGTTTGCCGGCGGGAAGTATCACTTCGACAATGCTTGCCAATGAGGTTGTTTCAGCTGATATTACTGATGACACAATCGTCGCAGCCGATATTGCAACTAATGCAGTTGGTGCTTTGGAACTTGCTGATGATGCAGTCGCTTCAGCCAATATTGCTAATGACTCAATCCTCAACGCAGACATCAACTCTGCGGCGGGAATTGTTTACAGCAAGTTGAGTCTGGCCAATTCAATTTTAACCGGTGACATTTTCGACGGAACAATTGCCGCTGGTGACTTGGCGACGAATCTGGCTCTTTCGACCACAGGAAGTGTTGCAACAACCGGAACAGGAACGATCACCTCAGCCGGTCTTTTGACCGCTTCAAATGGGTTGACCATAACTACCGGTACAATCACCTTGCCAAGCACATCAATTGCTGATGCTGCCCTTTCTGCTAATGTGTCACTTTTGGGCTCAGCGATTAGTTCAGCGGAAATCACTGATGGTACAATCGCGGCTGGTGATTTGGCAACAAATATTGCCATCTCAACTACTGGTACCATTGCCACAACCGGCTCAGGAACAATCACTTCTGCTGGTGCGCTCACTGGTGCGGGAGTTTACTCAAGTTCCGGCTTTGACACCTCTTCGGCAATGACCATGCAAATTGGTGAGGTTTTTGCCCAAAGCCTTGTTATTACGCCAACTACCGTTATTACTGGTGCTTTGACTGCAAATGCTGGTATCACTGTTGATAATGCAACTTGGAACACAGATGCAATTACCACAACTGGCGCAAGCTCAGGCTTCAGCATTGTGACAACCAACGGTGGTTCTGCTGATGGCAACATTGCTATCAATGCTGGCACTGGCTCGATCACATTCACAGCCGGGTCCATTGCTGGTTTACCAGTTGCTTCTGGCGCAGTTTCCTTGGCGCCAATAAACAGCATTGACAGCACGATCAACCCTGGCGCTTCCAACGCTGTTGCTCTGACCTTGCAAGCAAGTAGCAATGGGGCAAATCCAAATATCTTTGTCGCCAAAAATTCAGCTGGCACAGATGAGGTTGTGATTGGAACCACTGGCGCAACAACCTTTACCCAAGCCGTTACAGTTACTGGTGCTCTCTACGCTAACGGTGGTTTGGATCGTTCAACTGCAGCTGCTTTGACCATTGGTGGCACAAACGCTACATCGGTAGCAATTGGTAATGCCACAAGCACTGCTATCACTCTGACAACCGACGGTACTGGTACAGCTGAAGTAGTTCTACCAGCCGGATCGATTGATTCTACAGAGATTCTTGACGGCACAATTGCTGCTGGTGATCTTGCCACAGACATTGCTGTCTCAACCACAGGTAGTCTAGCCACAACTGGCGCAGGCACATTGTCAGTTGCTGGTACTTCGACCCTAACCGGCGCAGCCACAGTTACTGGTGCTCTCTACGCTAACGGTGGTTTGGATCGTTCAACTGCAGCTGCTTTGACCATTGGTGGCACAAACGCTACATCGGTAGCAATTGGTAACGCCACAACTACTGCTATCACTCTGACAACCGACGGCGTTGGTACAGCTGAAGTAGTTCTACCAGCCGGATCGATTGATTCTACAGAGATTCTTGATGGCACAATTGCTGGTGGTGATTTAGCAGCAAACATTGCTGTCTCAACCACAGGTAGTCTAGCCACAACTGGCGCAGGCACATTGTCAATTGCTGGTACCTCAACCTTGGTTGGCGCTACAACTGTTCAAGGTGCTCTGACAACTGGCAACATCACGGCTTACGGTGCTGGTGCTGACCAAGCCCTGACTATCAATGCCAAGGGCACAGGGGCAATTGGTATCGGTAATACTTCAACTGGTGCTGTCACTATCACCCCTGCTCTAGGAGTGACTGGCAATCTAAATGTAAATAGTGGAATGTTTACAGTAACCGCCGCTAATGGTAATACTGCAGTCGCAGGCATTTTGTCTCTCGGTGGTGGTTATGGCGACACAGGTACTTCAGTTTCGGCTGCTGGCAACATTCAGACCAACGGTACATTGACTGTTGACAGTACTTCAACCTTGACCGGCGCTGCCACAGTTACTGGTGCTCTCTACGCTAACGGTGGTTTGGATCGTTCAACTGCAGCCGCTTTGGCTATTGGTGACACAAACGCTACCTCAGTCACAATTGGTAATGCCACAAGCACTGCTATCACTCTGACAACCGACGGTACTGGTACAGCTGAAGTAGTTCTACCAGCCGGATCGATTGATTCTACAGAGATTCTTGA
>Ga0172379_10008252_pt1 | contig 13173 bp, 13 predicted proteins | sample GrowelOW334metaG_FD_119756 | JGI IMG/M metagenome (GOLD analysis project Ga0172379, IMG submission 119756) | Groundwater microbial communities from an aquifer near a municipal landfill in Southern Ontario, Canada - Groundwater well OW334 metaG | ecosystem: Environmental > Aquatic > Deep... | reverse complement strand
CGACGTATGCCGTCCCCGTGATCTTTCCCATGGCGACGACGGTTGCGTCATCCCCTTTTCGATCCGCCATGAGCTGCATGATCTTTTCCTTGGGGGTGAGCTGAACATTTTTTGCCTTATTCAACTCTCGGGCAAGGTTGTCATAAAGAGCTCCCTGGAGAAAGGCCGCCGGACTTTTACTGTACACGGTGAAGGGCAGCAGGGACACCTTAATGGGTTCGGCCGCCGAAATAGCTGTCGGGTGAAGAAAGATCACCCCCAAGATCATCCCGAGGCTAAGCCCAAGGGTAAGGATGCCACAGCTTATGGATGTCGCCGCTTTTTTATGTCGATGAGATGTCATATGTCCTTCCATCGCGGAGGCCGACTCTTTTTTGCATGCGGTCCGCCAAGCTTTTGTTATGGGTGACCACCACCAAAGTAATCTTTTTTGAGATATTGAGTCCCAACAGGATGTCTTCTATCTTTTTTCCTGTTTCCGTGTCAAGGTTTCCCGTAGGTTCATCGGCAAGAAGAATATCAGGTTCCATGACCAAAGCCCTGGCGACGGCCACCCGCTGTTGCTCCCCGCCGGAAAGCTCGCCGGATTTATGGGTGAAACGGTGAGCGAGACCGACGGTCTCCAGCAGCGATTCTGCCCGCTGTTTAGCCTCTCTGCGGGAAAGTCCATGAATCAGGGCCGGCATCATGGTGTTTTCCAGGGCGCTGAATTCGGGCAGCAGGTTGTGGAGCTGAAAGACAAAGCCGATCTTCCTGTTCCTGAACTTCGCAATTTTATTGTCATCCCAAGAGAAGATATTGATATCATCAAAGAGGACCGTTCCGGAAGTGGGGTGATCCAGAGCGCCCAGGATATGGATCAAGGTGCTTTTCCCGGCCCCGGAAACCCCCAGCATGGCCAGGGACTCTCCCCTCCGGATTTCGAGGTTCAAACCCTTCAAAACCTCGATATTGTTGCCGTCTTTGACAAATGTCTTTTTCAGATCCTTAACCAGAATCACTAATCGTACCTCAAAGCTTCTGCCGGATCCAGTCTCGAGGCGCGCATCGAGGGATAGATCGTCGAGAGGAAGCAGATCGTCATAGCGCCGATAATGATCATGGCAACGTCGCCATAATTAACCTTCGAAGGCAGTTCCGTCAGATAGTAAACGTCTCCCGGGAGGATTTTAATACCTAAAATACGCTCCACATACAGCGATATACTTGCCAGATTCAAGGCAACCAGCAATCCGGCAATGGTCCCGAGAAAGGTTCCGATGGCGCCGATAATGATTCCCTGAAAAACGAAAATCTTCATAATCTGACGAGAAGTTGCTCCCATAGATTTGAGAATGGCAATATCCTTTGACTTCTCCATAACTACCATGATCAGGGTCGTTATGATATTAAAAGCCGCCACGAGGACAATGAGGCTCAGAATGATGAACATGACCCTCTTTTCCAACCTCAGGGCCGAGAAAAGATTCTTGTTCATTTCCATCCAGTTTCTTGCCCAGTAAGGATAACCCAGCTTTTTTTCCATATCCCGGGCGATTACATCAGCCTGATAAATATCATTAACCTTGATTTCCAGTCCGGTAACCATCCCTTTCATGTTAAGGAATTCCTGGGCATCGGGCAGGGAAATGTATGCCAAAGTCGAATCATATTCGTAAAATCCCGAATCAAAGACGCCGGCAATCAGAAAGCGCTTCATCTTCGGGATCATCCCCATCGGCGTCGAGATGCCCATCGGCGATACGACGGTAACGGTCTCAAAGAGGTAAACACCCAAATGTTTAGCCAATTCCTTGCCGATAAGCATGCCGGGAAGCTCGGCGATGTCATTGGATAGTTTTAAATGGGCCCGTTCGGTTACCTTGAGATAGGCTATTTTGCCATCCCTGATTTTCCCCAGGCTGATGACGCGAAATGCGCTCTCCGGTTCCAGACCCCTTAAAACAACACCCGTAACGCCCTGGTTGCTTTTCAACATCGCCTGACTGTATATGAAAGGTGTCGAGGCAACAACGCCGTTTATTACTTCCACATTTTTTGCCAGCTTGTCATAATCCTTCATCGGCCCCGTGTACTCCATCAGCAGGACATGGGAGTTCATCCCCAGGATCTTGTTGCGAAGGTCCGTTTCAAAGCCGTTCATTACGGCCAGGACAATGATCAGAGCGGCGACGCCCAAGGCGATGCCACCGATCGACAGGAACGTGATAATGGAGACAAATACCTGTTTCCGTTTGGCCTTGAGATACCTGAGGCTTATGAAAAATTCAAAGGGCATGGATCCCTACAGCTCCCTCCCCTTCGCGGGGAGGGGCGGGGTGGCGATGGGGTTGCTGGCTCTCAGTTGGGGAAAGAGAATCACATCCCGAATGGAGGCCGAGTCGGTAAAGAGCATCACCAGACGATCGATCCCGATGCCCTCCCCCGCCGTCGGCGGCATGGCGTATTCAAGGGCCCTGATATAGTCCTCATCCATCTGGTGGGCTTCTTCATCTCCCGCCTCCCTCTCCCGAAGTTGCATCAGGAAGCGCCCCCGCTGGTCATCCGGGTCATTGAGTTCCGAAAAGGCATTGGCGATTTCCTTGCCGCAGATGTAAAGCTCAAAACGGTCGGTAAATCCCGGATTCAATGCATTCCGCCGGGAAAGGGGAGATACCTCCACGGGATACTGGGTGACAAAGGTGGGTTGAACAAGGTTTTTTTCGACCCTTTCCTCGAAAATTATCATGAGAATTTTCCCCAGGGATTCCTTTTCATCCACTTCCAGCCCCAGCTGCCTGGAAAATGCGACTGCCTGGGATTGATCATCCAGAATACCCGGTGCGACATCCAAGTATTGAATAATGGCCTCTTTAACCGTGATCCGCTGCCATGGGGATGTTAAATCGATCTCTGTTCCCTGGTACACAAACTTCGGAACGCCGAAGAGATTGCAGGCGATGAAAATAAAGAGCTCCTCGGTGAGATCCATCATGTCCTCGTAGGTTGCATAGGCCATGTAGAATTCCATCATGGTGAATTCGGGATTATGGAAAGTGGAAATCCCCTCGTTGCGGAAATTTCTGTTAATCTCATAAACCCTTTCCAGTCCGCCGGTTACGAGTCGCTTCAGATACAGCTCCGGAGCGATACGCATGTACAGTTCCATGCCGAGGGCGTTATGATATGTTTTGAAGGGTTTGGCCGCTGCCCCGCCCGCCTGGGCCTGCATCATGGGAGTTTCCACTTCCAGAAAATCCCTTTCTTCCATGAAATCCCTCATCAACTTGATAATCCGGCTCCGCTTGTAGAACACTTCCCTGACGTCAGGATTCATGATCAAGTCGAGATGGCGCTGGCGATATCTGGTTTCGACGTCCGTCAACCCGTGCCACTTCTCGGGAAGGGGGTGGACGGACTTGGCAAGGAGACGTATCTCCTTAGCTTCTATCGTCAATTCCCCTGTTTTGGTTTTGAAGATCCTGCCGCTGACATAAACTATATCTCCGACATCGAGGCGTTTGAAGAGGGCGTAGTCCTCCTCGGTTATGAGGCCCTTGTGGATGAAGGCCTGCAGTCTTCCTTTGCGGTCCTGAATACTCACAAAGGAGGCCTTCCCGAAATTCCTGATCGCCATCAGGCGCCCGGCCAGAGAAAATGTTTCCTCGATTTGGGTCAGGGATTCCTGTTCCAGGTCTCCAAAACGGGCCCTGAGTTCTGCCGAGGTATTTTTAACCCTGGCATCATTGGGATAGAGGTCAATTCCCGCTGCCCTCATGCCGGCGATTTTTTCTTTGCGATTTCTTATTAGTTCGCTTTCTTCCATTTGACAAATGTCCCATACAAATAAAGTGCATTTTGCTATATTTTTTTCTCCCAATAGTCAAGGAGGATTTCTGGATCGGAGTTTACGAATCATATTGCCATAAGGAAAGAACTTATGTATGGTCAACGGAAATTGCGATTCCATGAAAAGGAGGACTTATGGTCAACAAGGTCATGCTCATAGGCAGACTAGGCGGTGATCCGGAGGTGAAGTACACGCCGGATGGCCTCATGATTACCAACTTCACGCTGGCAACGGATGAACAGCGAAAGGACAAGAATGGTGAGCGGGTACAGAAAACTGAATGGCATCGAATCGTAACCTTTGGAAAGCTGGCGGAAATATGCGGCAACTATCTGTCAAAAGGAAGACTGATTTTTGTTGAGGGGAGGATTCAAACCAGGGCCTGGGAAGACAAGGAAGGCATAAAACGATACACCACCGAGATCATTGCCGCCAACATGCAGATGCTGGAAGCCAAGGGCCAGCAAAAGGTGCAGGGTCCGGCAGCGACCGGGGGTTCAACCCCTCCCTACTTCAGCGCCGAATCCCTTCCCGATGATGATGTCCCCTTCTGAGAAAGGGAATGAGGATTATTTAGGTTCGATCTTCTTGCTCTCTGGTGTTACATCAATATCTTCGGGTTCCCGGGTTGCCTTTTTGAAATTCTTTATCCCCTTCCCGATGGCGCCGCCGATTTCGGGAAGCTTCCCGGCGCCAAAGATTATCAATATGATTACTAGGATAACAAGAAGTTCCGGCATGCCAATACCAAACATTAAAGAGTCTCCTTTCTCGATACGACTCGAGTTATTTGGGCATCCTTAAAGCATTGTTGCGCAGTTGTCAATTCTTTCAAGGAAGATAATCAAGGGAGTTTGAGGTGTACAACCTCTCCCCGCTTTCCCAGGGAAGGAAGGGGCTTATCCTGGAATGACATCAGAACGCCGCCGGCATTGCCGGCATCGATGATAAAAGATTCCCGGGCCGTACGTTCTATCCGTTCTCCCTTGCTTAGTATCATTTGTTCAGCTTGCTTCTGGTCGGCGGAGATCCTGATCCATGTTTTTTCCACCGCCTCGATTTTCAGATTAAATGCCTGCCCTTGTTTCTGGACGCTGGCGCCTTGGTTCGCAGGAGTTTGTCCCGGCTGAGTTACGACAGACGGCGGTGATCCGGCGGGCGCAGCTACCGGAACATTCGGCTCAGGTGTCGGGGCAGGCGCCGTTGCAGGTATTGGTGAAGAAACAGTTTTCTGTGAACTTGTTTGACGGGCGGAAAAGAGATCTACAACATCGTTGACATCAACAAGCACGATTAAAACGATTAAACCGGAGAGCACGACCGCGGCGATAATCCAGAGGGAAAAACGGATATTATGGGGCTCTTTTTCCTTACGGAGCAGTTCTTTATGTTCTCCTTCCAGGGCATCATGGGTTTTATCAAGGGAATTCAGGTAGTTTTCGTATTGTTGCAGCAGGGGCTCGCTGTCGGTTTCAAGGATACCGGCATAAGTCTTGATGAAGGTTCTTGCGTATACCGGCTCGGGAAGAAGGTGGTAATGTCCTGCTTCGATGGCTTCAAGATTTGTTACGGTGATTCTCGTTGCCGAAAAAATATCCTTCAGGGTGAGTCCCCTGCCTTCCCGAAGACGATTGAGATCGGTAACTTCCGGTTCTTTATTGACGGCGGCTGTTTCCGCTGATACAGGTTTGGATGATTTCATGTCTGCTTCCTTATTGTTTTTTTACCTAACATCAATTACGAAGCCATGCAAATAAAATGATAGAAGGAATTATTAATCATGACGCATATGGAAACGACGGGGAAGATTATCGATGGGATTTCCGATCATAAAAGACTGGCCGTGTCGGCGGCGCGGGAGGCCGGGGGCTATTTGAAAGAGCACCTTTACGGCCGCCATCTTGTCCGTTTCAAGGGGGAGATCGATATCGTTACCGAAGCGGACCAGCACGCCGAGAGCATGATCATCGCGGCCATTCATCGGCAATACCCGGATCACGATATCCTGGCAGAAGAATCGCCGGCCACGCATACCGGTTCTCTTTACCGCTGGATAATTGATCCCCTGGATGGGACAACGAACTACGCCCATGGCTATCCCGTATTCTGTGTTTCCATTGCCCTGGAGCGGGAGGGGGTCTGCATTCTGGGGGTGGTATTCAATCCCATGCTGGGTGAGATGTTTGTAGCGGAAAAAGGGCAGGGCGCTTTCCTCAATGACGAACCCATCGCCGTCTCGGAGACAACGGAAATTTACCGAAGTCTCCTTGCGACCGGATTCCCGTACGACATCCGTTTGACCAAAGAGAACAACATGGATCATTTTGAATCAATGGCCCTAAAGGCCCAGGCCATTCGCCGCGCCGGTTCGGCGGCCCTGGATTTGGCCTACGTAGCCGCAGGCCGCTTTGACGGCTTCTGGGAATTGAAACTGAGCCCCTGGGATACTGCGGCGGGATGTCTGCTGGTGCAGGAGGCGGGAGGGGTCATTACCGATTTGCATGGGGAAGAGTTTACCTTGACAGCCCCTCATGTCATCGCATCAAACGGCAAGATACACCAGCAAATGCTTGATATTCTGCAAAATGAGCGAGGATGTGGCAACGGGGAGAAGCAGCCCGTTACTCCGGTTCCAAATTCAAGATGAAATCGAGGCGGCAAGGAAGAGGCGACGCAGGCGTATATGAAAATACGTCGAGGAGCCGATGATGATGCCAACGAAGATAGCACTTGAATTTGGAACCGGAGTCAGAAGCTGTACTCAAACTCCAGTATAAGCCGGTCGTTGCGCTGCCAGCGGCCATAAAGACTGTCGGATTGTCCCCCGAAGAATTCACCCGCGAGCTTTGTAATCAGGCCATCCCGGAGTTTGTATTTTGCCTCCAGTCTCTGAAACCGTCCTTCCTCACCACGGGTAAGCTGGAAATTACAGACGAACTGAAAAGACAACTTATTGTTGTACTCAAAATTGATGCGGCTGAGGATGTCGTTACGGCCGAGGCGCGATTTCTTTGAACTGGAGACATAGGTTTCCGCGTTCTGAAACCTGGTGATGATCTCATTGGCGTATTCGACGGTCACATCGATCTTCTCCAGCCAGAGCTTTTTGGCGAAGTCATCAAAGGTGTAGGTAAACCCGCCCACATAATTGAAATAGTCGTCATCCTTACGGTCGTATGTGTAATTATAGACCACCTCCCCATGAAATTCCCAGCTTTCATAGGTTGTGGAGAAACCGGCGGCGTAATCATCTACCTTTACAACTTCCTTGATGCGTTGAGGTTGGGTGGTTCCCGGAGTTGGTCCCGGTACCTGTTCTTCCCGAACAACATAGAAGGGATTGGGACCATGGTAGAAGGAGGCAAAGAAATCCCAGCCGTGAAACCCCTTCTTTTTGAACCGGGCAAAATAGCCGAAGTTGTTATCCGTAACCTTGGCAACATCGTCCTTCATATTGGCGTTTCCCGCGTCGTAGAGATCGAATTCCGTGGAGTCTCCCTGCTTCCGTTCCCCCATCCAGCGTGAAGTCTCGCTGGGTGTCTTCTGGGGCTGATACACGGGGAGAAAGGCAGCGGTCAGCGTCGTCGCTTCCGCTACGTCGTAATCCAATCGCGCCTGCCAGATGTTGAGATCCTTGACGTCCAGGGGATCATTGAGATCCTGAGGCCGCATCCGGTCGGAGGGCAGGTACAGTGTGGACATGCCATTGGTGAGGGTCTTTTTCCCGACAAGAAAGTTGAACGTATCCCGGCTATAGTTGAGATATAAATCGCTGACATCCATAATGCGCCGGCGCCGGTCCATGTCCTGCCAGAACTCACTGAAAGAGGTGCCGGAATAGGTGTTTTCCTCGCTGCCGTACTCTACCCAGCCGCCGACATTAAGGGCGAAGTCCTTGTAGGCGATCTTGTCGGAAAACTTGAAGAGGGCGCTGCCGAAATCGTTTCTTGTGTCCGCTCCTTCCCTCTCCGGCGGATTCTGCCAGTAATGCATCCCCCGCAGGCGGAGGCTGCCGTGAAAGTCGTCCACAAGCTTTGAGAGCACCGGCGTCGGCTTTGCTGCCGCCGGCGCGATCTTTTCCTGCCCTTTCTGTTCCGGTGCGGCCTCCCCAGCCTTATCCATCTCCTTAAGCAAATCGTCTTCCTGGAAACGGTAATCCGCCTGCCCCCATGAGAAAGGGGGGCAGAGGAGATACACGGCCAGCAGGAAGGCTAAACTTTTGAGAAGCCGGTTCATTCTCATCGGTAAAGGACTCCTTTACTCCAGATGTTTGCCTGACAGAATAAATGAATCGGTGAAGGTCGAATCCGCCATATTGATATTTATTTTTCGGGATCTGGTCGTCGTCGCCGTTTTGTGGCTCTTTTCCATGTTGTTCATAATTGTCTGCATTGGACGCATGACGGCGCCGCCTACGTTTACATACTTGTAGTTGAGTTGGGTTTTCTGGTGCTTAACGCGCCGGTCGTAGAAATCCGTCTTCAGCGTGGTCAGGTTGACCTTTTCGATCCACATGATCCGCTTGGCATAGCCGGTTTCCTGCTTTTTCTTGTCATTGGCGGGAAGGGCCTCGATTACATAACAGTCATAAGCCTTTCCTTCATGACTGAACTGTTCCGAGCGGAGGATGTTGTAATTAAAATTATCCAGATCTTCCGGTTCCATGTCCTCATAGGTAAAATCGGTGCCCATGAAGTAGTTTCTCTTGCCGGCTTTGGCGATGCGCTGTTCTTTTTTCTGTGCCGGCAGATAGAGCCACTGATCGTTATCCCCGCCTTTCTTCTCCCAGGTCCGGAGGGCCGTCCCGCGGATGTCGCCGGGGCTCAGAAACACCACGAGGTAGCGGTGCAGGTCCTTGCCGACTTCCTTTGCATAGCGCACGACCTGGCGGTTTTCCTTGGCCCCGCTCTTGTCCTGGAGCACCATGTCCTCATTGCCGATTTCCGTCTTGACCTTATGGCGTTCCTTCTGTTTCTCCATAACCTGTTTTCCCGTCATCTGCGCTGAGACAACGGAAGCGCTGAAAAGAAATAAAATGCCGATGATCCATATAATAGTCCTTTTTGCCATATCCGCCTCCTTTGATAAGCTGATCATGATTAGTCTTAATTATCCCGGGCCGGTTCCTTCTCCAGCCTTTCAATCCTTGCCTTGATTTCTTCCAGCTCCCGCTGTTCCGGAATGTGGAGTTTTCTCAAGAAGAGGGTTACGATTTTCTCTACCTGATCCTCCACTTCATCGGTCCATTTGGCATAGAACCAGAAAGAGGTAAAGTCCGTCATCACCTTTTCCGCTTCGCCTTCGACGGCATTGCGAGTCTTTTGTGTTTTTTCCACGAAACCTTCGACGGCCCCCAAGGCTTCCTTTCTCGCGTTCTCACTTTTTTCCGCCAGATTGTCAACGACGCCTTGAATTTTATCCGTCGCCGCTAGGGCCATCCCTGTGCCGATCAGCACCGCCTTTTTTGCCAGATCCAGCATCGTTTCCTTCCCTCCGACCTGATAATGAAATCTTTTATAGTTGCTGATTTCATATACTATGAAATCCCGTTGTGTCAATGATCATTTCGGAGGCTTTTCCCATTGACAGGACATGGTGTTTACAATATGCTGCCCCCACATCAACCTTCCTTATTGGATTGGAGGTTTTCCAAACAGATCATGAAAACTGAAAAAACAGAAGCAGAAAACCCGTCCGTTCCTTCCCCATCTTCATTACCTCCCTTTGCCAGCCGCTTTGAGAGCATCGGTGTCAAGGTCCCTGAGCAGCGCCTGTCCACGGAGGATTTGATGAGGGGGGTAAAGATGTGGGGAAAGTTCGACCTCGAGAGGCTCACCGGCATCAAGGAGCGGCGGGTATGTTCGGATAAGGAGGATTCTTACGATCTTACCCTTAATGCCGCCCTGGACTGCCTGAGCCATTCAAGTTATCGGGCCGAGGATCTGGAGATGATCATCTGCTGTTCCATTACCAAGTACAAGGACGGCACAACTTACGTGTGGGAACCCCCCTTTTCCCTGTATGTCAAGGAGGCCATCGGGGCGCCGCAGGCCTTGAATTTCGACATCGCCAATGCCTGCGCCGGGATGCTGACGGGTGTACTAATTATGGATGATTTTATCCGTCGGGGCGTCATCAAGCGCGGCATGGTCATTTCCGGTGAAAACCTCACCTCTGCGAGCCGTAACGCCGTTCCCCGTGTTAAAACTATTCTTAGCGGCCAATTGGCATCGCTGACCGTCGGCGATTGCGGCGCTGCGGTGATTCTGGAAAGATCCTCGGAAGGTAAGGCAAAATTGGAAGTATCGAATTTTGTCAGTCTCGCTAAGTACAGTGATCTCTGCATCGGATGGCCCTGTCGCGATGCGCCGGGGGCGCAAATGACCACGGATGCCAGGAAGATTCATCAGGTGGCCATCGCTAATATGCCTTTCATTACAGAAAAGGCATTAAAAGAATCGGATCTGGAATACGGTGATATCGATCATATCGTTCCCCATCAGACCTCCATGCGGGCCATCCACTCGGGAGACAAGCGGCTGGGCCACCATTTTGGAGTACGGGCGAAAAACATCATCGTGAACCTGCAGGAATACGGGAATACCGCGTCGACATCCCACTTCCTTGCCCTGTACCGTTATCTCAATGAAAAGCGTTTCCAGGCTGGAGATAAAATGATGCTTATGGCCCTGGCTTCGGGTTTGACAGTCGGCTTCGTAATCTTTACTATGGATGATTTGGTGGACCGTTATGGGAACGAAAATTGATGCAGTCGGTTTAAGCACCCCGGGATTCTTCCGGCGGGGGTCCGTCGACATGGAAATAAAGGCAGCTAAAGACTGCCTGAAGAGCGCCCAATTGGACCCTAATTTGCTGGGAATCCTGATTAATGCAGGGATTTATCGCGATCGCCATATTGCGGAGCCCGCTATTGCCACTTTCATTCAGCGGGCTATCGGCGCCAATGAGGTCTTTACCGGAGATCGCAGCACCTTTTCCTTCGACTTGACGAACGGGGGCTGCGGGATGCTCACGGGCATGATGGTCGTGGACGGATTTCTCCAGTCCGGGACGATTGATCACGGCATGGTCGTTACCGCCGATACCGACCCGGTTCGCGGTGAGAGCCAGGGCTATAACTATACCCCCGCTGCCGCCGCCATACTCCTGTCCCGCGGCGAGGACGGCAGCGGTTTCCTCCATTTCAAGACGGAAACGGAGGCCCGCTTTATCGATGATATGAAGGGCAGGCTCGAATGGAGGGAGCATAATCGGAAGATGGGGAATTTTCTGATCATGAGCCAGGCAGAAGGCTATGCAAAAGAATGTGCTCAGTGTGCACTGGAAAACATGGATGCCTTTTTAAAAGAGACTTCTCTCAAAATGAAGGACATCGATCTTATCATTCCATCCCAGAGTCCGACCGGGTTTCTTGGTGAGCTCAAAAAGAAGAAGGGTATAGGGGAGAAGCTTGTTGATGTGACCGACAAACTGGAGAATGTCCACACGGCGGGAATCGGGTTTGCGCTGGAGCGGGCCATGAGTTCGGGTCGCTTCGCCGCCGCGAAAAATTGTCTGTTCCTGACTGTTGGCGCAGGGATAACGGTAGCCCTTGCCCTCTACCGAAATCCGTGACGATTGTGCTATTTTTTTGACTTTTTACGAGTTCATCTATTATTTATTCATATCAGGATCATGAAATTAGAACCAGCCGATGCCGTTGCGGACAAAATCACTCCCCCCTTTGATATCGTCCCGCACCGTCGTTTATATCCTTTCGCAAGTCATTGGCTGAAGGCCCCCGGTGGTTATTTTTATCACTACCTGGATGAAGGGCAGGGGGCGCCAGTGGTGGCAGTCCACGGCAATCCCACCTGGTCATTTTATTACCGCGAGATCGTGAAGGCCCTGAGTCCATCTTGTCGGGTGATTGTTCCGGACCATGTGGGTTGCGGACTGTCCTCGCGGCCGACGGACGAGGTATTTGACTACACCGTGGAGAGCCATGTCGACAACCTCGAAGCCCTCCTGGATCATTTAGGGCTTACGAGCAACGTTACCCTGATCGTTCACGACTGGGGAGGTATGATCGGCATGGCCTGCGCCGCCCGGAGGCCGGAACGGATCGCCCGGATTGTCATTCTCAATACCGGGGCCTTTCTTATTCCCGAGGACAAGACGCTGCCCTGGCAATTGTCGTTCATCCGCCATTTTCCGGCCATTCCGGCACTGCTGGTGCGGGGTTTCAACGCCTTTTCCTATTTTGCCACCTTTCTGGGTGTTGCCAAGACGATGTCCGGGGAGGTGAGAGAGGCCCTGACGGCCCCCTATGACTCCTGGGAAAACCGGATTGCCACCTTGCGCTTTGTCCAGGACATCCCCGTTTATCCGGGAGACAAGAGTTATGCCCTCGTAAAGTGGACGGACGAGCATGTGCACCTCCTGGGCCATATCCCCATGATGATCTGCTGGGGGATGAAGGATTTTGTCTTTGATGAGATTATCCTGGCCGAATGGCGCCGGCGCTTTCCCGAAGCGGAAGTACACACTTTTTCCCAGGGCGGGCATTATATACTCGAAGACGAGGGGGAAGCTATTGTCGTTCTCATAAAGGAATTTCTGAAAAAACACCCCCTTCCCGGATAATTTTTACAAATAGGAAATCCACCTGGAAAAAACATGGAAGATACAACCGTCAGCGCCTCAAAACATAACGGCACCTCGAACCTAAGTGAGCATCTCTCCCGCGTCGCCCGCCTCCTTCCGGACAAGAAGGCCGTTATCTGTCCCACTGCCCCCAACTCCGGAACCTTTATCCACTGGACCTTCCGGGAATTGGAGGAGGAAACGGACCGTCTGGCCCACGGTTTTCAGAAGGTCGGGATTACCAAAGGGGTTAAAACGATCCTCATGGTCCGGCCGTCCCTGGAGCTGTTTGCCGTCACCTTTGCCCTCTTCCGGGTGGGAGCGATACCGGTGATGATCGATCCGGGCATGGGCCGGCAGAAGCTGGTGGATAATCTTTCCTCCATTGGCGCCGAGGCCTTCATCGGCATCCCCCTGGCCCATATCCTGAGGGTACTCTCGCCGGGAAAATTCTCGACCGTGAAGGTAAAGATTACCGTCGGCCGGCGCTTTTTCTGGGGGGGATATACCCTTAATGATTTTCGTAAGGCCCCCTGGCAGCCTTTTCCGCCCGTTCCCGCCCGCCCCGATGAGCGGGCCGCCATCTTCTTTACCACGGGCAGCACCGGCCCTCCCAAGGGCGTTGTCTATGAACACGGGATGTTTGATGCTCAGGTTCGTTACCTGAGCACCCACTTCGGCTATGGACAGGATGAGGT
>Ga0172379_10008251_pt1 | contig 13175 bp, 12 predicted proteins | sample GrowelOW334metaG_FD_119756 | JGI IMG/M metagenome (GOLD analysis project Ga0172379, IMG submission 119756) | Groundwater microbial communities from an aquifer near a municipal landfill in Southern Ontario, Canada - Groundwater well OW334 metaG | ecosystem: Environmental > Aquatic > Deep... | reverse complement strand
TTCCATCTGGGCTCCAGAGATGCCATTCCCGGTGACGCCGACGTTCCATCCGACCGTCATGCCTGAACTGAACCTTTCGAGCGGCGAATATTTCCTCCGTTACGGCTGGCTGGGTTCAAGCGTGGATTTTTCCTTGATGAGCGGCTGGTTCTGGAATGATACTCCGGCATTCGCTGTCGTGGGAAAGACGATCACGCCCGGGATCGGCCTCACCGCCATTGAGGTCCGGAAAGAATATTACCGTACCGGCGCCCTTGGCTACGCGCTGGCGGCGACGATCGGTCCTCTGGTCCTCAAATCCGAAGGCGCCTACTATATCGGCAAGCGTTATCAAGGCGATATCATGACCTATCCTGAAGGCTATACGACCAAGAACGCGATCCAGTACTCCGTCGGAGCTGATTTCCCGATTCTGGGATTCACCGCGGGAGTCCAATTCGTCCAGGATATCATTCTCGATCATGAAGCGGCGATGATCGAAGAGGAAATCACGAACACGGCCACCGTCCTACTCGCGCGAAGCTTCGCGCGCGAGACGGTAAGGCTGGAAGCCTTGGGCTACATAGGTTTCGCGGCGCCGGATGCCCTGATCAAACCTCAGATCACCTGGAAAATCAGCGATGGCATGGAATTGGCCACTGGCGGCTGGTTCTTTTTGGGAGACAGCGGGACCTTCGGGCAATATTCGGAGAACAGCAGCGTCTTCGCCTCCGCGAAGATCTCATTTTGAGCGTATCTAAAGGAATGGCAAAAATGAAGAGAAGATCATCGCGTGCGCATATCGTGCGAATTTTAACCGAGCTCGCGTTTTTGGTTCTATTCGGATTCCTGTTTCTAAAAGGATCCATCCAGCTCTGGCTTGGGGTCTTCGTCGGCGGAGCGATTCTATCGGTTTTCTTCAGCCGCCTCTTCTGCGGATGGATCTGTCCGATGAACACGGTTTTCAGGCCCATCACCTGGCTCCGTGCCAGACTCGGAATCCGCGCCCTCAAGACGCCGGGCTTCCTGACCCATCCAGCCGTGCGCTACATCTTTCTCGGTCTCTTTCTCGCTTCCATGGCCCTGACAAAGAAGCTCGGGATAGACCTCCACATGCCGGCCCTGGTCTTCATCCTGTCCATTCCTGTCGTCCTCCTTTTTGAGGAGGCACTGTGGCATAACATCGTATGCCCCTATGGCACGATATTGAGCATCAGCTCCAGAAAGGCGTCGACGCATTACAGGGTGGACGGGAAGAAATGCGTTTCCTGCGGAAAATGCCAGCCAGTCTGCCCGGTTCATTCCATCGACAGCCTGGAGACGGGCAAGCGGTTCATCCGGAAGGCGGACTGCATCACCTGCGGGGCATGCGCCAAAGCCTGCCCCACAAAAGCGATTCGCCTGGGAAGATGAAAGGCCTGAAGCCTCGGCCTACTGAAGTTTTCTCAGCCTCAGCTCGATTCCCTTCTCCCCTTCCAGAAGCTTCGTCAGCTGGGAAGTATCCGTGCTGCCGAAATGGTAGGGGTAGAGGATCTTCAGTTTGATCGTCCGGGCAGCGGCGGCGACCTGTTCGGGAGTCATCGTGTACGGCAAGTTCATCGGTAGAAACGCAATATCGATACTGCCGAACGCGCTCATTTCGGGGATCGGCTCGGTGTCGCCCGCGATATAGATACGCAAGGCGCCGACGGTCAGGATATAGCCGTTGTCCTTACGCGCCTTTGGGTGGAAGTTGAGCCGGTCCGGGCTGACGTTGTACGCGGGCACAGCCTCAACGTCGATTCCCGCCGCCTCGATCTTTTGCCCGTGACCAAGCGCTTCCCCCGCGCCCAGTTTTGCGCGTGACGCTTCAGGCAATACGACCCTGGTCGACGCGTCGGTTAAGATTTTGATCGATGCCGCCTCCAGATGGTCGCCGTGTTCGTGGGTGATGAGGATCAGGTCCGCTTTCGGATACTTGGAATAATCGGCGTACCGGCTCACCGGATCGATATAGATCTTCTTGCCCTGAAATTCCATCGCCAGGGACGCGTGACCGAGAAATACGATTTCCAGCGTTCCTTTGCCCGTTTCAAAACGGTCGGCTTGTTTCCCATCGGCGCCGTCGAACGCGGCCGCAAACGGTACGGCAATTATGGCAATCGATACGGCGAAGACGGAATTCGCGATGACTCTACTCCATACGGACATATAGGGCCTCCTGGAATTAATGAATTGTAAGCGTGCCGCGCCGTAAACGCAACGGTCCGGACGGGGCCCCGTATTCGCCACTAAGGGTCGTCGAACGGTTCGCCCGCCCCAAACAGAACTTGTCAAATTCCGTAGGCCACTTCCGACTGCCATAATTTTTTCTGAATTTGTTTACAAATCCTCAGTCGTTTGATATACTCACAAATAACAAATGTAATGCCATTGAACATATGTAACACCAGTGCGGGGTGCCATGGATAGCGAGACACTGAAAGAATACACAAAGATCGCTTCCTATTATTACAAGGAAGGAATGACTCAGGATCAGATTGCAAGAAAGATGTCGATCTCACGTCCACGGGTTAACAGGATTATCAAAAAATGCGTCGAGCTTGGGATCGTGAAGATCGAAATACGGGAAATTGCGCAGGACAACATCGACCTTGAAAAAGAAATAGAAAAAAAGTTTGGCCTCAAAGAGGCCGTCGTCGTCGAGCCCGCTGAGAATTTATTAGAATCTCTGGGTAAAACGGCAGCTCGATATCTTGAAAAAGTTTTGAAGGACAATGACGTAATTGGTTTCTCTCGTGGACGTGCGCTTTCCGCGCTATTGGATGCGAGCCCTTCCGTTCAGAAACGGAACTTGTCGGTCGTCCAATTGGTCGGGGGGAATAATTACAATCAGTCCGAAAATTTCTTGAAATACGACGACATTATCAGGCGCGCCTCGGAAGTGCTGGAGGCAGAGTCGTTTTTCTTGTACGCCCCGACCGTAGTCACCAGTCACGAACTCAAGGAATCTCTCCTGAAAGAAGAATCCTTCATGGGGATGTTTGAACGGATCAAAAAATGCACGGTTATCGTAGTAGGAATCGGCAAAGTCCTGAGCGCGAAAGACGCCAAGAAGAGAAGCAGTATCGCCTTTGAGGATTACGTGAAGATCCTGGAAAGAAAGGCTGTCGGAGAGGTGTGCGCACGGCATTTCGATATAGAAGGGAATGGCGTCAACGGCGACGCCGATCTGAAGATAATGGGGATCGAACCCACGGATATTAAAAAGGTTCCATTAAGGATTGGGGTGGCCGGCGGAGCCGAAAAATATGAAGCGATTCTCGGCGCCTTGAGGGGAGGATACATCAATGTCCTCATATTGGACTCGGTGACCGCTTTAAGATTGCTGGAGTAGATCGCGGTTTTTCGGAGGGCAGTGACTTGCGCGGTAAAGAATATCTGATAGCCCTTGACGCGGGGACGACAAGCATAAAAGCGGTCGTATTCGATGAGGAGGGCACGGAGGTCTATATAGCGTCCGCTTCAAGCAATGTAATCAGTGATAAACGCGGGTTCGTAGAGCTTGATATGGAACTGTTATGGAAAAAAGCTGCACGGTGCATACGCGAATCCATCGAGGGATCGCGAATAGAAAAAAATAACATCAGGGCTGTTTCGGTCTGCGGTCAGGGGGAAGGGTGCTGGTTGCTTGACCGGAACGGCGTCCCCGTATCGAACGCTATTCTCTGGAGCGACAATAGGGCCGCCGACATAGTCCAGGATATTAAGCGGAATAAAAATCTATATGACGAAATCAAGAAAACAACCGGCTCATATCCGCGGCCTGGCGCGACGATCGTGCTTTTGAAATGGTACAAGGAGAATCGCCCTAATGAATTCAATCGGGCGGCTTATTGCGTATCCTGCAAAGATTGGCTTCGGTACAAAATCACTTCCGAATTGATGTGCGAAGTCACGGATGCCTCGACATCTTATATAGATATCGTGAGCAAAGCATTTCCGGTAGATTTATTCGGAAAATTGGGAATTGCCGGGGTTGAGGCGAAATTCCCCAAGTTGCTTTCCCCTAGCGCGAAAGGCGGATATGTGACGGCGAGCGCGGCCAAAGAAACGTCCTTGCCGGTCGGTTTATGCGTCAGCGGCGGAATGTTGGATATCGTGTCCACGTCGGTCGGAACCGGCGCTATTGAAATCGGCGATATCTGTACGATTCTGGGGACTTCCTGCATCAACGAAATGGTCACCGATACCTTTGTCTTCCAGGAAAACATGACAGGGTGGGAAAGGCATTTCGTCGACGGCCTTTTCGTTAATGTCGCGGGGGCTATGGCCGGTACGCCGAATCTTGACTGGGCAATGATAAATATTTTAGGGAAAAAAAAGTTCAGTAAACAGTTTACTGCGGAGCTTGAATCGACGCTGTCGAAAATCCCTGTTGGTTCGAACGGTCTCATTTATCATCCGTACGTAAGCCTTGCAGGCGAGCGGGCTCCCTTTTTCAATTCCTCGGCTACGGGCCATATTTCCGGAATCAAGACGACTACAACAACGAATGACATTTTGAGAAGTGTTTACGAAGGAGTCGCCTTATCTTCACGGGACTGTCTTTCCGGTTTTGAAATCAAAAAAAGAATATTCCTAAGCGGCGGCGGGTCGCGCAGCGATTTTTGGGCACAAATCTTCGCCGACTGCATCGGATGCGAAGTCGTTGTCGGAGAGGGAGAAGAGTTCTGCGCGAAAGGCGGAGCCATTTCCGCCGCAATCGCGAGCGGGATGTATCGCACCGCTTCTGAAGCAGTGAAGAAATTCTGCCGAATAAAAAAACGTTTTGAGCCGAATGAAGCCAATAGGAAACGATACGACGAAATGTATTCGATCTATTGGGAGATGAGAAAACAATTTGAAAGTTTTTGGGCGTGGAGAGAAAACTTTTTAAATGTGAACAATTGAAATCACAGATTGATTCATGAGGGGTAAATATGAAGGCGCATAAAATTCTGCTTACCGCGGAAGTAGACGAGAGCAACATAAGCGAATTGAAAGAACTCGGGGAAATTACGGAAGCCGGCTGGAAAACGGAGATGAAAAAGCTCGGCGAGGATGAGTTGATACCGCTCCTTCGCGATAAGGACATTTTCATTACGAGCTACGACAACGTTACGAAGAAGGTGATCGATAGCGCGCCGTACTTGAAACTGATCGCGTGTACCCGCGCCAATCCCGTGAATATTGATGTGGACGCGGCTAAAAAAAAGGGGATCGACGTAATTTACACTCCCGGGCGCAATTCCGACTCAACCGCGGAGTTCGCGGTCGCGTTGATCCTCAATATCGCAAGGCAAATTCCCTTCGCCTACGCCGCGATAAAGGACGGTTCGATTACGCTGGATCAACCGGGGCCCCAGAAATCGGACGTTACGTGGTCCGTCGTAAAAGGGGTAAGTCCATATGTCAAATACAAAGGCGTTCAGCTCAAGAACAAGAATGTGGGAATTGTAGGTTACGGCAGCATCGGCCGTCGGGTCGCGAACATCTTGCGTGGTTTCGGGATGTACGTTTTAGTCTACGACCCCTACGTGCCTGAACTTGAAATAGATGAGCCGGGAAGGAAAAAAGTTGATTTTGATACCTTGGTTCGGGAATCCGATTTTATCACCTGCCATATCAAAGACACGCCGCAAACTCGGGAAATGTTTACGATGAAGCAGTTCAAGATGATGAAAAAGACTGCCTATTTCATAAATGATTCACGAGGCCTCGTGGTGAACGAAAAGGACTTGATAGAGGCATTGCGCACACGCGAGATAGCGGGCGCGGCGCTTGATGTTTTTGAGAACGAGCCCTTGTACAAGGATCATCCCTTCGTCTCGGGCGAGCTTGACAATATTGTCGTGACTCCGCATATCGCGGGCGCGACCGTCGACTCTATAGTCAACCACACGCAAATGATCATAGGCGAAGTTAAGCGCTTCGTTAACGGAGAGCCGCTTCTCTATAAGGCGTAAATCGATTTCAGGGAAGGGAGGATAGGTAGCGAAATGTTGATGCAGAAGGAACGGGAACTCGTTGTCGAATACGGGAAAAAACTGATTACGGCGAATCTCACGAAAGGGACGGGCGGTAATGTCAGCATAGCGAATAAGGAACTGGGATATTTCGCGCTTAGTCCCTCAGGTATGGATTATTTTGAAACGAAACCCGAGGACGTGGTGATTTTGGACTTTGAGGGCAAAATCGTGGACGGCGCGAGAAAGCCGTCTACCGAGCATGAGATGCATCGGATTTTCTATGTTCGGAGAAGCGACATCAATGCCGTAATCCATGCGCATACGGATTTCGCGACGACGATAGCCTGCATGAATTGGGATCTGCCCGCGGTCCATTATCTGGTAGCTCTTGCCGGAAAGAATGTCAGATGCGCGAAATACGCGACGTACGGAACAAAGGAAATCGCGGACAACGCGTTTGAGGCGATGAAGGACCGTTTCGCGGTTCTCTTGGCTAATCACGGAATGATAGCCGGCGGAAAGGATCTCGCCAACGCTTTCAAGAAACTGGAAGAGATCGAATATTGCAGCCAGCTCTATTTTCGGGCGAAATGCTTGGGCGAACCCGTAATCCTTTCGGATAAAGAAATGGAATTGCATTTAATCAAATTCAAGACGTACGGAGACGCGGGGATACCCCGCGAATAATCAACTTCTTTTTGACATTTTCCAAAAGGGGATCTTATGAAAATTACGAGCGTCGATGTCCTGAAGGTTAATACCGGAGCAAGTAAACGGGTTGAAGGCGTACCGTGGAATCCGATTGTCGCCATAGTCAATACCGATGAGGGAATCTCCGGGTTCGGCGAAGTGGGACTGGCCTACGGCAACGCGTGCGACGCCGGTTTCGGAATGGCGGTAGATTTCGCGAAATTGATCATCGGTATGGATCCGATGAACAACGAGGAGATATGGGAAAAAATATTCAGGAAAACGTTCTGGGGCATGGGTGGCGGGACCGTCGTTTTCGGCGGCATCAGCGCTCTGGACGTCGCGCTGTGGGACATCAAGGGAAAGGCTTTGAACGTTCCCGTCTACAAACTCCTGGGTGGAAAGACCAATAAAAAATTACGCGCGTACGCCAGTCAGCTGCAGTTCGGCTGGGGAACCAAGAGCGAAGTGATGGTGACTCCGGAAGACTACGCGCGCGTGACTAAAGCCGCGATTGCCGACGGGTACGACTGCGTCAAGGTAGATCCTATCGGATTCGACCGTGAAGGTAACTGGATGAAGTGGAAGACGTACGGTCTGCTCGAAAACATCCAGGTGAAGACAGCTGTAGAGCGGGTCCGCGCCATGCGTGAAACCGGCGGCGATGATATGGATATCATCATCGAACTCCATTCGTTGACTGACGTGAACACCGCGATCCAATTGGGCCGGGAACTGGAGCGGTTCAGGTGCTTCTACTATGAGGAACCTGTCATGCCCTTGAACCCCGATATGATGAAGGAAGTCGCCAATAACGTGAAAATTCCGATCGCGAGCGGCGAGCGCATCTACAGCAGATGGGGTTACCGGCCGTTCTTCGAGAATCGATCGCTATCAATCATCCAACCCGATCTCGGCCTAGTCGGCGGCATAACCGAAGGGAAAAAGATTTGCGACATGGCGAACGTGTACGACATCGGCGTCCAGATGCACGTGTGCGGGGGGCCGATCGCAAAGGCGGCCGCGCTGCAACTGGAAGCGGTCATTCCGAACTTCGTCATCCACGAACACCACTCCGGCGCTCTTCTGCCGCACAACATCAACAGCTGCAAATACAACTACCAACCAAAGAACGGGTATTACGACATCCCCGAACTACCGGGCATCGGACAGGAGCTTACGCCGGAAACGATAAAGGCTTCAGAGAAGATCACCGTCAAATAGCGGATGATAGACAACATGCATTCCAGCGTCGCGCCGTGAGGCGATTATGCCCCGCGGCGCGGCCTACAGTTTCGCGTCGTAATCGATCATTTCCGATATGGCGTCTTTGCAGGTTTCAAAGTCGCCATTCGTTATCGCGTTATAGATATCCCGATGATGCGCGCAAGCGCGAATCAACAATTCGCGATGGCTTTCGGTGTCTTCGATACGCTTGACGAGGATCATATGCAAGTACCTGTAAATCGATTCACGGGCAACCTCGAAAGAATAGCGATAAAGCGTATTCTTGGAAAGGTTTACGATTTCATGATGGAACTCAAGATCGGCTTCTATCAGTTCTTCAAGAATATCCGTATCCAACTCAGGTTGTCCGAACAGTCTTTCGCAAATCGCGTCGTATTGGTCGCAAGCGGTCTCCAGCTTCCTAAGGTCTTCAACCGAGGCTCGTTCCACGGCACACCTGGCGCACTCGATTTCCAGGGCTTTCCTAAACTCGCAAACGTTTTCCAACATCTCGGGCTCAAGGTAAAAATCGGAAATCTCGCCGATATATTTGCTGAAGCTAAAATCCGTAACGTAGGTGCCCTCACCCACGCGCGTCTCCACGATTCCCAACGCGTTCAGCTTCTGGAGCGCCATGCGGACCGTCAGCCGATTGACGCCGAACGACTCGGAGAGTTCATTTTCCGACGGAAGCTTGTCCCCCGGCGCCCATTCGCCTTTCTTGATCGACCCCTTTATCTGGCTGTAAATCTCATCCGGCAAAGAAGTCTTTCGTATCTTCATTATTACCCTCAGTTTATATTAATCCCGAAACGCGTGCGACGGGTTTATTAAAAAATACGCGTTACTAACGCATTTAATCAAACCTTTTCTGTAAGATTTGAAAAAAGTTGACAGCCTTCAAAAGCTCATTTACGATACATCATGTTCACCTAGCGAACAAGCGGACATCGAACAGTCGTCCAACCGAACTGATGAATAGGATATAAGGAGTTGAGCATGGGCGATGGCTTCTACGACCAATCAAATATCGAAAACCTCAAGCAACTGAAACGGCTGAAAAAAGATCTCTTTGATTCTTTTTTCAACTTCGACCAAAAGGTTTTCGCGGCCGGGGTTTTGCCGATCAAAACAAAAGAGCTTATCGCCATCGGGTGCGCGCATGTAACGCGCTGTCCGTGGTGCATCGACGCCCACGTAAAACGAGCTAAGGAAGCGGGAGCGTCGGACGAGGAAATCGCTGAAGCGATTTTCGTCTCGGCGGCAATGAACGCCGGCGCCGCGATGGCGCATTCCTGCATCGCGATGGGATCGTTAAGCGAAAATAAACGGGGCTAGTGTCAGCATGGGTGGATACCGGAAGATCGAACGAACAAGCGTTCCCGATCAAATCTTCGAACAACTCAAGCAATTAATCATCGCGGGAAAATGGCAGCAGGGAGAATCACTTCCTTCAGAGATACAACTCGCCGGCGATTTTGGCGTATCCAGGATGTCGGTACGGACTGCCATCAAGAAACTTGAGACATTCGGTTTTGTGGAAGTAAGGATGGGTGAAGGGAGCTTTGTCATCGAGATGAGTCCAGCTATCTTTTTCAAGGGACTCAGTCCAATTTTCAGCAACACGCACAACGCGCTGGAAATAATCGAATTCCGAAAAGCGCTTGAAGTCGAATGCATGAAACTCGGATTCAAGCGTGCTGAAGAAAAAGATATCGACGTACTTGAAAATATTTTCAACGAATATTGGAAAAACGTTACGGAAAAACAGTTTAAAAAAGCGCTCAGCTTCGATTATCGATTTCATCATCAAGTATTCCTTATGTCGAAGAACAGTCTTTTCAAGGAAATCTACGAATCGATGTCGGAGATGTTTTTCCTGCATTACGAAGAAAACGAAAAATTGTATCAGTCAACTTACGGCTATACACCCGCCGAGCAGGATCGGCACGCGCAGGTTCTAAAGGCATACAGGAAGCGGGATTTGACGTCGGCGATAGAAGCGTTCACGAAAATGATCGATGAACTTATCGCGGCTTATAAAGCGAGTAGCACGAAGTAGCTATAGGGCACCTCTAAAAACCCGGTTGGTTTTTAAGGTTCCCTTTGCAAATCCTTTCAGGATTTGCGGTTGAAATTGGATGACTTCAAAAAACTGAAGTTTTTCGAAGTCTCCTATATATCTTTTTGAAAAGGAGATGTGAGTTATGAAGATTACCAGCGTAGATGTCATCAAGGTTCTGACAGGCGAACCGAGCGTTAAGGGGACTCCGTGGAACCCGATCTGCGTTCGCGTAAATACCGACGAAGGGATCAGCGGTTTCGGCGAAGCGGGGCTTTGCTATGGAAACGCCAATCACGCGGCGTTCGGCATGTGCGTTGATTTTGCCGAGTTGGTTATCGGTATGGATCCCATGCAGATTGAAAAAGTCTGGGACAAGCTGCACCGAATGACTTTCTGGGGCATGGGCGGCGGCGGAGTCATATTCTCCGGCATAAGCGCTATCGATATCGCTTTGTGGGATATTAAAGGCAAAGCCCTCGGCGTTCCGGTCTATCAGCTTCTCGGCGGTAAGACCAACGACAAGTTGCGCGCCTATGCCAGCCAAATCCAGTTTGACTGGGGAAAAGTGTGCCGACCCCTATCCAAACCCAAAGAATACGCGGACGCGGCTCGGAAAGCGATGGCTGAAGGCTACACCTGCGTCAAGGTTGACCCGATCGGCTTTGACCTGAAAGGGAAGTGGATGGGCTGGAGCAACTACGGGATCCTGGAATACGACCAGCTGCGGGCCGGCGTCGACCGCGTCGCGGCTATCCGCGAAGCGGGCGGACCGGCTCTGGACATCATAATCGAATTACATTCCCTCACCGACAAGAAGACGGCCATCCAACTCGGGCGTGAGCTTGAAAAGTTCCGCTGCTTCTATTACGAAGAGCCGACCCAGCCGTTGAACCAGACATTGTTCCGCGAAATCGCGGACAACGTGAAGATTCCGATGGCAACGGGAGAGAGGAGCTATTCCAGGTGGGGATTCCGCGAGTTCTTTGAACAAGGCTCTGTGGGCATCATTCAGCCGGATCTCTGCAACACCGGCGGCATCTCGGAAGGCAAGAAGATTTGCGACATGGCCCATACCTACGACGTAGGCGTCCAAATCCATATTTGCGGCGGCCCAATCTCCACGGCGGCTGCCCTGCAAGTTGAGGCGGTTATCCCCAACTTCGTCATTCACGAACACCACGAAGCCGCTTTGCTGGATGCGAATATCAATCTGTGCAAATACGACTATCAGCCCGTCAAAGGCTACTTCACCGCGCCGGACCGGCCCGGTATCGGCCAGGAATTGACGGACGCGACTATCAAGGCTTCCGAAGTCGTCACAGTCAAGGTTAACCGTTTCGCCTGATAGAACAAGAGGTTGCTGAACTCGGCTGAAAAGCGCTGGAACTTTTCCGCCGAGTCCAATGCCGCGTATTGTCACGCGCTGAAAGAGAACGGAAAAAGGAGGAACGATGAAAATCACTAAAGTGGACGTATTGCTGGTGAATACGCCTAATCCGATCTGGCATCCGATACTTTGCCGCGTATATACGGACGAAGGCATTTACGGTGACGGCGAAGCCGCGGTCGCGTATGTCAGCGGACAGACGGCGGCGTTCGGAATGATCCAGGATTTCGCGAAGATTCTCATCGGTATGGACCCGCTGAAAAACGAAGTCATCTGGGACAAGCTGTACAAGACCACGTTCTGGGGGCAGAACGGCGGCCCAATCATATTCTCGGGCATCAGCGCCCTGGATATCGCGATGTGGGATATCAAAGGCAAATACTTCAACGCGCCGCTGCATGTGCTGCTGGGCGGTAAACGCAGGGACAAGCTGCGCACGTACGCCAGCCAGCTTCAGTTCGGATGGGAAGCGGATTGGAAGGAAGCGACAACAGGCATTCCGCAGCGCACAAAGGAAGATTACGCCCGGACCTGCAAGAAAGCGATGGATGAAGGGTATGACGCCATCAAAATCGATTTCTTCACTTTCGATAAAGACGGGACACCCTTCACGGAAGAGCAGCGAACCCGGATCCTCAAGCCGTACTACATCAATATGATAGAGGAGCGGTTGTCGGAAATTCGTAAAGTGTGCGGTCCCGACTTGGACATCATCATCGAAAACCATTCCTTCATTGATAGCCAAGGCGCGGTTCAAATCGGTCAGATGGCTGAAAAGTACCGCATCATGTATTTCGAGGAACCCGGTACTCCCACGCCTTACATGCAGAAGTTCATTACCGAAAAAGTCAACATCCCACAGGCCAGCGGTGAGCGAATCTACAGCAGGTGGCAGTACGCTCCATACTTCGAAAACAAATCACTGCAGGTCATCCAGCCGGATATCGGCAATTGCGGGGGAATTACCGAAGCGAAAAAGATTTGCGACATGGCGTACACCTACGATGTCAGCGTTCAAGCCCACGTATGCGCCAGCCCCCTCTCAACGTCCGTGTCGTTGCATCTTGAGGCGGTCATCCCGAACTTCCTCATTCACGAACATCACGTCGCGAATCGTTGTAGATGGAACGCGAATCTGTCCAAGTACAATCCGCAGCCGGTCAACGGGTATTTCGAAGTACCAAACGAACCCGGAATCGGAAATGAGATATCTTCGGACGCGTTCAAACAGGCTCAAGTGGTAACGATCAAATAGCGAAGGCAGGAGAAGGCGAGGGAAGAAATTGCTTCCCCCGGGAGATTCGGAGTCAAGAAATCATGATGGGAATCGTGATTTGAAAGGAGGATCTGTATGAAGACGAAAAGCGGTCTCACGGTAAAACTGGCGATTATCGTCGTAGTGTTCGCGGTTGTGGGTGGATTCAATGCAAATCTCGCGGCTCAAAAAGTGGATGTCACTGCATTCGCGCTATCGATTGCGACTCCGTTGTCCGCGGCAGATGAAGCCGTCTGGAAAAGTGCGGATGCCAAATCGAACAACCCCCAAAAAGTTATTTGGCGCCACGGGAACGTCGTAGGCAACATGGTCGACTCTCCGGCGGTTCGCGGCGACAGACAGTTCTTTATCGAATTGAAAAAACGTCTTGGCGATAAGGTCGAAATCCAGTTTTACTTCAACGCCAGCCTGGGAGGTTCCGCCGATCAGATCCTGGGAGGTCTGCAGAGCAAAAACTTCGAAAGCTACTCTTACAACGTTGGAGCCTTCGCGGAATATACCAAAGCGTTCATGCCGTTGGACGTCATGTTCCTCGTGCCGAATCTGGACGCCGGCATCGCT
>Ga0172379_10008250_pt1 | contig 13176 bp, 13 predicted proteins | sample GrowelOW334metaG_FD_119756 | JGI IMG/M metagenome (GOLD analysis project Ga0172379, IMG submission 119756) | Groundwater microbial communities from an aquifer near a municipal landfill in Southern Ontario, Canada - Groundwater well OW334 metaG | ecosystem: Environmental > Aquatic > Deep... | reverse complement strand
ATCCCCTGCGCCACCAAAATCGCCTCGTATTCTTCGCGCTCGATAGTCTCCTTTTCGATGAGACGGCGGGCGATGGCGTCAAAGACTTTCTTATTGGACGCAAGAGTCTTCTTGGCCAATTCGCGGCCTTCAGTCATGATGCGCGAGACTTCGGAATCTATATCCGCCGCGACCTTCTCGGAGTATTCGCGGTCGGAGACGCCCATGCCGAAGAGGACTTTGCCCTGCGGGCTCTCCAGAGCGATCGGGCCGATCTTATCCGACATCCCATAAAGCGTAACCATGTCCCTGGCCAGAGCTGTAGCCACCTGCAGGTCATTTGAGGCTCCGGTCGTAAGGTCGCCGAAGACTATCATCTCGGCCACATAGCCGCCGAGCGATACGGCGATATCGTCCAGGAATTCTTTGCGCGACTGGAGCTTGCGCTCTTCGAAGGGCAGCTTCAGGGTGTAGCCGGCGGCGCGGCCGCGGGAGATAATGGAGATCTTGTGGACAGGATCAGCGTGAGGCAATATCGAGGAGATCAAGGCGTGGCCGGATTCGTGGTACGCGGTGATCTCTTTCTCTTTGGCCGAAAGAATATGGCTCCGGCGCTCCGGACCGAGCATGACTTTCTCAATGGATCTTATAAGATCGAATTGGCCGATCTTCAGGCGGTCTTCGCGGGCCGCCAGAATAGCCGCTTCATTCATGAGCGAAGCCAGATCAGCGCCGGAAAAGCCCGGGGTGCGTTCGGCCACCACTTTCATATTCACGTCTTCGGCCAACTGCTTCTTGGCGGAATGTATGCCGAGAATGGCTTCACGGTCCTCCCTGTCCGGAAGATCTATGACGACGCGGCGGTCGAACCTTCCCGGGCGCAGAAGGGCCGGATCCAGGACATCAGGGCGATTCGTCGCCGCCATGACTATGACTTTCTCATTAGGCTCGAAGCCGTCCATCTCTACGAGGATCTGGTTCAAAGTCTGTTCGCGCTCGTCGTTGCCGCCACCCATACCGGAGCCGCGGGCGCGCCCGACGGCGTCTATCTCGTCCACAAAGACGATGGCCGGCGCTTCGCCCTTGGCCATCTTGAAGAGGTCGCGTACGCGAGATGCGCCGACTCCGACGAACATCTCCACGAATTCGGAGCCGGAGATGGAGAAGAAAGCCACGCCGGCTTCGCCGGCCACGGCGCGGGCGAGCAGAGTCTTACCTGTTCCGGGAGCTCCCATGAGAATGACTCCTTTGGGGATTTCTGCGCCAATCTCGATGAATTTCTTAGGATTCTTGAGAAAATCCACGATCTCCAGAAGCTCTTGCTTGGCCTCCTTGGCTCCGGCGACGTCTTTGAAAGTAACTTTCTGCTTCGCATCCGAAGGCAAAGTTATGCGGGCTTTCGATTGGCCGAAAGTCATGGCCTGCATCCCCGCTCCGCGCATCTGCCTCGAAATGAGCCAGACGAAGAATATCAGGAATATTATCGGCGCCAGGAATGGGGCGAGCTGGCCTGTCCAATACCAGAAACCTCCGGGCTGTCCGACGGTGATGGTCGTAGAAGCGAGCCTGTCTGGCGACACGCCGAGGCGCATCAGAGATTCCGTCAGAGAAGAATCTGATTCCTTTTGCGCGGTCTTCTTGGACTTGTCGGCGTATGTCGCGACGATATCGTCTCCGGAAAGGTCTATGGAAGAGATCAGGCCGTTTTGGACATCGTAAGCGATCTTGGAAAGAGACACTGGTGCGATCTTATCGGACTTTGCGGAATACTGCGAATAGATAGCGGAGATTATCAGAAAAACGAGGACGACCGTGGAAATGATATTGAAAAAGGTCATCTTGGACGGAAACAGGCCCCTAGGGCCTTTGTTACCGTTATTTTTGCTGTTCGTGCTATTGCTGTTGGCCATGTAGCTCTGATTATAGCGACAAACGAGGATTTGTAAATGTTTTTGCGCGGTCGGCTATCGGAATAGCTTGGCGAACCAGCCGAATAAGCTGAACTTGCTTTCGTTGGCATTCACGAAAGAATCGAGCTGATTGTGAGCCTGCTCCAGCGAATCTATCTGATTCAACAGATCCATCTTGTCTGTCGATGAAGGCATGCTCTCTGCCAATTTCGTCATCTGCCCGATGCGATTCCTCGTCTGGACTATCTCGCTCCTCAAAGCGCCAAGATTCTTATAGTCGGAACCGATCAAGAATGTCATCAGGGCGCTGCGATTCTCTATCTTGGACAGCTCGTCTTTTATCTTGGATGTACTGCTCCCCTCTTCATTCGCAATGTCTCTCACCTGTTGACCTATCTGACCTTCGCGGTCCGCGATGTCCAATATGCTCTGCACTGATCTTGAAACTTCGCTTTGATGCGCTTCTCCTATGTCTCCTTTATTCCCATCATCTTTATTGTTCGAATCCGTTGAAGATGAATTGGAATCCTCAACACCATTCTCATTATCTGCATTCTCAAACCTGTTGGAAGAAGAAGCTGTTACGGACCTATCCTGAAGCTCTGTTTTGATGTCTTCCCTTATATTAATATCTTTTTGTTGCTCGCCCCTATTATTGTCTTCCGCCATGGCCACACTGGTCAAAGCCAGGCTAAGGCCGGCTATCAATAAAAAGACGAGTATCTTATGCGTTTTTGTAGTCATAAATATGTATATCTATTATTAACTATTAATAGGCATTCATTTTCTATGCTTAGAAGATGAATGGATATTCTGTCATTATATCATGGATGATAGTTTTTAATCATATATAAATAAAACATGAGCAATTATAGACGCCAAAACTGGCTTGCAGCAGTGCAAACCAGTTTTGTTGTTGTGGTGGCTTTTGAACTCAGCTCGAACCCATTTCGCGGTGTCTCTTGGACAAAGTTCGAACTTTTTTTGCCGAGAATCCTGGTGGATGCTCTTAGCTTAGCACAGCCGTTTGCTGGTGTCTTTTGAACAAAGTTCGAACCTTTTTCGATGAGAGTCCGGGGGTATAGTGTGGGCTTCGAGCGGACCGTTCGAGTGCGCCGTCTGGGACGTTATTAGAACTGAATTGAATCTCCTTACTGTGTAATATGAGACAAATTACTAGTCAGATTCGACCAGAATTGTGGGAACTGACTAACAATATCGGTAGCAAAAGTCATGGAATTCGATGATGTATTTTCATCCGCTGGAACAAGAACCACATATCCAACCTTGAAATCTCTCTGTGTGTTCGGGTATGAAGGCGTCCTATCTCGACCAGCCAAAGTTATAATATCATTGATGGTGTATGTTTTTGTGCCAGTAAAATTTGTTGCCTCACCACATTGTGGTTGTCCATAGTTATAATCTACTCCTGTCTGAATAACAGGAATAGGTTGAACTGACGACTTAGCAATCAAACCCATCAAATACAAAGTAAGATTTGAGAATTTTTTTGTCACAGTACTCGAATTATTATCAACGCAAACCTTTCCATTAGCAGTATCTACCCAGTGGTTGTATTCCATAGGATCTGAATAGGATAGGCTCCCACTAAATAGATCAACCATATTTGTATAGTGAGCACTTTTCATTCCTTCCCAAGGAATATACGCCAGCCAATGATGGACAATCTCGTGCGCGAAAGATGTTAAAATCGTATTCATATTATTTTGCTCGAAATCAGAAACGCTTACTCCTGATTTTGCGACACTATCGGGACCACTTATATCCACTAGTACAAGTGATTTTAGCTTCTTTGAAGGCGAACTCACTGACGCAAAATTAAAACCAAGAGTCTCCCCAGATTGATTCATCATAACCGACCAGTCTGAAGGCATCTGTTTTGGCGAAAGGACTGCGATAAAATCGTAATCATCGCTATGATTTGAATAGAAATTATTCAGGATGTTTTCGGTATTCAGATTGTATCCGTTACTTTGAAGAACAAGGAAATCTCCTTGCTTATTCTCTTTCATTAAATCAATTCCGTTTACGATTTGTGATGTTCCAACAATCGATATTGAACATTGTGCATTCGTATACCTTTGATCAGATGGACCTAGGCAGGTAGCTCCCCCGTTTGCTGGACTTGGATTTGTGCAAGAACGAGTTTGAACACCTGAATATCCGCATTGATTATTTTTAACACTCCAATCACTCCATCCGCCGTCTACTGATACAGGCAATGATGAAGTGATAGTGAAAGGCGCATCGCTATCATCCTCAATAGCTTCGCCAGCTAGCGGAGCAATACCGCTTAGATACGCTGATATCTTGTACTTACCCGGTGTAAAATTTGATGGAATTGTCCAATTATATGTTTCACCATGAATCGCGGAGGAAATCTGGATAGCATTACGACCTAAATAATCAGTTACATATAGTGCCACGGTTGGAGATGCGTTATTCTCCACTTTTGATACCCAGCTGACTGCATGTGTGCTACCGACAGGCCAGACTTCTCCACCATTTGGTGAAAGAATGGTAATCGTTGTCTTAGGATTTGAAGTAGTAGTGCTTAATCCAGTGGAGGTGGTGTTAATCACATTGATACTGGTATTTGAGGTAGTTTGGGCACCAGTACTATCCTTAGTAGTAACTACAAGAGTATATTTTCCTAATTGTGAATAGGCATGAGTAAATGGGGGATAATAAACGCCGAATCTAGTAATACCTGAGTCGTCACCCCAATTTACTGAGTAAGTTAATGTGCTGCCCTCTCCTCTGTCGTTTGGGCTATAGGCATCGACTGTCCATGTACCTAGTTGATTCAGATCTAATGATTGTGGTCCATTTACTTTTAATACCGGAGGCTTGCACATATATGTGCCCATCGACCCATTTCTGGTACACGGTTCTGAAGTTTGAATATTTGTTTGCTGTTGGACCTCAAGTGACAACAGAATTTTTGTGAAATATTCTTCCTCTTGGTTAGGAGGAATTATCCCGGGAAGATTGAGATATGTCTGACGATCTCCATTGATAGATCCAAATTCCGGGATAAGCATACGATTAACAACAAGTGTCTTGCTTGGTGAGATACCAAAATAGTAAATATCTTGCCCACTACCCTCGACGCCTTCACTAGTTGTAAACCCTTTTAATGTTCCTACATTAAATGCTTGAAAACCGTAACCCTCTTTTTCCTTCACTGCTTGCATATCTTTTGAATTTTGGTTGACGATTTCCAAAGATAGATTGAAATCAGTGAATCTGTCTAAAACCGCTCCTGGTCCACCTTTCATGTTACCGAAATCATTATGCTTGTAAGCAATTGAATGACTTAATGTGATAGTCCCCCTATCCTGTTTTAATGAAAGTATGACGGGGTAACTAAATGTAAAAGATGTATTTGAAAATGTTTTCCAGTTTGTATCGACATTTTTATTTACTATTGGCGGTACAGACGTATCTGGCTGTGTCTGAACAACCTGTACGGGGGTATTTATAGGAACATTGGCTGGCTGCGAATGCATACCAAATAATGATCCTATAGATACAGCGATCCAAACAAAGAAATTTTTCATAATGTTTTAATTGGATAAAGACTGCGATGTAGTAATTACACTATTATGCCACGAATCGGAATGTAATGGAAGTTGGAATTCGCCCCCGCTCGACTATCTTTGGAGGTTAGGTGATTCATGGTCGCGGGCACTAGAAGCAGTGGATGTTCACTTCCTTCTCACGGAACCATATTCCGCCTGTAGCATATCGGTACTGCGTAGCTCCCCACTGTTTGTGCGTTACAGACGGTGGGAAAAGCGCGGAGCAGTACGGTTATGCGTAAGGCGGACTACCGTACCCTCGGCGTGACTGCTTCCGATGCTTTAGCGCGGAGTAGTCCGCCGGTAGCATCTTGATGACTTGCTATAGACCTAACACAAGGACATGGGTTACAACAAAATTATTCGTTACGCTAATACAATAGAAACTTACACATATGGACGACATCTGCCAATTCGTAAAAACGTCGGGCGAAACCGCAAGAGTAAAGTTCTTCGCTCTGATCTGGCTGATGATGGAAAAGATCCACTATCATCCGCTGAACACAAAGAAAAGCGGCAAGACAACGCTAGACGCGCTGCACTGGTTTTCAAGAGGCTTGTATCATCTAACCTGGAAGGAACTGAATATCCTGTACTCATTACTACGACGTACCGGGACAACCAAACCGACCTCCGTATCGGCTATCGAGATTTCCACTCTTTTATCAAGGCTCTGCGCCATAAATTCGGAGCACTTTTCAGGTACATCGCTGTCCCTGAATTTCAAAGGCGTGGAGCCGTTCATTTCCACGCTCTATTCTGGGGATTACCCAATGATATCCATATCACAGAACGACATACGCGCCTTATTGCTCTCACTTGGAAGCACGGATTCGTTTACATGACTATGACTGGACGAATTGCTACAGGACGGCATCCGTACTAAAATGAACTTCATGAGGAACAGACTCACCATTCCACGTAAAGTTCAAGAGGCGTTAACCGCATCCATCGCCCCGGCCATTTACACTGGTCTCTTCCTACTGTTGATGCTGGTTTGGCATGTTGCAAAGTTACCAAATCCCGAGCGTGTGTTTGAAGCTGTTGCCTCTCTTTACAAAACGCATGGCCTTTGGATTGTGGGGCTATCAGCGTTCATCGAAGGTCTCGTTTTGGTAAATCTCTATTTCCCAGGTTCTGCTGTAATTCTGATTGGCGTCATTTCATTCCGCGGGGACTCGATTGGCGCAGCATCAGTTGTAGTAGTCACTATGCTTGCTTTTATTCTAGCAGCTAACTGCAACTACGCTTTCGGATTTTTCGGTTTGCACGACTTAATCAAACGATTAGGTGGAGGACTCTGGCTGGAAAAGGCACATCGTTGGTATGACACCAAAGGACATCGTGCTTTGTTGTTATCTTATTGGCATCCAAATCTTGGCGCATTTGTGGCGGTAGCATGTGGCAACGCTCGGCTTGACTATCATCGCTTTCTGTGTTTAGTGGTCATAGCGATTATTGCATGGAACACGTTATGGGGGTTCCTCGCTTACAATTTTGCCTCGCTTGCCAAAGAAACCGCGACACAGCCACTCATTCTCCTGTCAGCATTTGTTCTTTGGACACTGATCGCATTCTTTAGCACCTTGATTAAGGAGACTCGGTGAGTATTGGAGCAGGTTCGTCTTCTCGTGCAATGTCTTGTCTACTATTTACGAACTCGAAACAGACATAGCTTCCGATACGAATCCCTAATGAACCCAAGCTTCCGGTCGGGAGTTCCAACATGCCGGGGAATTGTCTTGAAAAGACCTCTACACGCCAAGGCTGCATGTTACGCCTCTCGCCGATGACACGTCTTTGCTTATCGAAAAACACCACATCAATAGCAAACCTGACGCAACAGGTATGAAGCCAGCGGCAGTTCTGAAAATAAATACCATGACCTGAAGCTAATCTTGAGACGCCAATCAAACCTGTAAGCCTTTCGACGACATCCAAACGGCACTCGTTGCGGTCGGAAAGCCACGGCATCACCCTGCGGCCAAGGGCTTCAGTTTTCTCAACTTCGCCACTTGCGGCTCTTGCGGATATGCGATTACTGCCGAGCAGCACGTAAAAAAGAGCGGCCTTCGGTATCATTATTACCGATGCACCCACAAAAACAGGAAACAGATCTGCACCGACCGCAGCTATATTCGGGAGGACAGGTTGGCGCAGGAGATCAAGCGCAACGTGGAGTTGGTTGCACTTTCCGGCCAGTGGAAGGAGCGCTTTCTTGCTAAGATCGAGACCTGGGAGAGCGAGACCTCACGGACTACGGACGAACAAATCCAGAAGCTCAATAAGGAACTCGCTAACCTGAAGGCCAAAATCGACCGCATCAACAACGGCTTCGCAGACGGTTCCCTGGACATCCAGGAGTTCAAGGAATTGAAGAACCCGCTTATCCCCAGGAAGGTCGAATTGGAGCAGGCAATTGTCGCTTTACAGAAAGGCAAAACCAATCGGCTCGAACCCTTGAAAAACTGGGTTTTGCAGGCAAATCAGGCTGAAAAATTGGCTCTTGAGAATGACTGGTTGGAAATGAAGTCATTCCTTCAAAACGTTGGCTCGAACCGCCTTTTGCGCGATCAAACCTTAACCGTTTCATTCAAAAAACCCTGGAATCTATTGGCTGAAACCGTGGTTGCGACGCGTAGCGCCGGCGCGGATTTTTCGTCAAATTCAGTATGGTGGAACACCGTAAAGGTTGTTAGAACCATGTTTGAGCAGGAAAATCGCTACATTTACATACCAGATTTGCAAGCAATGATGCTTAGATTCGCTACCCCACACTCAAATACACTATTATGAACTTAGTCTGAAATGACTAACCAAAAAATAGAACCTATTGACCTGCACACAGGTATGCTATACTGTCAACAGAGAAAAGTGATTCGTTGAACACTGGGTGGATATAATGAAGCTGTGGTAACAGCAATCTACTTGGTATTCAGCGAATCAAATGACCGCTGTCTAGGATAATCCTAGTTCCGAAAGACACATACGTATGAAAACGAATAACGGTTCAGCAGCTCTTCGAGAGCACAACAGACTGGCAAAAAGACTCCACTCCACCGATTTCTCCAAGGCGACTTGGTGCAAATCTGGTGATAGTGCAGTGTTCAGCCCGATCTGCGTCGAGGTCGCCCACAAGAACGGCATCGTGGCCGTGCGGGACAACAAAGACCTGTCAATCGCTCCTCTGCGCTTCACCCGCACCGAGTGGAAGGCCTTCGTGAGCGGCGTCAAGAAGGGTCAGTTCGATTACTGACACTGAGGCAATCACTTGCCAATCCAGTGGGGCGTGGGTAAAACCTGCGCCCCTCATTTATATGAAAACAAACCAAACAATCATCATTCCTGGTTTTGGTGGAAACGCAAAGATGGCCGTTTACCGAAAATTCCAAAAGACAGTAGGCAAGGACTGTTATGTTTTTACTCCTGCGTGGAAATATCATTCAATCCATGACTGGATAAAAGAATACGAGTGTTTCATCAAGGAAAACGATATTAAGAATTTTACCGCCATTGGTTTCTCCGTGGGGGCTTACATTATCGCATGTTCAAACATTATTCCGCAAAAAACAATCTACGCTTCAATGTCGCCATTGTTTACCGAAGATATTCATAACTGGACACCAAAAATGATTCGACCGTTAGGTAAATGGCGAATGAAGTCTGTTGGTACATACACCGAGAAACCAGCTACCACTTTTATAGTCGGTGAGAAAGAACTTCCGATCGTTTTTAATATGATTAAAAGAATCAGTGGCAACAGCAAAGTCATCACAATAAAGGGCGTTGGGCATGATATTTCAAATAAAAAATATTTTGATACTGTAATAGACTTAATCAAACCAACTGATTAACGTGTAGACAAAAATCGCCACCGAAGTGACGATGCGCGAAATTGACTCTATTCACACCAGACAAGACGGGCATGTTTGATGAGCAAGTCAAAGACATCTGTATCAGAAACGGTGGTGCAATTTTCCATCAGCGAAATGCCGTTCCGAGAAAACCTGAAAATGGCAACATCGAAATGATCACCAACTTTCCGAATGGTGAAAGTCATCACAGCCTTTATGTCCTCATACCATCCAAGGAGGTTCTGGGCTGTGCCGATAGCATCGAGCGGAATCCTCTCTAGGCCATATCCAAGTACGATGACTGGCGCACACTCATTTTCGACGATACTCCGCAGTGCCGCGAAATCGAGTTGGAACCTTGCCCATTCTTCGTCACCACTAGGTTCGCCGTCCAAGTAATCCGTATAGGAGATTGGGTAGAGATCGTTGCCCATTTTTTTGATGATCTCTTGAACGACCTCACTGCAATGAGTAATTATTATTCTTTTCATATTAAGCTGTGAATTCTTGCCCCATTATCTATCTTGCAAGCATCTTGTCAATGACGAGCATGTTCATTGCAAATATTCAATGACATGCTAGATCAAGTCATATGGACTACTTCGATAAGGAAAATGTGGGATTTAATGTTGACGGGATCTTACAGTCCCACAAAGATAGCAAAAATTGTAAACAAGGAGTGGGGCTACAGAACAAGGAAGACGAGGAGAGCTGGGGGCACGGAACTATCAATAAACGGTCTATACAAAATCTTTAACAGCCAGTTTTATGCTGGAGTCATTGAATACGGAGGTAAAAAATACAAGGGTGTACATGAACCTATGGTCACTTGGGACGAGTTTGACCGTGTACAAGAGATTCTGGGTAATAAAGGTACACCCAGACCAAAAACTCATGAATTTGCATTCACTGGAACAATAAGGTGTCAGGAGTGTGGTTGTCTATATACAGCCGAAATCAAGAGCAAGTTCATAAAGAAAACCCAAACAATGAAGTTCTTCACCTATTACCACTGCACTCGTAGGAAAACGACCATAGATTGTTCACAGAAGAAAGTTGCTAGCGACGAATATCTCGAACTCCAGATTGTTGACTTCCTAGATCAATACACAATCATGCCTGAATTTAGGGATTGGGCTGTAGAAGCTATTAAAGAATCCAACGACAAAGAAATCGCAGACCGTACAACGATATACGAAACGCAACAAAAGGCACTGAATGAAGCTCAACGACAACTCGATAACCTTACAAAAATGAGATACCGCGACCTCATTGACGACGAACAGTTCCTCAAGGAGAAAGAAACGCTTCAAAGCCAGATTGTAGATTTACGCCAAAAGATCGATCAGACCGAATCTAGAGCTGATAGGTGGTTAGACCTCACAGAACGCACTTTTAACTTTGCGACATATGCAAAAGATGCCTTTGAGGCAGGAACTCCGCAAGACAAAAAAGAAATCCTCGTCGCTCTATGTTCGAACCCAGTCATGAAAGACAAACGACTCATAATACAAGCCGAGAAATGGTTTGTTAAAGTGAAAAGTGACTATGAAGTGTTGAAAGCGCAATACGATAGGTTAGAACTGACGAAAAAGCCCTTAACAAAGGCGCAAGAAGAGGCTCTTGCCTACATAAAAACCCAGTGGTGGAGATGGCGGGAATCGAACCCGCGTGCAACTGATATGTTTTGAACGATTCTACGGTGGTAGAAAGCTTTGTATTTAACGGCCGAGCTAAAAAGCAGACAAAACACGCAGCCGCGATCTCATTATTTCGGAGAGTGCGGTGAGAGGCCGCACTTCCCTACATTCAGGTTATAACACCCGGCCCTCGAGTCAGAATCCCCCGAGGCGAGCGCGCCCTTTATACAAGAGCGAATGCGAAGTCCTTTTGTCCGAAATACGGAGAAACGGTTGATTTAGCATTTAGGATTTCCACCGGATTAACGAGTCGATGGTGCTCGCACCGCACGGACAAACATGGTCGGTTGTCTAGGCCGATCATCCCCAAAATTCTTACGATATATCTTTACCGAGAGATCTCCTTTGTCTCATACCAAAGAAGATCCGAGGCTAGAATTTTCAACGATCAGCGATCTCTGAACTCCCTCCTCACTATCCTGTCGGTTTCGCGCTTCTTCACAGTCTCGCGCTTGTCGTATTTCTTCTTTCCTTTTACGACAGCCACGGATACTTTGATGAGATTGCCTTTATTATATATCGAAATAGGTATAATTGTCAACCCTCGACCGGCCTCGATATCCGCCAGCCTCGCGATCTCTTCCTTGGTAAGGAGCAGACGCCGGTTCCGGCGCGGCTCATAGCCCGGAGGCGTGTTATTCTCCTGGTAAGGTGGCACAAAGATATTTACAGCATAAGCCTCCCCGCCGCGGACTATCACATACGAGCCTTCTAACGAGCCCTGCCCTTGCTTCAGCGACTTGACCTCAAAACCGGACAGCTCTATGCCGGCCTCGATCTTTTCCATGATCTCGTAGTCGAAACGCGCTTTTTTGTGATCTACCAATGTTGGCATGGCATTAGTTTACAGTGTAGACTAGTCAAATGCCATCCCCAACATCATGGGCCCTATATGCCGCCAATGAAGAAGCCTGGCTCTCCATGCTCCACGACTGCGCCCATGCGGAAAAGAGCATTGTCCTCGAACAATTCATCTTCGTGAATGATGATTTCGGACAGAAGCTGATCAATATCTGCGCCGAGCGCGCTGCCGCCGGAGTCAGGGTCAGATTCCTGTGGGACGCGGCGGGCAGCTTCACTTTCTGGGGATCCAATATCGCCAGAGACCTCCGCAAGAGAGGCATCGAGCTGCAATTCTGGAAAACGCTCGTCCCCGGCTATTTCAAGGTGCCGAACATCCGCTCATGGTACCTGCGCAATCACAGAAGGACATTGGTCATAGATGATAAAGTCGGCTATACCGGCAGCATCTGCGTAGATGAGCATTTGAAGAACTGGCGCGATACCAATGTGCGCCTTGAAGGGCCTGTCGTGCGCGAGATGTCCAATGCCTATGAGCGCATGTGGGCCCGCGCCAGCTCTTTCAGATTGCCGCCGAAAAGATACTCGCGCAATGGAGAATTCCGCTATATCACCAACTTCCCCGCTCCAGGCCGCCGCCATATATACAGGACTGTCGTTGAAGCTATCCGCGGGGCGCGCGAATGCGTCTACATGACTACGCCGTATTTCGTCCCGACCCATCGTCTCGCCCGCACCATCGCCTCCGCCGCCAAGAGAGGCGTAGACGTCCGCCTGATCATACCCGAAAGATCGGATTACTATGCCGTTGATCTCGGAGCGCGCGCTTTCTTCAAGATGCTCCTAGAAGCCGGCGTCCGCATCTTCCTATATTCCGGAAATATGATACACAGCAAGTCCGTAGCGATAGACGGGACATGGGCGACCATCGGCTCCATGAATATGGACAGCGCCAGCCTTCTTTATAATTTTGAAGCCAATATCGTAACCACCAACGACGCCTTCACGCGCAAGCTGACCGCTCATTTCATGGCCGATCTTGAAGAGACCAAAGAGGTCTTTCTGAAAGAGTGGCAGAGCAGGTTCTTCTTGGAGAAGATACCCGAGATACTCATAAGATTGGTCAGGAAATTCTTGTAACCCCCGGTCCTTTTCCTTTCTCACCTGCGATTCATAAGGAAAAGACCTGGGGGTTGTATAAAACGGTTCTTTGAAGTTTAGTGTGGAAGATTTAGGAAAATGAAAGGCAAAAATGCCAGTGTGATTTTGAGTACGTAGTTTTTGAAATTGCGAAATCCGTAGGACATCCTTTTAACAAGTTTGATCT
>Ga0172379_10008249_pt1 | contig 13176 bp, 6 predicted proteins | sample GrowelOW334metaG_FD_119756 | JGI IMG/M metagenome (GOLD analysis project Ga0172379, IMG submission 119756) | Groundwater microbial communities from an aquifer near a municipal landfill in Southern Ontario, Canada - Groundwater well OW334 metaG | ecosystem: Environmental > Aquatic > Deep... | reverse complement strand
ATGGGATAATTACAATTATTAACCAAGAGCATCCTGACGGTTTTGTTTTAGACGAGCCTTAGTTGGAGTCTTCTCTCAAGACTTATTCAGTCAATGACCAGCCGTTAGAGTTGTGTGGGGAAGAGTATTATGTCTTGGGTGATAATCGTAACGCTTCCAAAGATTCGCGTTCTTTTGGAGCAGTGAACAAAAGTTTTATCATCGGTAGAGTTTTAGTTCGGGGTTGGCCTTTCAGCCGGGCGACAGTTTTCAAAACCCCAGCTTATAATTTTTGATTTTATTTATGCCACGAAAAAAAATGAAATTTGATAACAATAGAAATAAAAAAGTAGAGAGAGAACCGCTTTCCAGAACCGCGGCCAAATATTCTCGTCTAAGAGGGATGAAAGATATTCTTTTTGATGAATATAAATATTGGGATTTGGTTATAAAAAAAGCAACCGAGTTAGCCAAGGCTTATGGTTTCAAGAGAATAGAAACTCCGGTTTTGGAAAAAGCAGAGCTTTACGAAAGATCTACCGGTAAAACCAGTGATATAGTGACAAAGGAAATGTATGTGTTTGTTGATAAGAACGGTGAACGCGTGGCTTTGCGACCTGAAGCGACTCCCGGTTTGGTTAGAACTTATATTGAACACGGGATGCTCAACCTGCCTCAACCGGTAAAGATGTTCTGGGTGGGTTCGCTTTTTCGCCACGAGAAACCGCAAGCAGGACGTTATCGCGAATTGCACCAGTTTGATTTGGAAATATTCGGTGAAGCTAATCCGGTGGCTGATGCCATGATGATTTTAATCGCTTATAATTTTTTTCGCGAATTACAAATTAACGTTCAAATTCAGATTAATAGCATCGGTTGCAAAGAGTGCCGTAATCAATATTTGACAAAGTTATTAAATTTTTATAAAGAAAGAGGGAAGCGCTCCAAGCTTTGCAATGACTGCAAAAAACGTTTGGTCAAAAATCCTCTTAGACTATTGGATTGCAAAGAGGATGCCTGTATTAAGATGCGCGAAGAAGCTCCGCAAATTGTTGATTCTCTGTGCGATGGTTGTCGTGATCATTTTGTTAAAGTTTTGGAATATTTAGATGAGTTAGAAGTGCCTTATAATTTGAATCCTTATCTGGTGCGTGGTTTGGATTATTATAATCGGACAGTTTTTGAAATAGTTGTTGCTGAGGAAGAAGGCAGAGAGGAGAAATCTCCTTTGGCGCTGGGTGCTGGCGGACGTTATGATAATCTGGTTGAATACATGGGCGGTCGGCCAACTCCAGCCTGCGGTTTCGGCATCGGTTTGGAGAGAGCGATTATGATTATTAAAGAAAAGAATATTCCTTTAAAGAAGAATGATGAAACAATTATTTTTATCTCCCAACTAGGTGAACAAGCGCGTCGCAAGGCTTTCTCTCTGTTTGAAGAGATGCGCCGTTCCGGATTTAAAGTTCGTCAAGCTTTTACCAAGGATAGTCTCAAAGCGCAGTTGGAAGAAGCGGATAGATTGGGCGCAAAATTTAGTTTAATTTTGGGTCAAAAGGAATTGATGGAAGGAACAATAATGCTCCGCGACATGGAATCAGGTATTCAAGAAGTGGTTGACTACAAAAAAATAACCACAGAATTGGAAAAACGCTTAGGGGATAGAAAGAGTAACGGGTAAAATAATTAATATATTTTCTAGAAAGGAAGGTAAAAAATGGTGGAATTTAAACGTAAAAAAGGCGAAAGTTTTGAAAACTTTTTGCGACGTTTCAATAAGAAATTGCAAGAGACCAAACGCCTTTATGAAGTGCGCCAGCGTAAATACCGTAAACCGGTAAAAACTAAACGCGAGCAGAAAGCTTCAGCTCTTGTCAGCATGAAAAAACGCACAGAAAAAGATTATCTGCGTAAAATTGGCAAGTTAAAAGAAGAAACAAAAAAGAGATGGTAAGTCTCTAGTAAAATATAACGAGCCTTTCGGTTCGTTATATTTTGTTTAAAAAATAAATTTATGACCTTGGAAGAAAAAATTAAAGCCGATTTAAAAACGGCGATGCAGGCTAAAAGCGAATTGACGGTTTCGGTTTTGCGTATGTTAATTAGCGCTTTGCGAAACAAGGAGATTGCCTTGCGGGAAGGCGACGCGGTACAATTAAGCGACGAACAAGTGACGGAAGTTTTGAGTAGTGAAATCAAAAAACGCAAAGACTCCATCACGTCTTACGAGCAAGGCAGTCGTCAGGATTTGGCTGACAAGGAAAAAAGCGAGTTGGAAATTTTGGCGGTTTATTTACCGGCTCAAGCCAGTGATGAAGAGATTGAAAAAATTGTTAGAGAAGTCGCGAGCGCCGACGAATCGGGAAATTTTGGAAAAATTATGGGGCAAGCTATGGCTCGCTTAAAAGGACAGGCGGATGGCAATAAGGTGGGCGAGATCGTAAAAAAGATTTTGGCCGGCTAATTTTTGCAATTCAAATTTAGAATCAAAAAATCGCCCCGATTATTATCGGGGCGTTTTTTTTAATTATACTCGGGGTAGAAATTTAGTAATACTGGAGAAGTTGGATTTTGGTTGATTCTGTTTAATTTTTTCACGCGCTCTGGCGGTTTTCACAAATTTTAGCCAGTCTCTATTGGGGCTTTTGCGGTTTTTCTCAATAATGATTTCTACAGCGTCGCCATTTTGCAGTTCGTGATCTAGGGTGGATATCTGGTCGTTAATAATGGCACCCGCGGCTTTGTTGCCGACATCGGAATGCACGGCATACGCAAAATCAATCGGGGTTGAACCTTTGGGTAATTCAAAAACATCGCCTTTGGGAGAAAAGACAAAAATGCGGTCGCGGAAGACATCAAATTTTATTTGTTTAATAAAATCCTCAGTGTTTTCATTGGCGCGTTGCAGGCTTAGAATTTCTTTAATCCATTGGGGTTGCTTGAGGCTGTTTTCACTTCCGGACTTTTGTTTGTAATGAAAATGAGCGGCGATACCATAATGCGCCTCTTCATCCATTTCAGTGGTGCGAATTTGGAACTCCGTGGCATGGCCGTCAACGCCAAAAACAGTAGTGTGCAAACTGCGATAGCCGTTTGGTTTGGGTAGGGCGATATAGTCTTTGATTCTATTCGGTTTTGGTTTCCAAATGGCGTGGATAATTCCCAAAATTTGATAGCAATTTTCCACAGAATCAGTAATAACGCGCAAGGCGAATACGTCTTGAATTTCATCAAATTGCTTACCCTTGGTTTTCATTTTTCGGTAAATACTGTATAGATGTTTGAAGCGTCCTTCAATCGTATAGGGAACGTCCGCTTTTTTTAGCTCAAGACCGAGGATGTTTTTGACTCGGTTAATGTATTGATTACGTTCAGTCTTTTTTTCCACCTCGTATTTGTATTCTAGCTTTTGGTATTCTTCCGGATTAGTGAATTTAAAACACAGATCTTCCATTTGCCACTTGAGGCGCCAAATACCCAGAAGCCCGGCAATCGGCGCGTAAATCTCCATGGTTTCTTTGGCAATCCTTTGGCGCTTGGCTTCGGGCAGAGCATCCAGTGTTCGTAAATTGTGCAGGCGATCGCAAAATTTAATCAAGACAACTCTGATGTCGCGCGCCATAGCTAAAAACATTTTTTTTAAACTTTCTCGGTATCTTTCTACACCGCGGTATTTTATTTTGCTCAATTTAGTGATGCCTTCAACTAGAGAAGCTACATCTTTGCCAAAATTTTTTTCTATGTCATCCAGGGTGAATTCCGTATCTTCCGGGACGTCATGTAGAATACCGGCAATAACCGTGTTTATGTCAGCTTTTATTTGCGCCAAAAGAAAGGCAGTGTGGAGGCTATGTTGGATGTATTCTTCGTCGTTTTTTCTCTTTTGTCCCTGATGGGCTTTTTTAGCAAAATCAAAAGCCAGCTCCAAAAGCTCGGTATCAGCCTGGGGGCTATTTTCCTTTACCTTTTTTACTATTAATTTTATGTCCATTTACTTGCTTCTAAAACTTAGATTGTGTTATAATAATATTATAAATGAAGTTGTGGATTAGTCAAACTTTATTATGATTTTAAGCGCTTGCAAATAATGCGCATATTTTTAAAAAAACAGCCTTTAGTCTTAATATTATGACCTTGGGGCAAGTAAGAAAAGATAAAAAAATAAAAAAACTTTGGAGCATGTTAATAACTGTCTCTGGTTTTTTGTTTTTTGCCGTTAACTTAGCAATGGCGCAGACTGCCGACGACCAGACCGGTAGTTTTTTTGCCGAACAGATTGGTTTGGCTAGCGGTGATCCCAAGCTAATCATCGCGAATGTTGTTAGAATTGCGCTTGGCTTTGCCGGTTTGATTTTTGTAATTTTAATTATTTACGGCGGTTGGATGTATATGACTAGCGAAGGCGTGGCAGAAAAGGTTACTAAAGCCAGAGAGATTATCAAAAACTCAGTTATTGGCATTTTGATTATTATGTCGGCCTTTGTTATTGTTTCTTTTATTATCTCCAGTTTGCAAGATGGAACTGCCGGCGGAAATTTAGACGGTGGTGGTAGTATTAGTTTTCGCTCCGGCTTGGGAGCTCTTGGTGCTTGTTCAGTAGAGAGTATTTATCCTGACGATTTAGCCAAGGATGTGGCGCGCAACTCTTCTATTATTATTACCTTCAAAGAAGCGATAAACCCTGCTACTATTTGTCAGTTGAATACCGGAGAGACTAAGTGCAATGGGGGAGGAGCAACTCAAGTTAACAAGGAGACAACTGTGCGAGTTTATCGCCAGAGCCAAAAAGAAGCCTGCACGGCAGGAGAGACTGGTTGTGAATTGGTAAAATTAAAAATTTACAGCAATGATAATCAAACTTTCGTTTTGGTTCCAGAAAGCTATTTAGGCTCAGCTTCAGAAAATACTTGGTATGAAGCTTATTTTTCTAATAGTATAAAGAAGTCCAATGGTGACGCGGTTTTTAAAAATTGTCGTACAGACTATTTGAATTGGCAGTTTGAGGTTAGCAATAAATTGGATTTAGTCCCACCTCAAGTAAAAAGTATTTTTCCGCCTTTTGATAATGAAGCTGACTTAGTAGCTTCGTCGGCTTCGGCTATTCCAGCTAGCGGTTCAATTTTAGTTAAAGCTATTCCTCAAGCATCAGCCGAAGCGAAAACTAGTAATTTAAAAATTACCGCAGTCAATTCACCGGCTGTTAAAATTAATGGAACATACAATTGTTCAGGGGAGGAAACAATCACGGTCAGCGTGACTGCCGATGGCAAAGTCAAGTCGGGTGGGGTTGACGGGTTAGTTAACGGAGATGAGGTTAGTGATAAAAATTTATCAATTGGTTGTGGTTTATCTCTAGTTCCTGTTGACGTTCAGAATGAGTTTAGCGCCGGAAATGCTTGGAGTTTTAAAGCTTCTCCGGTTAAACAGGCCGATACCTTAACTGTTGGTTCGGAAGTCTTGGTTTTTGGCAGTGATATCACGGTTGGAACAAATTTGAATTCCGCTAGCGCTAATATTGCTATAGCCTTGGCTAATAATGCTTTGGTTAATGCTGAGATTAGTAATGACAACTCAAACAAAATTACAATTTCTGCCAAAGTAGCCGGTGTTAATGGAAATACTATTGCTTTGTCAGCTAGCAATTCTGATTCTTTGGCAATCACTGCACTTTCCGGCGGGCAAGACAAGGTGGAAACTTCCTCTATCAAAGGCAAACCGGATCAACCACGCAATGCTATTTTGCAGATTAATTTCAATGAACCAGTTTTGCCTATGGGAATTACCGGTACTTCTGAGGAAGTAAAAAATTACATCAAAGTTATGAATGGCGATACTTTGGTTGGTGGAAAATTTGTTTTGTCCAATCAATATAAGACCCTTGAGTTTATTCCAGACAATGAATGTGGAGTTAATTCTTGCGGTGAAAAAATTTACTGCTTGCCAGGCAATGCCAATCTAACTCTCAAATTAAATTCTGCTTCTCTTTTGCCTTGTGCCGGCGTCGCGGATTGCGCTACTAGAGCGCCTTATACCACTTGTACCAATGGAGTTTGTCGTGATACTACCGGCACTAATTATCCGACTGCCAATCAGCCGATTAACGGCGCAGTTGACACGGCTTTTAATTCTTTGGATGGCAACGGCAACGGCAAGGCTGAAGGACAGATTAGTTTTTACAATTTAAATAATCCTACAGCCGGTACTGGCGATAATTACCAGTGGTCATTTTTTACGAGTAATCTTTTGGACAATTCAGCTCCCAGAATAACTGCTAGCACACCTGAAGTTAATGGTTCGGGAGCGGATTTGAATCAGCCGGTAACTTTGACTTTTAATAAATTAATGATGTCCAGTTATTTACGAACCGGAGCAACGACTTTTTCTGTCACTGGAAGCGACGGCAAAACTACTGAAACTACGGCGCAATTTTTGAATCTTTGGAGTTATGCTGATGCGCCTCTCGGTTATTGGATTACTAAGAATGATTTAGAGAGTGGAACACCTGATGGCGCTCCGGACTATTCTCAAGTCTTGATTAACCATTCTATGTTGGCTGATACGGCGAAATATAGAGCGCAAGCTGGTTCGGGGATTAAAGATATCTATCAAAATTGCTTTTTGCCTTGCTCTGGGATATCTTGCAACGGCAATCCAAGTTGTTGTAATGGTTCCAGTATAAACGACAGCAAGTGTGCAGATTAGAATTTTAAAATTAGCATAAAAAAGTGAAAAACAAATTAGGAAAAATTTTATTTGCTTTTATCAGTCTGGGAAGTTTGCTTGCCTTTAATTTTGCTTTGGCGCAAACCACTGGCGATCAAACCGGCAGTTTTTTTGCTGAGCAAATTGGTTTGGTTAGTGGAGACCCGAGAGTGATTATTGCTAGTGTTATTCGGATTGCTTTGGGATTTTTAGGAATTATTTCAGTAATTCTGATTATTTATGGCGGTTGGATGTACATGATTTCCGAGGGTGATTCAGAAAAAGTTAATAAAGCCAAAAGAATCATTATCAACGCCATTATTGGACTTTTAATTATTGTGTCCGCTTTTGCTATCACTAGCTTTATTTTAAATTCTTTGAATCAAGGTGGAGGAAACTTGGGCGGTGGTAGTTGTAGTATTTCCGCGGATTGTCCCAGCGGTTTAACTTGCTGTTCCGGCACTTGCCAAAGCCAATGCGCGGTTATTCCGGGCGGTTGTCTTGGTTCCAATTGCGCTTTTGGTATTAGCGGTGTGGCTCCGGTTCGTTCCAGTACTAATAATGTCAGAAATTCCAGAATTAAAATATTTTTCAATCGCGGTTTGAGCACTAGTCTTGATTCAACTGCCTTGGTTGCTAATTTTTCAGTCAAGAAGATTGGTGACGTTAATTCGCAGAGTGGGCAAGTGACTGCCTTAGGGGAAGCGGTTCGGATTGACGGCGTGCTTATTCCCAAGGGTGGTGAGATTAACTTCACTGCGGATGGCGCTTGCGGAGATGCTTTGGGAACCGCTAGTTGTTTGCCGGAGTGGAGCCAATTTAAAGTTTTAGTTAATCAAGCTAGCGGAATCAAATCAATCAATAATGAAAGCTTGGACTGTGCTAATGGTGTTTGCGAGTTTGTTTTTTCAACCAATGATTCAATTGATACCAGCGCGCCTATTTCCGGTATTACTCCTGATCAAATTTGTCAGGATGATGGCACGCTCAAACCGGAAGCCAATATCATTGCCGGATGGGGTGGTGATGACTTCGGTTTATCGGCACTTAAATTTTATTCTCAACTTCAAGGCGGAGAGGAGAAGGAAAATTCTACGATTCCCGGAAATGGCGGGCAAAGTCAAACCGCTTATTATCATTATGATACCAGCAAGATGAAGGCAGGCGATAGGTATACTTTTAGAATTAAAGCTTATGATCTAGCGGATCAAAGTAGTCAAGCGGAATTTTCCACTACAGTAAAACCGGGGCATTGTTGCAATGGCAAAAAAGACGGTAATGAAAGTGATGTGGATTGTGGCGGTGATTGTTTGGCTTGTGTTGGCGGTTCTTGCAGTAAGGCCTCAACCGAGCAGTGCGGTGAAAATAACAGTAATTGTGACAATGATTTATGTTCCACTTTTTTCTGTGATTGCCAGACCGACGCTTGTCTTTGCGCTTCTCGTCCGGTGATAAAGAGTGTTAGCCCTTTGGGCGGTTTTTGTTCCAATAATAATAATCAATTTTGCAAAGTTGATTCTGATTGCGGTTCCGGCAAATGCGATAGCGGAACGCCAAATGGCAAGGCTGGCAATATTATCACTATCAGTGGTAGTAATTTTGGCACAACGGAAGGAGAAGTATTTTTCACCAAAGCCGGTGGTGGTCAAATAAGCGCTGTTTTGTCAGCCACTGCAAATAGCAATTGCGTAAATACTTGGCAAAATAATTTAATCACGGCAATAGTTCCGGCTGGGGCGGTTAGCGGACCGATTACTATTAAAAATATCCGTGGTTTGAGTGATGCGACGAATGACAGTAATGGTCCGGCTATTCCCAATTTTGCTTTGAATGAAATAGCGCGTCCGGGAATTTGCCAATTGGCGCCTGACCATGGCAAGCAGAATGATGCGATTAATTTTTTCGGTTTAAATTTAACTGATGGTCAAACTTATTTTGGTGATTTAATTAATAATGTCAGCTCTCTAGTTTCCAATACTTCGGATAGTTTATTGCAGACAACGGTGCCGAGTTTAGAAATTGGTTTGTCTTCCGCTTTTGTTTTGAATAAGCAGGGTATTCCGAGTAATTATTTGAATTTTATCAAAGACAGCGAGCCATATACCGGCCCTCTAATTAATTATTTCCAACCAGAGCAAGGCGCCCCTGGTCAGTATGTAACAATTTACGGTCAAGGATTTGGAGGTGCGCGTTCGGCCGGCACTCACGTTTATTTTGGTAATCAAGGTCAGAATGAAGCGAGCTATAAATTTCCTGACGTGTGCGCTGATACTGTTTGGAGTGATCAGCGAATTGTCGTTAAAGTGCCGGACAATTTGGCTGACGGAAATTATAAAATTACTTTAGAAATCCCAAATAGTAAAAATGCCAACGTGCCTTTTGTTGTAAATTCAGCCGGTCTTTCTAGTCCTTACGCCAGTGTTTTTAAAGCCGATAAAAGTTTAGTTTTGTCACCAAGTCTTTGTAAGATTAATCCTTTAACCGGACCTCGCAGTAGTGTAGTCAGTTTGTGGGGTGAGTATTTCGGAAGTAAGGGTACTGGTGCGGTTCGTTTTTATCAAAATCAAGAAGTCGCCGGAGCGCTTACTTCTTTCTGGGGAAACGAAGGTAATGCCAGTAAAGTAGAGCTTAGTGTTCCTGTGGGAGCGACAACCGGTCCGGTGCAAATGGTGCAAAGTAATTTGGCAGGCAATAGTTTGAATTTTACAGTTGGTTCTTGCTTGGAGGCTGTATCACCGGATACGGCTTGTGGTGGTGGTAAATGTTGTCCGGCTGATTCCAGTTATTCTGGGCAATGCAAGGCGGGATTAAATGATTGCTATGTGGGAATTAAATCTTGTGTTTATGAATTTGATTTTTCTACCGCCAGTTCAGCTAAGCTTGGTGATCCTTGTTATAATGGAGCAGTCAGCGGTGTTTGTGATTTAAGCAAATCAAAATGCTCGGGCAATTTAACTTGCGATAACAGTACTTGCACCTGTCAGGGTGGAAATGGTTATTCTTGCGATAGCAATCCTGCTTCTGCTAGTTGTGAGGTCGGTAATGTTTGCGCTGTTGGTTATTCTTGCGATACAACTAATTGTGTTTGTAAAAAAACTCAAACTTGTTTTGCCTCTCAAGAATCTTGCGGTGATGTTTGTTGTGCCAAATCTGCCGGCGGTTGTGAAGATCCTTTGAAGAGTAAATGTAAAAACGCAAATCCCGGACAATATGTTTGTGATGATGGTACTTGCTCCAAGCCTTGCGAGCAGGGAAGTGATGGTAATACTTTATGCCCAGACCCTCTGTCTTCTTGCTCGGGATACAACAACAATCAATGTGCTAATTCTTTGTATTGCCCCAACTCTCCGGGAAATTGTTCTCTGTATCAGCCTGCCAGCAACGCCGTAAAAGTAATTGGTGCTTGCAATTACTCTTGTAGTGGAGTTGGTGCTTGTGCTGATGGTGCTTGTACTTATGGTAGTGATCTAAATAAATGTATTTTGAATAATAAAACTTGCGATTTAAATTCCACAGCCGAAGATGTCCTTGGCCAAAATGTTCAAACTTATTGTAATAGCGATGGTCGTTGGCAGTTTGATTCGCCGGCTACTTGTCCGGATGGTTGGCAAGAAACTTACGGTAATCATTGCATCAAGCTAGGTGATACCGGAGTTTGTGAATTGTGTTCCGATGGTTATGCGTGTTTCAAGCGAGGTTCGGCGGTCAAGGGAGTTTGCGCTGTCAATCAAATAATTTGTCCTTATGATTCAACTTGTAATAGTAATAATCAATGTGTAAAAGCAGAACAGACAAATTGTCAATGTTGTTGTGATAAAACTCAAAATAAAGCAGATGGCACTAACCAAGCTTGTTGCGCGCCTTTGACTTGCGCCAATACTTGTGGCACGGGTGGTAATAATGGCTTATGTTCTGGTTGCGCTAGTGTTGGCACAACTCAAGCCCAGCATGATTCAGCCTGTAATTGTACTGGTACTAGTGGAAAATATTGCGATACTTCTATCTCGGGCGGTGTTTGCCGAGATTGCAATGAAGTGACTAGCGGTGCGGAATGTTCTAGCCATAGCGCTTGTTGTGTAGACGCGACCAGGAGTAATGCCTGCCGTGCTACTGGCAATGTGCCGAATATTTCGCAAAACGGCTTGTCATATTGTTCTTACTATCAATGTAACGCTGGCAATCAAGGATGTGATACTGCCAATAAAGTAATTGCGCCGACTACCGGGAATACGGCTTACTATTCTTTTGGGCAATGTCAAACGGCTTGCCAACCGCCAGCTATTTTTGGCGATAGTTGTAATTCATCCGCTAAATCAACTATTAGCCAATGCGACCTTTCCCAATGTTCTAATTTTTCTTGTTTAAATAGCGATGGTTCTGCTCCGTCAGCGCCGAGTCAATGCGGCAGTTGTTGTTGTGATCCGGCGAAGACTGGAGATGAGCTGACGGCTACTAATTTTGATTCTTGCAATTTATTAAACACTAACGGCGTTAATCTAACTTGTAAACCCAACCAAACTCCTTGTTCCGGTGATAAGCGCGGTTTGTGTTGTGGTTGTAGTTCGGATAGTCAATGTGATAACGGAACTGCCTATGGTTGCGGTACGGATACTTGTTGTCATAATCGTCCTTCAATTGTCTCCACCTTCCCGGTTAATGGCGCTGACCAAATTTGTCGTAATATTCAAATTCAAGCTACGGCTAGCGAACTTTTGGATCCTAGTACTCTTTCGGGGAATGTCTTGGTGGCTGGAGATTATGGCGATGATAATTGTCCTGCCAGCTCTCAACTTTTAGCTTTTGGCAATTCTCAGCCAAATCGTTCAGCGCTTGTCGTCACTGCTAATAAGGTTAAACGTTTGGCAAAAAATATTTTCCGTCCTTTGGTTCAGCCGATTCTTGGCGATACCGCTCTAGCCGATTCAGCGCATAATTTTTGCGCTGTGGCCGGAACAGTCAGCTCTTATAATACTTCCGGCGGGAAAACAATTATTAGTTTTGCGCCAACCGGTTTGTTGGATTCCAGCCGTTCTTATTATGTTATTTTGAAAGGTGATACCAATCTGGATAGCAAACAGGGGATTAAGAATACGCAAAAAATCGGTCTAAAAGGAATCAATGAAACTTCTTTCGTACAATTTAATGGCTTGAATTTTCCCCAAGCGCAAATTTGGTCATTCACAACAATGGACGAAGGAACGAATTCGGGTATTTGTGAATTGAATGAAGTGAAAATAAGTCCTTCTGCTTATTTGTTTAATACAAATATTAATAATATTGCTAAGGAAAACGATAATAATTTAAATAATGCTACTTTTGACACAATGGCCGATAGCGACAAGGTCTTCACGGCCGTTCCGCTAAGTGCTGATGGACAGATTCTTAATCCGGTCGCCGGGTATAGTTGGACTTACAATTGGGCTTTTGATACCTCGGGAATAGTAGAAATCGTGAACGACGCCGGTCTTGATGCTAACGGTTCTCGGCAGTTGCTTCGCGCTAATGATAAAATTTCCGATGGTTCTACAATTTTACGGGCTAATTTGAAGATAAACAATGGACAGCGAACAGTTTCCGGCTCTGCCAGCATTACGGTTTTCTTGTGCCAAAATCCGTGGCCGGCGATTAAGGCGAATGGTGAGTGGTTGCCATGGATTGATCAAAAACAAAATTGTAATGTGCCTAATTCCGGGGACTGCGCGTTTAATGGTAATTATAAATTGTATTATTGTCGTGATGCCGGTAATGCTTCCACTATGACTGATGACTTGCCTGCAATTTTGGACGAAGTTAAGACTCGCGGTAAATCCTTTGTTTGTTCTTATGGCGTCAACGCCGGACAAGCCTGCAATAGCAACGAAGATTGCGATGGCGCTTTGTGCAAGCAAGTTCTAAAAGAAACTTATTTTTTCCAAGAATAAAATTATGATTCAAGCCAAGCTTATTCGGAAAAATTATCCAAAGATCAAACAGCAAATAGTATTTTTGTTTCTTCTTGTTTTTCTTGGAGCGATTAGTTTTTTGTCTACTTGTCGTAATACGCAGGCGGCCTCTGATGCTATCGCAATTCGGATAATGCCGAACCCTAACCATTATTCTCCCTTGAAATGGTATAAAGACCAAGCTTTCACCGGCGCTCCGCAAGCGCTTTTGGTTGATGGTTATGAAGCAATCCGCGATGGGAGAACGGTTTATGTTAATGCGGCGAATATAGTTGATTCTTCAGGAGACGGAAAATTAGACAAATTGTATACTAATATTTACATCATTTCCTATACTCAAGAAGTCAGCAACCAGACTTTGGATATTTTTGGTCAAATTTTGGCGCACTGGAAATTCAATTCCAATTTTTCAGCCAATGAAGAGCAGGGTAATTGTTTTACCGCGCCGGCGGTCGTGCAAAGCGATCAATACTGCCGAGTAGATTCTGATTGTGACAGTGGGGAATTTTGTAATAGTCTAAAGGGCAGAACTATTCGCGATACCAAGCGCTTGGCT
>Ga0172379_10008248_pt1 | contig 13176 bp, 15 predicted proteins | sample GrowelOW334metaG_FD_119756 | JGI IMG/M metagenome (GOLD analysis project Ga0172379, IMG submission 119756) | Groundwater microbial communities from an aquifer near a municipal landfill in Southern Ontario, Canada - Groundwater well OW334 metaG | ecosystem: Environmental > Aquatic > Deep... | reverse complement strand
TTGAGCAAAAAGAGGAACTGTAACAGGAACAATTTTAGGTTTATGTTCATTGAAGCTCTTGCCCGGCACTCCGACAACCATGGCAAGTGTCGTGTCAATCCAAAGTTTGTATGCTGAAAACATGTCGGGTAATCCTAATGCCAGCTCCCGCGTACCGTAAAACTTTTTGCTGCTCAGAATAATTGTAAGTCTGTACGTTGCATATCCGAAAACCGGCATCTTATTTTTCCCGGATGAATATTTTGTCCAGCTTGCGGGGACGGAAATATACTCTACACGGGGTAAATTAGAAGAGAGGAATTCTTCGGGGTTACAGTACTTCCACGGATAAAATTCCCATTGACCGTTTAGCTCGACCACACCACTTTTTGCAAAATCCCAATTACGCAGATCAATCATACCGTTGTGTGCTGTCGGTACTGTAGCGCTTAGATTTTGTATAAAGCAAGACATCATTAATGCAAACAACAGTTTCACAAAAATTCCTGGCTTTTTAAATAATAAATCTCTTTAACTTTTTCCTGCTGAAAAAGGAATGGATGTTTTTCGATTTTTCAATTTCATTATTCTTTTGGTTCTTGCGGTCTCAGCACAATTATTCCCGTATGTTTTTTAATTTTTGCCAAGTATCCGCCGAGCGGTAATTCTGAAATTTGTACTTTTGCTCCAACTAACGGCGCATGCATAAAATGAATTCTACCGTCATCCATTTTTAGCGCAACCCCAACATGACCAATATCCAAGCCTTCCAAATTAGTTGTAATCGCAATCAAATCTCCGTTGTGAATTTGAGATTCAATTCCATCAACTTTGTTTTTTGGAATGTAGAAATATTTTCTTGCGTTAATTGCTTTTTCTTGTTTGGCAACGATAGGAATAAATTTTCCATTTTCTTTTAATTGGCGGTAAGACTCCGGATGCTTCGTCATGTAACCAACTTTAAATTGGATTGGTTCTCCACCGATAGATTTTGTAACATCTTCAACAATATTTTTCTTTGTGTTGTTAAAAATCCAGTCGGAAAAATAATGAAGGCGTGACGGATATTCTCCCATTTTTCCATCACGGTAACGAACGAACTCCAATTCTTTTGCGTAATCTTCAAAAGAAGTTTTCCCCTTTTTAATACAGCGCGAAAAGACGACACAATTTTCTAAAAATGTTGTGCAATCCAATCCGGTTAAATGAACAACAAGTGTTTCCTTCTCTCCTTTTTCCAAAGTAAAAGCTTCGTAATTCAAACCCAGAAAACTTTTACCGATCGCGGTTATAACATCGCCGATCGGTTTTGAATTAAGACTGTCACTTACTGCTAATTCAAATTTTGATTTGCAGATTTGTTTATCTTCTTCCGTTGCGATCTGTGCGTGTGTTAAAACAAAAGCAAATAACACCATAATGAAAGTTTTCATATCGGGAATTCCTCTGTTGGCTGTTGGTTATAGGTTAAATTCGGATCCGGTCTAAAAGCCAAATTACTTTCAAAGCGGGTAAATTCTTTTAAGAATGTTAATTTTACTTCACCGGTTGGACCGTTTCTCTGTTTCGCAATAATTATTTCTGCAATTCCCTCGGCGTCAGCATAATCTTTACTATCCTGTTGCGCATACCGTTCCGGGCGATGAATAAACATTACCACGTCGGCATCTTGTTCAATAGAACCCGACTCACGTAAATCGGAAAGCTGCGGACGTTTATCTGTTCTCGATTCAACCGCGCGGTTTAATTGAGCAAGCGCTATAACAGGAATTTTTAATTCCTTCGCCAATGCTTTAAGCGAACGGGAGATGTGTGCGATTTCTCTTTCCCTGCTTTCAGCGCGGGGTGGACCTTGAATGAGCTGCAAATAATCAACAACGACCATTCCGACTTTCTTCTCGGAGACTAATCGTCTTGCCTTTGCACGGATTTCCAAAATTGTTTGAGCCGGCGTATCATCTATATAAATTGGCGCGCTCATCAATTTAGTGGAAGCTCTTCGCAACTTATCTCCTTCTTCTTTTGAAGAAAATTTTCCGGTTCGTAAACGCTGTGCATCAATTTTTCCTTCAGCGCAAAGTAAACGAATGATAAGCTGAACGGTCGCCATTTCCAAACTGAAAAAAACAACCGGAACTTTATGATCAATTGCAGCATTGCGTGCAAGCGAAAGGGCGAACGCTGTTTTGCCCATGGATGGCCTAGCGGCAATAATAATTAAATCGGATTTTTGAAATCCACCCAATATATCGTCCATATCCATAAATCCGGTTGGCACGGCAATGTTTTTATAATCTTTTGAATGAATCGCATCAATATATTCAAGCGCATCGCGGACAGCCTGATCCATATCTTGATAAGATTTTTTAAGATGCTCTTCGGTAATTTCAAATATTTTTCGTTCGGCAGAATCTAAAATATCAAAAGCATCTTCCGAACCATCGTAAGCTTCTCTGGCAATATCGTGCGAAGTAGTGATGAGTTTTCGGAGAATGGATTTTTCTAAAATAATTTTTGCATGATACTCAACATTAGCCGCGGAAGAAATGTTCTGCGAGAGTTTACTAAGATAAACCACTCCGCCGGTTTGTTCCGCAGTACCCCGCCGTTTTAATTCTTGATACAGCGTTACCGTATCTATCGGCTCATCAGCGTTAAACAGATCGAGCATCGCTTCAAAAATTAAGCGGTGTTCTTTTAAATAAAAACTTGTGGGATTAAGTAGTTCGATTGCTTTAGGCACTGCTTCTTTTTCAATCAGCATTGCGCCAAGAACAGCCATTTCAATTTCAGGCGCTGCAGGCGGTTTTACATCAGAAGGAATTCTTTGAAGCAGTTCTGTATTCTGCTTAGTAAGGCGAGTTGAATTATTTTTTGTTGCCATAAACCTTTTTAGCCCCGACAAGTCGGGATTGAAATCTATTTAATAAAAATCATTGTTGAAAAAGAAAATATTTCATGCATACATTTCATCATATAATTTCCGGAAGAATTGAACATCTGCCCAGCAGTCTTTTTTCCAATTCGGATTTCGCAACAATGCTGCCGGATGATACGTAACCACAGTTTTAATTTCGCCTACATAGTGAACTTTATTGCGCATAGCACCGAGTGATTCTTTTCGTTTAAGAAGACTGACGGCGGCCGTAGTTCCCAGGCAAAGAATAAGTTTTGGTTGAATAATTTCTATTTGTTTGTAAAGATAAGGAATGCATGTTTCAATCTCTATCGGGTTGGGAGTTCTGTTTCCGGGTGGTCTGCATTTAACAATATTTGCAATATAAACTTCTTCCCGCTTAAACGAGATTGCCTCTAAAATTTTTGTGAGCAATTGTCCGGCTCTGCCTACAAAAGGGATTCCTTGTTCATCCTCATCCGCTCCAGGACCTTCGCCAACAAGCATTACCCTTGCGTTTGGATTACCGACGCCGAAAACAAATTTGTTGCGGGTTTTTCCTAAAGGACATTCCATGCACTCACAAATTTCTTGATAATATTTCGCGAGTTTTTCAGTGAAATCATTTTCTGAAGACGAGTTTACGATAGGAAGGGGCTCAATCTTTTTAGGCGAAGAAGAAATTTTCTTTTCAGCTTTGCCTGGCAATTCTTTTTTTTCATTAAGTATCGGTTCGGCAACAAGTGTTCTACGAAAAAGTTCATCACCGTACAATTCTTTTTGCACAAGTAATGATTCTATTATTTGTTGTTTTGCCGATGCCATTTCAGTTGCAGTTTTGTTCTTCTTCTTAGTGAAATAATGATGAATAAAAAAGCGGAAGGGAAAAAGAACTCTCACTTCCGCCAATAACCAAAAAAAAATATCGAGAAACTATTGGGAAAAACTATTCCTCAAAGTCACTTTCAATTGTTAAAACTATACAGTTTTATTCCTTAAATCGAATTCAATTTTTCCGTCAAGAAGTTCATTCAAAGCTTCGATATGCGGTTTTTTTCTTTTTTCAAATTTTAACGATAAATTAAGCTGTGCAGGGTTATCGAAATCTTCGCTATCATCGTCAGCGCTTATGCTGGTTGCCGGAACGGTTGCAAGTGCGGCATTAAATTCAATTTTACGATCATCGTTAATTGCGCGGGCTTTTTTACCGGCTACAATTATTCCTTCATAAACATTAGCGACGCGTTTATCAATTATTCGTAAATCTATAGGGGTTACGCTCATTTAAGTTATCTCCTCGTTTGTTATTTTTTCTATCAGTTCTTTTAATTCTAAAATAGCAGTATTTAAATTATTATTAACTATAAAATAGTCAAATTTTCCCTTAAGACTCAACTCCATTTTTGCCCTCTCAATTCTTTTCTGAAAATCTTTTTCGCTTTCCGTTTTTCTTTCCTTCAGCCGTTTTTCCAATTCTTCCAAACTTGGCGGAAGGAGATAAATCATTATCGCGTCGGGATAGACTTTTTTAATTGAAAGCGCCCCTTTTACATCAACTTCTAAAAGAATGGATTTCCCTTCCGAAATTACTTTTTCAACAAAAGATTTCGGAGTGCCGTAAAAATAATCGTAAACTTTTTCCCATTCTACAAATTCGTGATCATTAATTTTTTGTTGAAAAGTCTCTTCGTCAATAAAAAAATAATCTACTCCGTCGTGTTCGCTTGGTCTTTTCTCACGCGTAGTTGCAGAAATTGAATAAACAACATCAGGTAAAATTTTTAAAATGGACCGGATAATAGTCGTTTTCCCGGTTCCGCTTGGTGCAGAAATAACGATGATGTTTCCGTCTTTTTTCTTCACTACTCAATATTCTGGATTTGTTCGCGAATTTTTTCAACTTCTTCTCTAATAGATACGGAATGGTGCGTTATTTCAGCAGATAATGACTTTGAAGCAATGGTATTAGCCTCGCGGTGCATTTCCTGACAAATAAAATTGAGTTTTCTTCCGGCTTCATCTCCAACAGAAAGTATTTCTGAAAAATATTTTAAATGACTTTTAAGCCGGACGCATTCTTCGGTAATGTCTGATTTTTCAGCAAGCAGCGCAAGTTCAAATTCCAAACGATCGGAATAGTTTTGAATATCTTTGATCATCTGTTGAACTCTGTCTTGCAGCTTTTGAAAATACTCTTGAACAGAATCTCGATGGATTTTTTCTATTTCTGCCAATGTATCGGAGATAACTTTCGCTCTTTCAAATAAATCTTTTAAAAGAGTTTCACCTTCAACTTTTCTCATTTCGATTAATTTATCTGCGGCTTCAGAGATACAGTTTTTCAAAACTTCAAAATGTTCATCGGAGAACTCAAGAAAATCCGGAGAAAAAAGTTCCTTAAAACCAAGAAAATGTTCAAGTTGAATTTTCTCTTTGATCTTTAAAGATTTTTTTATTTGTTTTAACATCTGAGCTGTTTCAAGCAATTTGGCTTCATTCAAAAGCGAATCTTGCCCGATGCCAAATTTTACAGAAATTGAAAGACTGACTTTTCCCCGCTTAATTTTGGAGCGGATAAGTTCTTTAATCTCAAATTCTTTAGAGAATAGACTCCCGGGAAGTTTCGCCGAAACTTCAAGGAATCTATTGTTCACGCTTTTTAACTCTACTTCAAAAGAAAAACCGTTGAAAGCAGCTACAGCTTTGCCGTAACCGGTCATACTTAAAATCATAATTCCTACCTATAATGGGCACAAAAATAAAGAAAAATGGAGAGGTAACCAAGGCTATTAAAACGCTTCCCCGATGCCGAAATGAAATTCCATCAAATCGAAGAATTTTCGCTTAAAAATCCGTTTGTCAGAGTAGGGATCGTAGGATTTGAAACCGAAATCTATACGGAAAGGGGCTATCATTGTGTAATATCTAAATCCAAAACCTGAGGCAACGGCTATTTCACTCATTCTTGTTTTTTTAACATTCCTCCATGTATTCCCAAAATCTACAAAAGCCGTTACTCCGATTGACTCGGTCAGCTTATATCTGTACTCGGTTGAACCTTCTAATAAAAAACTTCCGCCTTCAAGAAGTACTGTCTCCAACTTATTAGTTGCTTCATTTAAAACCGGAACCTCAACCTTTGGAGAAAGTTCCCGTGCGCGCCAACCTCTTACAGAATTGCTTCCACCGGTAAAAAACTTTTTCGTAGTAGGCACATCAAGTTCACTGCCGCGGTAGGCTCGCAAGTATCCGGTTTTAAGTTTGAATCCGAGAACAGCCGTTTCTTTCCGGTTTGCCGCCAGATATTTTGCATAAGTAATTTGCGTTTTGTAATAGAGTGGAGTTGTGTACGCTTTATTCGTCATGCGGGAGATTAAATAAGGAATCGAATTGGCTTCTTCTAATCCAACTGACAAATTATACCCACTAGTCGGGAAAAGAGGATTCAGTGTTTTAGCTGACCGGAGATCCAAACCAAGAATTGATAATGTTTGACTTCTTGTTAATTCGCGGTCGGTTAGGAAAAAGATTTCATCTGCAATTTCCGCATTATAATATGACGACAAAAAATTGATAAACGTATAAGTGGGCAACTCGAATTCAAAGCTGAGTTTGCCGCCATAATTTCTTTTATTAGAAGTTGCATCCTTTCGCAAAGTAAAATATCCTTCGAGAATTCCGAAAATCGGTTTATTAAAAACATAGGGCTGTTCAATTTTTAATTTTGAATCGAAAAAACCGGAAAGAGAAGCATCTCTTAAAGAAAAAGCTTTTATCACTTTTCCAAAATTAATTTTGAAAAAATCTTGAACACCGAAAGAGCCCGTTAAAGTTAATTTTCTTGCACGACCTAAAAAATTTTTACGTGTAAAAGTTCCCCCCAAACCAAGATTAAAAGTGTGTTGCTGATCATTCATCAGCAATTCAGGGGCAAGTTCATTCATTTTGCCGATACTGCCGACAACTTTTAGCGGAACATATTGTCCTGAAGTATCATCGATTATGGGAATAACTTGTACATAATTGAAAAGTCCGGTTCGATATAAACGAACCTGGCTTTGCCGGATTTTATCCGAATTATAAAATTCATCTTGTTTGATACCGACAAGATCTTTTAACAATTCAGTTTCAACATACTCGCTCCCTTCTCCCTTTTTTTCAATTTGTACTTCACTGATTTTGTAACGCGGTTTCAGTTTGAAAAAGACATCAACATTTGCCAGATTTTTACTCGTATCCTTTGCAATAACAGAACTATCAAAAGCGGCAAGCATATAACCGGAAGTGTTCAAATGATAAATGATCACATCAATATTGTTCTTTAAAAGAATTTGAGAAAATCGTTCTTTTTTTGTAAGAGTAAAATCCTTAAAAACTTGTTCAGTTAGTTCTCTCGGTAAAGCTTCTAAACCGATAAATTTAATTTCTGAAAATGTTGATGGCTGTTTTTCTATAATTTGAAAAGTTATTGCAGCTTTTTTTTGAAGCGTATCAATTTTGAAACTGTAAGAAAAATTTGCTTTGAAAAATCCGTTTGTATTGTAAAAATCTTTTAACGCAGTAATATCTTCATGAAGTGAGAGACTATCAAAATAAACCGCTTCTTTTCCTATACTGCTGCTGATCGAATTGAGAAATTTCCAGAACCAGTTGGGCGTTTCTTTTGATGAAATAACATCCCTAAGCAATGAGGAAGAATATGTGGAATTGCCGATAAAATCTATGGAAGTAAGTTCAACCTTATCAGCCTCTTGAGCAGACGTAACGGTAAGAGAAAGAGAAATAAAAATTACAATTAAAAAAAATGTTTTTGCCAATTATCGTAATAAAAATTATTCTGATAAAATATCTTTTTGAACTACTACAAGCTCCGGGTAATCAGATTTGAACAGATTTAGGAAAAAATCTTTCACCTTTTGCTCGCTACTATTTTTTGAAAAGAAAAGAGCAGCAGGCTTATTTGGGCTGATAATTAAATGAGCATAATAAATTTGCTTTCCCGGGAAATCAACAAGATAGGCAAATATTTCGCCGCCGCTTGAACCGATATAAAAACTTCCCGAGTTATAATAAAATAAATCGTAAGAAGAAGAATCAAGTTTTTGGGTTTTAAAAATGCTTTCTGTTGCTGACATCTCAGGAAGAAAAACTTCATCTTTCTTCTTTAACGAATCTGCCGATAGCAGTTGAAGTTTCAAGCCCCATTTATCGGTCTTCGATGGCTTAGTTTCTTTTATAGCTAATATTTCTTTACTTGAATCAATCCCAAATTGACTGTATAGTGCAACTTCTGTTTGAGGATCAAAATTTTTCTTGAGATGATCAAGAAGCTTTTGATTGTCGCTTAGATAATCTTCAATTGGAGTAGAAGGATTTTTCGAGTCTCGGTCACAGCCAATTAACATGAACAAGAATAGAAAAAAGATTCCGGCTAATAATTTTTTATTTAATGATAACAACTTCTGTTCCTTTAGTTATAACGTTATAAAGTTCGTCAATATTTTCATTACTAACGGCAATGGAGCCGTCAGTCCAATTAAATACAAATGGTAAATTTTTAAAGATAAAATTTAATTCTCCAATTCCGTGTATTCCAATATTCCCGCCGAGTTTGGTTCCGGCGTTAACACAATTTCCATAATTATTATCGAACCGCAATTTCTCATATTCGTTTTGGTTTATGCTTCCATTTGCCAAACCGGCTTCAACATCTTGAAGGTTAGGATAAGTCAACTTGAATAGCTTCCAATATTTATGATTAGCAAATATCTCGCAGATTTTATAAGTGCCGACGGGAGTAGCATTATCATCCGCATAACTTTTTTGCAGCGGATTTCTGCCGAACACAGCACGGTATTTTTTTACTAATATCGTATCAGAATAAAGAGCAAGTTCAAAAGTACTTCGGTTAATTACAATTTTAGGGTTTTCAACCTGTGCTAAACCTTTCATCGCCATTTCTTGTTGAAGAGGTTTTTCCCTTAAATTTAGAAGAATACCGTATGAGATACATCCGGTTAAAAAGAGTAATAATCCTCCTGTAAATAATAGTACATTTTTAACCATTTACTTTTCTCTTTTTACGAAATCTTCATTAGAAATTTAGAAAAATTTGAGGAAAGATTTTAGTGGAAAACAAAAATAATAAAGTAACGAATCCGCCAAGGGCGAATAAAAAAATTCCCGCACAAGGCGGGAATTAACTCAAGGCGCTGAGATAATCTTTAAACTTCCATTATTTCTTTTTCTTTGTGTTTAAGAATATCATCAATCAACGAAATATGTTCGTTGGTTAATTTTTGCGTTCTATCTTCAGCTTCTTTTAATTCATCTTCCGTCATCTTTTTTTCTTTTTCTGCTCTTTTCAAATGTTCGTTCCCATCCCGCCTTACATTGCGGATTGCAATTCTACAGTCTTCACCGAATTTTTTAATAAGTTTTACTAAATCTTTTCTTCTTTCTTCCGTTAAAAGAGGAATAGGAATTTTCAAATTTGTTCCGTCACTTACGGGGTTCAGACCTAAATCGGCATTAAGAATGGCTTTATCGATTGCTTGAATTTGTGATTTATCCCAAGGCGTAACAGACAGGGCGTGACTGTCTAAAACCGTAACATTTGCAACTTGCCGAATAGGTGTAAGCGTTCCATAATAATCGACCTTAACATTATCCAACAAGGCTGTTGTTGCTTTCCCCGTTCGGATCCTGGATAATTCATTTCGCAGTGCTTCAATGGATTTATCCATTTTTGATCTTGTTTCTTTAAGTATCTGTTCCATAATAACCTCAAAATATTTCAAAGTAGTAATAAAAAAATAATAAAATCTTTTTATTCTTGCACTACCGTACCAACATTTTCTCCTTTAATTAATGCTAACAAATTTCCCGGTTTATCCATATTAAAAACTACAATAGGTAATTTGTTTTCCTGGCACAAACTAATGGCGGTTAAATCCATTACGCGAAGATTTTTCTTTAAAATATCTATATAAGAAATCGAATCGAACTTTAAAGCGGCAGGTATTTTTTCAGGATCGGCATCAAAAACACCATCAACCCGTGTTCCTTTAATAATAACATCAGCTTCAATTTCAACAGCTCGAAGCGATGCTGCGGTATCAGTGCTAAAATAAGGATGCCCTGTGCCGGCGCCAAAAATAACAACGCGCCCTTTTTCTAAATGACGAATTGCCCTTCTAAGTATATAAGGTTCGGCTATTTCATCCATTTTAATTGAACTCATTAACCGAGAATACGTTCCTTTTTTTTCAATTGAATTTTGCAGAGCTAATGAATTGATCACGGTAGCAAGCATTCCCATTTGATCGCCGGTAACTCTGCCGATACCTTGATCGCTTGCGTTAAGTCCGCGAAAAATATTTCCGCCGCCGATCACAACACCAATTTGAACACCAAGTTTATGGATGGAGATGATTTCATCTGCAAAAAAATCAAGGACTTCCGGATCAATGCCAAATCCTTTTTTTCCCATTAATGATTCACCGCTTAATTTTAGAAGAATTCTTTTATACTTGAGAGGCTTCATATTATTTCCTTTAAACATAAAAAAAGGTCTTACGTAATGAAGACCTTTTAGAAAGAGTTATTTTTTTTCATCACCTAGATGATAGCGTAGAAATGATTTTATCTTCACTTCAATACCGGCTTTTGCATTTATTTCTTTTAGGAGATCGCCAACCGTTTTTGTGTTGTCTTTGATAAACGCTTGTTCGTTAAGACAATTTTCTTGAAAGAACTTATTAATTCTGCCCGTTGCAATTTTTTCAAGAATTTGTTCCGGTTTGCCTTCTTTTCGTGCAAGCTCTTTATAGATTTCAATTTCCTTGTTTACAATATCCTGACTAACTTCTTCACGATATACTGCAAGCGGTTTCATTGCAGCAACCTGCATGGCAATATCTTTTGCAATTCCGGAAATGAGATCAAATTTATCTGCACTTATATTTTCAAAAGTAATTACAACGCCTAATTTTGCGCCGGGATGAACATACTCTGCAACATATCCGTTTTCAACTGAAGGAATTCCGATACGGGAAATAACTATTTTTTCTCCGATCTTTCCAACAATTTCATCTAATTTAGTTTGAAGAGAAACTTCTTTAGAAAACAATTCGTCAACTGAAGTCGGTTTATGAAGCAACGTTTTTTCCAAAACGAAATTTGTAAAAGCAATAAAGTCATCCGACTTAGCAACAAAATCCGTTTCACAATTTACTTCAACAATAAATCCGGTTTTTTTGTCATCAGAAATTGAGGTAAGCACAACGCCTTCATTAGCGGCTTTGTCAGCACGTTTGGCGGCAACAGCAGCTCCCTTTTTTCTTAAAATATCGATAGCTTTCTCTATGTTACCTTCGGCTTCGGTTAAAGCTTTTTTACAATCCATCATTCCCGCGCCGGTTTTGAGGCGCAAATCGTTTACATCTTTCGCAGTAATTGCCATTATAATGATCCTTTTTCTCAGAAATAATTATTTAGATTCTTCTTTGTTTTCTAATTCTTTTTCTTTTTTCACTCTTTCGGTTGAGGCACTGTCTTCAGCTTTTACTTCTTTAGCTTTCGCTTCACCTTCGATACATGAATCAGCTAATAATTTTGTTATTAACTCGATTGTCTTAACAGCATCATCATTTGCAGGAATAACAAAATCTATCGGATCAGGATCGCAGTTTGTATCAACCACGGCATAAACAGGAATATTAAGTCTTTTAGCTTCCATCACGGCAATCGATTCTTTTTTCACATCAACAACAAAAAGTGCGTTTGGAAGTTTGTTCATATTCTCAATACCTTCCAGAACTTTTTTCAGTTTATCTTTTTCGCGTGAAAGGAATAATCTTTCCTTCTTGGTAATCTTCTCAAATGTACCATCGGTTTCCTGCTTTTCAATAGCGTGAAGCCTTTTAATACTTTTTCTAATGGTAGAAAAATTTGTAAGCATTCCACCAAGCCAACGTTCAGTTACCCAATATTGGTCACTGCGCCGGGCTTCAGTTTCAATAATGTTTTTGGCTTGTTTTTTTGTCCCGACAAACAGCACTTTCTTCCCTTCGGAAGTTAGAGAAAATATTTTCTCTGCTGCTGATTGTAAGAGACTTTGAGATTTTTTTAAATCGATAATGTGAATCCCGTTTTTTTCCATAAAGATATATGGTTTCATTTTAGGATTCCAGCGACGGGTCAAGTGTCCGAAATGGGCGCCTGCTTCAATAAGAGTAGTGAGATCTACTTTGTTCATAGAATATGCTCCTGTTTTACTTCTACTTTCTTCTTCTTTACCTTTAATCACCCCGACTAAGCGGGATAACACAGGAGGTAAATCTGAAAGTATGGATGATTAATTAAATACTTAAAAAAATTATCTTTTAGAAAATTGAAATCTTTTTCTTGCTTTTGGTTGTCCGTATTTTTTCCGTTCGACCATTCTTGGGTCTCTGGTCATAAATCCGGCTTCTTTTAATTTTGGACGAAAGTCCGGCTCAATTGATTCAAGCGACCTTGCAATGCCTAAACGAATTGCCTGCGCCTGACCGGTTATTCCACCGCCAGCTACCTTCGTAGAAACGTCATATTTCCCTTGAGTATCGGTAACTATAAAAGGTCCGAGAATATCTTCGCGGCTTACCGCTTCCGGGAAAGCTTGTTCAAATGCTTTACCGTTAACCGTAATGATACCGGTTCCGCTTCTCAGAATAACACGAGCTACAGCCGTTTTTCTTCTTCCAACAAAAATTTGATCTGCCATTTCTTCTCCGTTAAAAACTTAATACTTCTGGTTTTTGAGCTGTATGTGGATGTTCTGTTCCACGGTACACTTTTAATTTTTTGAAGATCTGTCTTCCTAATCTTGTTTTCGGAAGCATTCCTCTTACGGCAGTTTCAATAACCCATTCAGGTTTTTTAACTGTCATTTCTTTATATGCTCTTTCTTTTAAACCGCCGGGATAACCGCTGTAATGATAGTAGGTTTTCATTTCTTCGCGTTTAACGGCAATTTTTACTTTGTCGGCATTAATAACAACTACAAAATCGCCTGTATCCATATTAGGGGTAAAGGTTGCTTTGTTTTTTCCGCGAATGACGCGTGCGACTTGTGAAGCTAATCTTCCTAACGTTTGATCCTTGGCATCTACAATATACCATTTCTGATTAGCGTCTTCCGGTTTAATAAATCTGGTCAATTTTTCTTGTTTCACGTAAAATTCCTCCGAATTTTTAAATTCGTTTTTATAAAGGCTTTAAAAATAAACTTCCAAGACTAAAAAGTCAATTATTTTGAA
>Ga0172379_10008247_pt1 | contig 13180 bp, 9 predicted proteins | sample GrowelOW334metaG_FD_119756 | JGI IMG/M metagenome (GOLD analysis project Ga0172379, IMG submission 119756) | Groundwater microbial communities from an aquifer near a municipal landfill in Southern Ontario, Canada - Groundwater well OW334 metaG | ecosystem: Environmental > Aquatic > Deep... | reverse complement strand
GGAATAAAATTACTCCCTAGTGTGTCCATTTTGAGTAACGGCGTCATCTGGCCGGTGTCGCCGAAGTCATACTTATATTCGCCTTTAGTCATGGTCGGACAGGCCTTGGGCTCCACGCCGATGAACCGAATTGGCTTCTTGGTTTTACCAGCCAGCTGGTCGGCGAGAAACGGGAAAGCCAGGCCGGCAAAATTACTGCCGCCGCCGCAACAGCCAATGATCACATCCGGCTGATCCCCGGCGAGCGCCAGTTGCTTTTTGGCTTCCTGACCAATCACGGTTTGGTGCAGGAGAACATGATTGAGAACGCTGCCCAGACTGTATTTGGTTTTCGCCTCCGGCGCCGCGACTTCCAAGGCCTCGCTGATGGCGATTCCCAGACTGCCCGGATGATCCGGATTTTCGGCTAAAATTTTGCGGCCAAACTCAGTCTCGCGCGACGGGCTGGCAAAAACTTTACTGCCATAAAGTTGCATGATAATTCGACGATATGGCTTTTGGTCATAAGAAACCCGCACCATAAACACCTGACATTGCAAGCCGAAAAATTGGCAAGCAATACTCAGAGCCGAGCCCCACTGGCCGGCGCCGGTCTCCGTCACCAGCCGCTCGACGCCTTCTTGCTTATTGTAGTAAGCCTGCGCCAAAGCGGTATTAAGCTTGTGACTGCCGGTGGCATTATTGCCTTCGTACTTATAGTAAATCCGCGCTGGCGTGCCGAGCGCCTTTTCCAGCCGGCGGGCGCGGATCAACGGTGATGGCCGGAACAGTTTGTAGATTTCCCGCACCGGCTCCGGGATGGGTATAAACTCGTCCAAGGAAACTTCTTGCTTAATCAATTCCATGGGGAAGAGCGGCGCCAAATCCGCCGGGCTAATTGGCTGTTTGGTTCCCGGATTCAACGGCGGCGGCGGCAATTTGCCCAGATATTTCTTGAGATAATAAACGATATTGAGATACTCTGTCGGGATTTCCGACTCCGGCAAAAGATATTTCACGGTGTCTTTTTTCATAAGGTTAATTTTAGGTTGATTAAACTAAAGCAAAATTAGGACAATTTTGCGTTTCGCCAGAGTTCGGTCGCGTGGTTGAAGAAGTAGTATCTAATTTTCATAAAATTTTACTAAAATAAGACAAACGATTAGAAGCGGTTCAGTAATTTTTTGGCATACATAAATATACGGAGTCCCGTAGAGACGCGCCGCGGCGCGTCTCGGCAAACTCGAGCAGTCCGTAAAATTCAAAAAACTGCCTGTTGGGCAGTCCAATTTTATTATCTTAATCAATCAAAAATCGGCTACCCAACATCTTGCTGGTTAGCCCACCAATTTAAAGATTTGCTAATCTGTTTATTCATATCTCAACTATACCGCCGCCGCTATTTTTTGTCAAATAAACCTATTAATTATTTAGGGGGTGTTGAAAGAATTAAACGACCTCTTTACAGTAAAAACGAAAGTGCTTTTGTAGGGACAACCCTAGGGTTGTCCCTACGATCGTATAACCGGCTTCAACTAAACGGACGGGTTTGATCATCAATCTAATTGTTTTCCTCTCATTAAACAAAAAAGCTCCTGCTTTCCAGAAGTCTTTTTGGAGCGGCGAATCCCGCATCTGCGGGGCGACCTTCTCCTTCTGCTACTCTCAGCGGCGAACCGGACTCGAACCGGCGACCTTCTCCTTGGCAAGGAGACGTTCTACCAACTGAACTACCGCCGCTGAGAAAAGCGAAGGATAAATTTTAAAGATGGCGGCGAATCCGCCGCGGCGGACGACCTTCTCTCCGCCTAAGGCGGATTTCGCTTCGCTCAACTTGGCAAGCCCCGCCGCGGCGGGGTACCAACTGCCCGCTCGTCGCGAAGCGCGAGCGGGTCCGCTCACGGCAAAGCCGATGAGCGGAAACTACCGCCGCAGAATCAACCTTTAAAAATTTACTCGCTAAGCAAAATAGTATACTCAGACAGACCAACTGCCTGTCTCGCCGAAGTCCGCCGCGGCGGACGAAGGCGGAAACTACCGCCGCAGAATTAACCTTTTTGATTGCTTAATAATATCAAGCTCTACCTCATTATTTGTAGCATTCGCATGCCATTCGTAGATTGGCATCGCTATTTGTATACCCAATTCTAAAGCAAAACCGTCTGCTTGTCAATTGGTCAAATTGACTATCTCTATCGGGTCAACCCGATAAATCACCACCCCCGAGTTGCGATAAACCTCGGTTAGATAGTCCTTTGCCGCCGGGTTGAAGTTGCCCAGCGCCCGCTCCCGCGCCGAATACCAAAGATAAGTAATATTATTTTCGGTTAAAAACTGCCACTCAGCCGCCGGATCGTGATTGACCCGCCAAAACCAGTTTTCGGCCAGGCGGGCTTTAACGCCAAACCCGATGGTCTGATGGCCATGGCCATAATAAACCCGGCGGCCGGTGAGCGCCGGCAAAACATTGCCATCTTTGATGTCAGAAATAATCACGGCCTCGGGCGCTGACTCATTTTTTAACCACTCAGCGGCCGCGCTGACTTCGGCTGGAATCAAGTAAGGAAAAGCTTTTTTCTGATAACTTTTGAGGTCGGTCGCTACCACTGCCAGATTAGAAAGAATTAAAAAGAAAATAATCAGTGGCGCTAACCCGTAAATAAAAGTTCGTTGGCGGTAAAGCCGCGGCCAGAGCTCAACCAGGCAAACCACCGTCAAAATTATCAAAGCCAAATGCAGGCCATTGGTAAACCGCCGTTGGAAGTTGACCGGCGCGTAAAGGAGAAAAAATCCGGTAACCGCCCACACCACCACGAAGTAAAACTTCTCTTGCTTCTGTTTGATCACCAAAATCGCGCCAAAAATCGCCAAGGTTAAAATTAAGCCATAACCAACCAGATAATTGCCGACCGGCGGCGACAAGGTGATATTCTGCCGCGCCCAACCGGCGGCCACGCTATTCCAGCTGGTAATTAACACATAGTATAGTCCGGCCGGCAAACCGCCAATCAAAATCCAAAGATAAGATTTTAGCGCCGGGAAATCAAGCCGCCTCTGCCTCAGCCAATCAACCGCCAAATACACCGCCGGCGCGGCGCCCACCGTAATCAAATCATAAGGATGAATAATCCCCAAAAATAACGAGGCCAAGCCAATCGCCCACCAGCGATTTTTGGGCGCCAGCCACCACCAATAAAAAATCGCCAAAATTAAAAGTTGTGATAAGGGGAACAACGGCGAGTGGTAAAGCGTCAGAAAAGTGTTGCTTTCGGCCACCCAAAGATCAACCGGCAAAGAATAAAAAAATGTAGTGTAGTCCCAATCCCGATCCCAGGGCGCGAACCAAATGCCAAGCCCCGAGACAAAAAACGCCAAAAATAGACCCGTCAACCGCGCGGCCGAATTCTCAAACAACCGCCGCAACAAAAAATAAAAACCGCTAATCAGTCCGGCCGCCGCAAGTAGCCGGCCAAAAATAAACATCCAGCCGTTATTAATCCCGGTTAAGGCGCCGAGTTTCCCGAGTAGTAGCCAAACCGGTGAAAAAAACACAGCCGTCTGCGGCTCACTGGTGTAAAGATTATAGAACAGCCATTGCCCCTGTCGCGCTTGCTCAATCTGTGAAAGATAAACCGGATAGTCATAAAGCAACATACCGGAATGGCCGAAAAACCGATAACCCGGTCCGGCCGTCAGCGCGCCATAGATACTCGGCAGCAGCGTCAGCAACAAAACCGCCGCGATAATCACCCCGGCGATAACTTTTTCTTTTTTAAGCGCGGCGAAATAACCCATAAATCAACTTATAAAACTGCCAACCGATAACCGCCGCTAACGCCATTAAACTAAGCTGGAGCGGCGAAAAATAATAAGTTAAAAAAGCGGCGAGAGTCAGACCGACTAAATATCGCCAAGGCCAATCCGGGATCAGCGCCAAGATAAAAATCGGCAGGAGCCAATACCACGGCTGAGTATAAATCGCCACTATCAGCAAAACAATCAAGCTGGCCTTAAAACAAACTTTGAATAAATCTACCGGCGTTCGCGATTTCGACTTCAACAGTAACCATAAGTAGAAACAACCGCCAACCGTCAAACCAGTTAACTGCAGAAAACGCGGGAAAGATATGCCGTCCGGTTGTCCAGTGATGGCCGGAAAATGATAAAACCAATAAGTTAACGGCGCGATCAACGGCAAACTATTATAGTAATCGCCAACTTTAAAAAGCGCGTGTAGCGTCTCTGCTCCGCGCCAAAGCGGCAACCAAACTAGAACCACGGCCGCGGCTGACAAACCGAGCGACCACCAGACTTCTCGTCGCTCTTTATCCTTGGTTGTTCGCCAAAGGGATAAACCAAAAAATGGAAAAAATATCAGTGTTACCGGCTTAATTAACACGGATAAAGTTAACGCCGGAAAAATCCAAAGGTATTTATTTTTTATCAGCAGGAAACAAGCTAAAAGAAAAAACCCGATCATCATGATGTCATTATGACCATTGTTAACCGTTTCCCACAACACAAACGGCGACCAACCAAGCAACACCAAACTAACCAACCGCCTCGCTGGCGCCAATTGCTTTAATATCTGGTCAATTAAAACCAAACAGCCAATAAAGAATGCGGCCGCCAAAACTTTTAAACTGATGATTGCGGCAGCCAAGTTACTCAAAAAAGGCGCTACTGCCACCGCCGCAAAATACAGCCACAGCGGGCCGTAAACCATTGGCGTAGCCATCCAAGTGTTTAGATAAGGTGAATAAAAATTGTCCGCCGGAAAATCTTTGATCAGGGAAAAATACGGGTTTTGACCGTAAGCCAACAGGATTTTTGGATAAAAGGCGTAAAAATAAATATCAATTGAACCAAGAGCCGGCAGAGCGGCAAACAGCGCCGCAAAAATAACAATAAACAGCCAGATTAACCGGCGATTTTTTAGCCCGACGGTCAGCCGCGGTAAAAATGAATAGGCTACTAGCGCCAAAACCAACCAACCAAAAATTAGCCAGCCGAGCGGACGGCTGATATCTGGCGCGGTAAAGATCGGCAAATCAACCACCCCTATTTTCTGAACCAAAAACGCCACTGCCGCCAAACCGGCATAAACCACTGTCATTAAACCAACTGCCAAAGCGCCATTTTGAATTTTTGTAGTATTATTATTCATTGATTTTGAATATCATCGCCTCGCTGTCTTGATAGACAGTCTTAAACTCGGGGTTGGCAATTAAACTGTTAACTAATTCTTGGTGCCCGGCGCGAGCGGCAAAAAAGTAGCTGGCGCCAAAGTACTTATGAATATCAGCGGCCACACCGGTTGTCCGCGCTCCGGAGGTTAACTCTTCAAACCGGCGATACTGCTCTGGGTTCTCTTGATAAAGAAAAGTCGGGTCCAGGCCGGCGATGTAATAATTGCGGTCATTATAATAAAATAACGGCGGGAAGTCATCCCAATCGCTATGAAAAATCAAACTGCCAGCCGCCGTATTTTCTTTCAACCACTCGGCCGCCCCGGCATACTGGCTAAAGGGCCGACCCAGCTCATGATAGTAGCGCCAATTTTCCTGCCAACCGCGCCCGGTTAGCACCGCCACACCGAGGAGCCAGAAAATCGCTAACGCCAGCACTGCCGCATAACGCCATAATGAATTGTTTTTCTGCCAATCCTGCCAAAAATCCCTGATTTTAACCGCCGCCAGAGCCGGGCCCAAAACCAAAGCGCTGAAAAACACCGCCACCGGCACAAAATATTCTACATAGCGCTGGGATTTTAAAGTGATTAGGCAGAAGAACACCGTCAAACCGAGCGCCGTCCAAGTCAGCCGGGTTTGCCGGCGACCGTTAACCGCCAGAACCGCCAGCGCCGCCGCCAGAAGTATTGTCAGTAGCGCCGCCGCAAAAAAAAGATTTTTCAGACCATACGGGCGCCACTCCATTCCCACTTTAACCACCGACTGGTAATTAACCATGCCAATTTGCACCAACTGCCGCCAATAAAAACCAAGATTTTTGGGAAAATACGGACTTATAGCCAGCCCCGCCGCCAATCCACCCAAACACGAACCAACCAATTTTAAATATCCTTTCCATAATACTCGACCGCTGATTACCGACCCCCGCCTGCCCTCCGTAGCCTCGGCGAAGGAGGGATTACTACCTTGCCAATAATCCCCGACCACATTTACCACCACCCAAAATCCTAAAGCGACAATCAACACCGACCACCCGCCATAACTATAAACAAACAGCCAAGACAAAATAAACAACTGCCAGTTTTTTCTTTGGCTAATAAAGTAAAAACCAAGGAAAAGGAGAATTAGTGATAAGGCCGACGCTTTGGCCAGATTCAGACGGAAAATAAACGGCTGGCAGAGAAGCAAAAACAAAGTAAAAAATAAATTGGCCCACCGCGGCGCCCGGCGATTTAAATGTGATAATACCCAATAAAACACCGCGAGAAACCCGGCGCCGAGAAAAGCCGTTGCCAGCTTCAATCCGGCCAGCGGCGGCAGAACGGAGACAAATGGCACCAGCAGTAAATGATAGAACCAATGCTGATCAATGTAAAAATCTTTCAACGCCGTCAGCGGCAGCCAAGGGAAATCTAATACCACACCTTGGGTTTTAACTAAGAGCGCCATTTTGGCGTGGTAGAAAGAATCCGGGTCCATTAGTTGCGGTGCCGCCTGCAAAGCGCCAAAAGCCACGAAGCCAATCAAAAAAACGGCTAAACACCAAAAATAGTCGTTTTGGGAGAGATACTTTTTTAATTTCGCGGCAATTAGCATGGGTCAATTATAGGGACTAAAAAGCCAGAAGACAAGCAGAGAATGACAAAATCCAAATGACAAATGACAAATCAAAGCTCAAAGACTCGAATTACTATTTGTCATTTGTCATTTGGATTTTGTCATTTTAACCAAGTTTTACCGTTAAAATATAATCTTATAACATAACCCGCTATGCGCTATCGGCTATCCGCTGCGCGCTACCTTGTTGCATTTCCCCTTTCCCGCCGTATAAATTATAATGAAATAGCCAAAAAACCCGCTATTTATATGGATTTACAAGAAAACTCAGCCATTCAAAGTTGCCAGGCCGGAGAAACCGCGGCCTTTGGCCTGCTTTATGACCGCTATTTGCGCAAAATCTATAACTTTATTTACTACAAAACCCACCATAAAGAAACGGCCGAAGATCTGACCAGTAAAACCTTTATCAAGGCGCTGGGGAGTATAGGCCGGTTTGAATTTAAAAAAGGCACTTTCTCCGCTTGGCTTTACCAGATTGCCCGCTATACCGTTATTGATCACTACCGAGCGCAAAAGTATGATATTAATATCGACGATGTTTGGGATCTGGGCGAAGAAACGACCATTCCCCAAGATTTGGATACGGCGAACCAGCTGCGAGAAGTCAAAAAACTTTTGCAAAAATTGCCCAGCGCCGAACGCGATATTATTATCTTGCGCGTCTGGAATGAGCTCAGTTATCAGGAAATCGCTAGTCTCATCGGCAAGAGCGAGGCCAACTGCCGACTGATTTTTTCCCGCGCGATCCGGAAAATCCGGCAAACCGGCGCGCCGCTAGGTTTGTTGCTTTTATTCCTCTCACTTCGTTGAAGACAGTATTCAGGGGTCAGTATTCAGTATTCAGGGAAGGGGTTCATATCCGACATTCGTGGATATAGCCTCCTGAATACTGAATACTGTTCCCTGAATACTTATTAATCCCTGAATACTTAATTATATGAATGAAGAAATTAAAAAAATTCTAGCCGAGCTATATGAAGCCGACCCGGCCTTAAAAGAACGGGAAACGGAAATGATTAAAATTGTCCAACAGCTAGTCATTTACCGCCCGGACACCAAGTTTGACCCGGCTTTTGGCGCCGAGCTAAAATCTAAACTCCTAAAAACCGGCGAAACGCGCCAAGGGAATTTTTTTAAACAGTTAATAAATATCTTTAGTTTTATGGACAGAAAAAAGTTGGCTCTCGGAGGAGTGATTCTGGTTATTCTAATCGCCCTACCGCTCGCCTACCATTTCGCCGGCAGTAAAATTAATCTTAGTGGCGGCTTGGATGACTGGAAATTTACCGGTGAACAACCCCAAACCGAAACGCCGAGCATTATTGCCAAACTGGGCAAAGCCATCGACGACTGGTCTTTTAAACCTTTAACTGGCGGCAGTAACTTTAGCGCGCAAAAAAGCTACGGCATGGCTACCGGCCTGACCACTATGAATCTTGGCCTGTCAGCCGAAGTGGCAAGTTTTGCCGCGGATAATCTCGGCTTTGCCGTCGGCGGCGCCAAAGACATCAATAACTTCCGCCAGAATATTGCCAATAAATTTTTACCCCTGCCCACCGACATCACTTACGAAGGTTTGTTTTATGACTACTACTTTGACACCGGCCGGCAGGCTGAATGCCAGCAGTTGTTTTGCCCGTCTTACAGCTACGCTGTTTCCAACGACCCGGTCAGCCAGCAACCCGACTACTACCTAGCCGTTGGCCTCAACTCCAATATCAAAGCCACCGACTTCCAGCGGAAGAAATTGAACCTGGTCGTGGTAATGGATATTTCCGGCTCCATGTCTTCGCCGTTTGACCGCTATTATTATGACCAGTTCGGCAAACAAGTCGCCTTGCCCGGCGCCGAAGAGGCTGATAACCGCAGTAAAATGGCGGTCGCCAATGAATCCGTCGTTGCTCTTCTGGACCACTTGAAGGCCGACGACCGCTTTGGCATGGTGCTCTTTGACCAAGAAGCTTATCTCGCCAAACCGCTAAATCTGGTCGGGGAAACCGATCTCGGGGCGATCAAAAAGCATATTCTGGAAACCGTGCCGCAAGGTTCCACCAACTTGGAAGCGGGTTTAACCATGGGCACTGATCTATTCAAAGAATACCTTAATGTTGACCAAACGGAATACGAAAACCGGATTATTGTCCTGACTGACGCCATGCCCAATACCGGCAATTACGGCCGGGAAGATTTTCTGAACTTAACCAAAGATAACGCTGACCATAAACTCTCTTCGTCGTTTATCGGTATCGGCGTTGACTTCAACACCGACCTGGTAGAAAGCATCACCAAAATCCGCGGCGCCAATTACTACTCGGTGCATTCGGCCAAAGAATTTAAAACCCGGATGGCTGACGAATTTGAATATATGGTCACGCCGCTGGTTTTCAACTTGCAATTGAAACTGAGCGCGCCGGGCTACCAGATTGAACAAGTCTACGGCTCGCCGGAAGCGAGCGAGGCCACCGGCGAAATCATGAAAGTTAACACGCTCTTTCCTTCCAAGCAAACTAACGGCGAAACTAAAGGCGGCTTGGTATTACTTAAATTAAAGAAAACCGCCACCACCGGTAGCCTTAACCTGTCCGTCAGCTACGAAGACCGCAACGGCAAAACTGAAACCAGCCAAGCGACGGTTAACCTGGAAGACAAATCGCCGGAATACTTCCAAAACAATGGCATCCGTAAAGGCATTCTCCTCGCCCGCTACGCCGATCTGGTTAAAGATTGGATCAATGACGAACGGCAGAACCGCGCCGCTATTCTGCCGCTGGAGCCGGTCGTCAATGAAGAAGCTGGTATCGTCGTCCCGGATTCAATCCATTGGCAATTGAGCGAATGGGAACGGCAATCTCTGCCCCTGACCGTGGCGCCTAAATACCAGACTCTCTTCAGCCAGTTCCAAACCTACTTTGACGCGGAAGTCAAAGCCATCGGCGACCAAACTCTCAGCCAAGAATCAACCGTCCTCAAAACTCTCAGCGCCGGCCGCTAAATCAAATAATTAACCAACCGAAAAACCGCTAGCTCACCGCCGGCGGTTTTTATTAATAAAAAAAGCGCGGCCGATCTGCCGCGCGCTGTTGATTGAGCTGTCAATTCGGCTGAAATGGTTGGTGTAGATCAAGGTAACTACGCCGATCATCAACTGAAAACTGTTTCCGGGCGATTTCCACGGCGTCAGCCGAAGTGGCTGCCATTTTGTAGGGTATTTCCCAGCAAGCGATCCCTTTTTCTGGAAAAAATCTAACCGGCTGATCATCGGATTGCAAAACACCCGACACCATATAAACCGGCCATTGGCGGTTGACTCGCCAATAAACCTTATGGCTACAAATTAACGCCACCACTGCCAAGCCGTCCGCCACTTCATAGTAGTTAATGACTTTTTCGCTCGACGCGACGATAGCCAAGACATCACCTAGAAAACCTTCCGGCGGCTTCGGCGCGAGCTGCAGCGCCAACGGCGGACCCAAAAGCCACTCTACTGCGAATCGCCAACCTTTCTTGATTAACTGCCAAGTTCTTGTTCCTGTCAGCCCTTTTTTAAGGTTCATTGTACTGCCCCTCCTATGATTCTTCCGGTTTTTTTGCCGTTTGATTGCTAACATCTTGGGACGAAAAATTCCTCCCAAGCATGGTTGGAGGAACTTTTCCCTGCCCTTTTACAAAATACCTTTAGAAAAAGCGCGAGACAGACAGTGATGTTATCTATCTCGCTGAATATTGAACAAACTATGAGATTTTATCTCGGATCAAACACGCAAACATCTTTCTGAAAAACCAAAGCTGGCATTCGCGGAATATCAAGGTGAGATTTCCACCACTCAGCCGCTTTAGGGCTTTTCTTCTCAAGTTCCTTGATCGCTACCGTAGTTTCCACAGGGTAACCTCCCGGATTCGTCGGCGGGCCACCAAGCACTCCCACTTCTTCGCCGGTTGGCGGTAAATCTCGCGCCTCCATCACCGACAAAATCATACCGACCCATTCCCGGCGCACCCATTCTGGCGCCTCTCCCGGCGGAACCGCTATAATTGTGATTGTAGCCACTTTTTACCTCCTTTGGTTGTTGTACTGACCTCTTTCTAAAAGTATTTTGTAAAAGAGCAATCTTTCCAGTAACTATATCTACCCGCTCAATTCGTAATTCGTAATTTGTAATTCGTAATTATTTCCCCAGTTGTTCCTTAAAATAGTCCACCCACGGTATCGGGCTCGGATCCACCCCGTTCAGGATGGCTAAATAAAAGTTAACATAACTGCCGAAAGATAGCAACTCCAGCGCCTGCTCCAGCTTGGTTTTGCCCCGGAGCTGGTATTCAATAAAGTCCACGCCGTTGCTTTCCACCACCTCTTTGGTAATCTCAATCCGCCGGCGGTTAACCGAATAATACAGGTCGGACTGGATGAAAAGAAACCGCAGGATTTTCTTGGCTTTTTTGGGAAAACTGAGGCCTTCCAGCAAGTGGTGATTCATCTCGGAAACGACAAAATAATTGGCAAAATTCTTGGAGTTTTCGTTAAACTGATTGCGGAAAGCGTGCGCGTTACCGGCGAGAAAATCAGCGACAACCAGGCAGGGTATCCGGCCCAAAAGTTTTTCAGCAATTTGCTTTGCCGGGTTCTTGCTTTTTAAGACGCCTGAGCCAAACTTACTGCTGAGAGCCGAAAAGTTTTTGATAGCTAAATTAACCTCGGCGCTGGAAAGCTTAACCACCCCGCACCGCGCTAACAGTCCCAGCTGGCCAAAAACCGAGTAACCCACGCCCATCCGCGGCTGGCCGCAAGGGTTATGCTTTTCCGTAATAATATAGCCGGGGATCTGGCCAGTTTTGATCATCGCGCCAAGTTTGCCGCCGGTGGCGATGCCCATGATTTTCGCCCCACACTTTTTGGCGGCCGGCAAGGTACCGAGAACTTCCTCGGTGTTACCGGAATAGCTGGAAACGAGATATAGAGTGTCTTTACCCACACTCGCCGGCAGGGTATAGCTATTAATCACCTGCAGGGGCAGTTTTAATTTTTCCCAAAATAAAAACTGGATGATTTCGCCACCCAGCCCACTACCGCCCATGCCATTAATTACAATGTTTTTTACGCCTTTATAGCTAACCGGAAGTTTAACCTGCTGACTTTCCTGCCAAGCCTGCCGACACTGCAACGGCAGTTCAATAATCGAACCCAGCATATTCTGCTGGTCCAGCTTTTTGATTTTGGCGGCGTTGTCCAGGCTAGACATAAAGATTTCTTGTCCCGCCCCAGTTTTTTCCCGCCAAAGCGGAAAAAATTGGGGCGTGGATTGTTTGTCCTCCCAGTTTAAGTTATTCTTTTTGTTTTGGCAAGAGGGCGGAACAAAGCATATAACATGAAACACATAACAAGGTACTAAACCGGTATTTTGTTCCATGTTCCATGTTATGTGATTTTTCCCTTGATTTTGCGCCTCTTTTTTGCTAAGCTAACCTTAGTTTAAAGTTTTAATTTGTTTTATCTAATAATATCGGAGTTTCGGACTGACGAATTGAGCGGAGCGAAATTCGTCCTTAATTTATAGTAAGGACAAATTTCCCCGCCTGCTAGCGGCTCAATTTGTCATTCCGATGCTATCTCTCTGGCTCTCTAACTCTCTAACTCTCTACCCCCTATGTCCGGACACTCCAAATGGGCCACCACCAAACGCGCCAAAGGCGTGACCGACGCCAAACGCGCCAATCTTTTTACCAAGCTCGCCAGGAACATCACCCTGGCGGCTAAAGACGGCGGCGATCCGGCGATGAATTTTAAGTTGCGGATTGCGGTAGATAAGGCGAAAGAAGGCAACATGCCGAAAGACAATATTGATCGGGCGATTAAACGCGGTACGGGGGCCGGCGACGGCACGATTCTAGAAGAACTGACTTATGAAGGCTTTGGCCCGGGTGGCAGCGCCTTTATCGTGGAGGTGGTGACTGACAACCATAACCGCGCGGCCGCGGAAATCAAACATTTATTTAATAATCACGGCGGCAGTCTCGGCTCAGCCAACAGCGTCTCTTGGATGTTCCATAAAATGGGCGGCATTAAAGCGGTTAAACCGGCCAGTCAACCGCAAGAAGACGCCGAGCTGGCGGTTATTGACGCTGGCGCCGATGATCTGGAATGGCTGGATGAAGCTACCGTCTGGGTCTACACCAAGCCGACCGAACTGCAAAAAGTGAAAGAAGCTCTGGAAACCAAAAATTTTACCATCACCGATAGCGAGCTCGGTTATAAGCCAAAAGAAACCCTGCCGGTACCAGACACTCTCCGCCCGGCCATGGAAAAAATGTATGACGCGCTGGACGAGGCGGAAGATGTGCAGAATTTTTGGAGTAATATGGCGGTGTAAACAGGCCGACATGCCGTCACGCCG
>Ga0172379_10008246_pt1 | contig 13180 bp, 10 predicted proteins | sample GrowelOW334metaG_FD_119756 | JGI IMG/M metagenome (GOLD analysis project Ga0172379, IMG submission 119756) | Groundwater microbial communities from an aquifer near a municipal landfill in Southern Ontario, Canada - Groundwater well OW334 metaG | ecosystem: Environmental > Aquatic > Deep... | reverse complement strand
TTTTCCCAGATTCATCTTGTAAATCAACAAAACCAATTTTGCCATGTAGCCTAATTGAAATAATTCTACCACAAACAAAAATATCCGCCTTGCTAGAATCCTGTGGTTCTAAATTTCTTGCCTCAGTACAGGTATGAGTTCTTTTAGCTTTAACAGGATACGGGTCAATGCCCATTTTTTTGATTAGAGCTAATTTTTCCAAACGATCTTGAGTTAGCGCATCTGTTCGACTCATAGGCCTCCGATATTTTAAATAAATTATTTCTTATACATATCATACTAAAAAATCCTCCTTAGATCAAGGAAGATTTTTTAGTTTAAAATATTTAAATTTAATAAGATAGTTAGCTAATTTTAAGAATTTCACACTTCATACCACCATCTGGAGTTGGCACATCAACAACATCACCAACTTTTTTACCCATTAAAGCTTTGGCGATTGGGGATTCAATAGAAATTTTTCCTTCGTGTGGGTTAGATTCAGTAGTACCAACAATAGTATAAGTTGATTTATCACCATCGCAGTTAATTTCGATGGTATCACCAAAATCAACTTTGCTAATATCGCGATTATCACCAACTATTTTAGCTCGTTTTATGGTTTCTTCAAGTTCTTGGATTCTACCTTCGATAAAAGATTGCTGATTTTTAGCATCTTCGTATTCGGCATTTTCGCTTAAATCACCAAATTCTTTGGCAGTGCGAATTCTGTCGATTACTTCTTTTCTTCCTCTTAATTTTAAGTCTTCTAACTCTTTTTTAAGTTTTTCTAAACCTTCTTTGGTTATAACTGTGTTATTAGGCATAATATTCCTTTAGCTTTAAAAAAATGTTTCCCTGTTTATGGAAGCATTCTTACTGATAGCTGTTATTATAAAATTTAACAAAATATTCTCGTATTTAATATAGTGATAGTTTAACAAAATATTAAATATTTGTCAAGCGTATATGATGTAGAATATTGGACAATTTTAATTACCAAATATTAATTAATAAGTTAAAGCGGGCCCCGTGGGCCCGCTGATGTTATCCGATGTCCTTGTTTACGCGGTTACCCGCGCTGTTGAGAAGGTCTTGAGCCCAACCCCGCTGTGATCAGATTGGCCGTTTCTTCCCGGACCGATTTGGATTTTTCTCCAATCGATCCAATCTGAATGATCCCGTTTGACCACAACCGTTTCCTCGTGAGAAACCTTCGGTTCCCTCTTCCCTTCCCGAATCTCCACTCCCGAAATCGAACCTAACCTCCCGTGTACTTTTTCCTGGGTATTCGCCATGTGAAACCCCTTCCTCAATTTTTTGATGCGAACTGAACTACCTTGCGTCTTGCATCGCGTTTGGAATTAGTTATCTCCATTTTCGCGAGCTTCCGCAATTCTCTTTCTTTGCTTGGGCTAAGGCCCGAGCGTCTGCGAGTTGCTATCGGCAAAAAAACACCCCCTCTCTTTTTCGAAATAAATATGCGTAAGGATAAACCCTACACATAAAAACATGATACACTTTTATAAAGATGTTGTCAAGATGTGTACAACTGATTTTGCGATAGCAAAATTGGTATTAGGAATTATGAATCATGTATTATGGTCTAAATACAAAACCCTAATACCTACTTCCTTATTCATAATACAATTTCTAGGGTCTTGTAAAATAATAGTTCATTATTTGCTTAGAGACTGGTACGGCGGTTACATTACCTTCTCCGCCACCTTCAATTAATACAACAAGAGCAATTTTAGGATTATCATATGGTGCGTAAGAAACAAACCAAGAGTGAGTATCTCCACTGGCGCCGAATTGGGCCGTACCAGTTTTTCCTGCTGCTTGAACGCTTAAATCATTTAACGCACGGCCTGAACCAGATGTGACAGTTTGTCGCATACCCTCCTGAACTGTTTTAATATTATCATTGCTAATAAACCCTTCGCGAATAATTTTATTAGTAAATTCTTTAACTTTATTGCCCGAGCTATCCGTTTCCTTTAAAAAAACATGTGGTTCATAGAGTTTGCCCCCATTTGCAATAGCACTAATTGAGTTAATTAATTGCAAGGGCGTAACCAATAAATCTCCTTGACCGATTGATAAGTGATATGTGTCACCAAGATACCATGATTCTTTTTTTACCTTTTTCTTCCAAGGTGGAGTTGGTACTAAACCAGCTGATTCACCTGGTATATCGATACCAGTTTTTGAACCAAAACCAAATTTTTCTAAATAATTATCAATTTTATCAACACCTAGACCAGTAATTTTATCGTACCCGCCACCAATAGCGTAAAAGAAAATATCATTTGACTCTGCAATAGCTTTTTTAACATCAGTTACACCATGAGTTTTCCAATCGGGAAAAACCCAATCACCAATTACAATTTTGCCAATTGATGTATCAAGCGTTGTTTTATCGGTAATAATCTTTTCTTCTAGAGCTGCTGCTGCGATCACTGGCTTAATTGTTGATCCAGCCGGATATAAGCCATTAATGGCACGATTAATCAATGGTTTATTTGGATCATCCAATATTTTTTGATATTCCTGGGAAAAATTATTCTGAGAAAAAATATTATTATTATATGATGGTAAGCTAACCGAACCCAATATTCCACCAGTTTGTGGATCAATCGCTAATGCAACCGCTTCCTTACCACCCAACTGGTTTGACATATCATTTAGATCTTTTGCCATTTCGCTCTGCAAACCATTATCAATAGTTAGATACACATTATTGCCAGAAACAGGTTGTTTTGTAGCTAATATTTTTTGAAATCTTCCAAGAGAATCAACCTCAACCTGCTGCTCGCCATCCTTCCCCTTAACATCTTTTTCATAGGTTAATTCAACCCCAGATTTACCAAAATAATCTGATTTATTATACCCTTCATTATTGTCAAATTCTTTTTGGCTAATTTTACCGACATAACCAAGAACATGAGATAAACCCAAAACTTCACTATATTGCCTAGTTGGAATTTTTGTAACAGAGATTCCATTAAAGTCCTTATATCTAACCTCTAACAGCAATGCCTCATCTCGGTCTAAATTTTCCTTTAAAATAATTGGTTCAAGGGAAAATAACCCACTCGAATCAATCATCCCAGCCAAACTTTCAACAGAAATGTGTGAATTTTGTTCTATTACGCTATAAACTTTGTATCTTTCCGTTTTGTCTTTAGGCAAATCTGCAGGGTATAACTCTAAATCATATGATGCAATACTTTTTGCAAGAATTTCGCCGCTTTTATCATAAATATTCCCTCTTGGAGCAGTAATCTCGCGACTGCGAATTCTATTACCCTCGGCCAAATACTGATTCTTCACCCCCTGAACAACCTGTAAATCCATTAATTTTATAGTTAATATTAATCCAAAAATAATAATCAAAAAATTGTACCAAAAATGACCAGACCTCTGATCTTTTTCTTCTGGCAAAATGATATCTGTACCAGACTCAACTGGGTGAGAATATTCATCGTAACTATTATCAAACGAGCCCAGATCGCTAAAATTGTCAAACGGGTTATTACCCATATTTATAATTTTTATGTTAATCGGATACTATCTTTTGGTCGATAATAATAATCTAAGAAATAATATAGCACAACTCCTATTATTACATTATATATTCCATTTAACAGCATTATTATTGGCATGCTTGAATTATAACTAATAATAACAATGGGTAAATCAAGGATAATACTTGCTAAAAAGAATAGTAGTGCAGAAAAAATGAGGGAAGGGTTTGCAAAGTAGGTGTTTGTTAATCTTAAAAGTATGAAAAACAAGACTGAGATTGTTAAAAAATAATAACCAAAACGAAATGGCGATGACATATCAAGCAATAATGAACCAACGATCAACCAAAGTAAAGCCTCTTTTTGACGAGAAATGAATATCAATGAAATAATGACTAACATTATAATATTTGGCATGGAATTATTAATTTGAAACTGCGAAAAAACACTAGTTTGCAAAATAATTGCCAAAACAATTAATATAATATTGATTAAATATTTCATTTTTGAATAAAAATAACTTCTAATTTATTTAAGTTTATTGGGTATTTGACAGAGACAATCTGAAAGATTTCGGATTCTTTTGAAATAATTTTTTCTACCTCTCCAATTACAATACCTTGTGGCAAATCACCACCCAAACCACTTGTTAAAATTTTTTCTCCCACTTGTATCTGACTATCTATGGCGATATCTTTTATACTTAAACCTTCAAGTCCGCCCTTTAACAATCCTGTACCTCTTGAATTTTGTAACACGACCGGTACTAACGATTTATAGTTAGTTAATAGGAACACCTTGCTAGTTGTATCGTAAATCTCCGAAATAGTACCGATTAAGTAACCGTCTGAAAGAACTGGCCTACCGCTTTGAATACCGTCCTTTGACCCCTTATTGATTGTAAATTCTTGAACAAACCCCGATGGGGATCTACTAATAATAGCTGCTGGAGTCGTATTAATCCCCTGAGAACCCTCGGAAAAACCAAGTTCTTTTTGCAATATTTCGTTTTGATGAGCAATTTCAGAGCATTTTGTATTATCTGCTTTTAACTGAAGAATTTGATTCGCCAAATCCTGATTTATTTTAGTTAATTTATTTATTTGGCTAATGTTAAAAAAGAAATTTTTTGTTCCGAGAGTAAAAGTGCTAGCTGCCTTTGCAAAAGGAGAAATTAATTTTTCAAATGTTCCTTTAAATGGCAAAATCCCTAACGGGTATATAACAAAGCCGATAAGTACCAAAACTAATATAGAAATGTAATATCTATAATTCTTCATAAAAGTTACTGAAAAAAAATTATTTTCTAAATTCTGTTGGAAGCAATACTTCTTTTAAGTTGTCGAGATCTTCCAAAACCACGCCAGTACCTCGAACTACACAAGTCAATGGATCATCTGCTATATGGACTTGGGTACCAGTCGATTGAGTAATTAATTTATCTAACCCTTTTAATAAAGCTCCACCTCCGGCAAGAATAATCCCCTTTTGCATTATATCGGCAACTAACTCTGGCGGAGTTTCTTCAATCGTAACTTTAATTGCATCAACAATTTGCATCACCGATTTTTTGATCGCTTTTTGAATTTGCTCATTAAATACAATTATTTCTTTCGGGAGACCTGTAACTAAATCACGACCACGCATTGGCATTTTAGGGTTATCTTTCATGGGTAGGGCTGAGCCAATTTTTATTTTTATATCTTCGGCAGTTCTATCGCCAAGAAGTAAATTAAGTTCGTTTCTAGCATATTCTTTAATATCTTCGTTTAATTCATCCCCCGCAATACGCAATGAACGAGAGGCGACAATGCCCCCTAAAGAAATTACTGCAACTTCGGTTGTTCCACCACCAATATCTATTATCATTGACCCCGTAGCTTCCTGAATAGGCAATCTTGCCCCAATCGCAGCAGCTACTGGTTCTTCGATTAAATAAACTTCTCTAGCTCCGGCATTAATTGTTGCCTCTTCAACTGCTCGTCGTTCAACCTCGGTGACTCCATAAGGAATTCCTACAACAACCCGCGGTCTAGGAAGAAGCGAAAAACGACCTTGGTGGACCTTACCAATAAAATATTTCATCATCTGTTCAGTTACCTCAAAATCGCTAACTACTCCATCAACAAGTGGTCTAATAGCAACGATATTGGCTGGAGTTCTGCCAACCATCTTGCGAGCATCTTCACCAATAGCCAAAATTTGCTTTGTTTTTTGATTTATTGCAACAACTGATGGTTCATTAATTACAATGCCCTTACCCTTAACATAAACAAGGGTATTTGCGGTACCCAAATCGATTCCGATATCTTGAGAAAAAAATCCTAGTAGTTTATTGAACATAGTGGGATGTGAAAGTTAATAGGGGTTAATATTAGTTAATAAAGGTTAATAGAAGTTAATAAGGGTTAAGAAAAGTTAATAATAGTTAATACTGGTTAATAGGGGTTAATAAGAGTTTTACTTTTTGACAATAACTAATATTAACTTGTGTTAACTATCATTAACCTTCATTAACCTTATGTACTACTAACTTATCAAAATAAGATATAATTGGCAAGAAAAAAGCTCCCTGAGAACCAGGGAGCGATGACTTTTGTGGTAAACCCTTGGGAGAGTAGTCGGGAACTCCCAAGGATCGCCTAGCTCATTTATGAGCAAGGCATTCGTCAAGAAAGGGGCCAAAACCTTTCCACGACGACCTCCCAAAAAGGGAGGGTTTGTGATTTGCGCTAGCAACTGAATAGGGGACCCGACGATCCTAATCAGCACCGACACAAGAACAATTGTGTCGGATTTTGAGTTGGGGGAGGGAGAGTGCATTAATTCTCGCCCAACATCACGCTTGTTGGGGAATTTTTCTTATGTCGCAGCTGAATCATAAGAAAAAACAAGCGCGAAAAATAATCATTTTGAAGAATCAAAAGTTATCCACAGGCAGGTTGCGTTTAAGCAAATAATTGATTAATTCTTCTGCAAGAAAAAATCAAAAACCTCCTTATTCACCCGTAGAATTTATCGATATTTCAATACATAAATATTACAACAAAAATTTATTAAAATCAATAAAAAAATTCCATAATTAGGAATTAGATATTTGATATTAGATATTTTTTATAAAAATTATTTCAGATACTTGCTAACATTAGCATTGTGTTCGTTTAGAGTTTTTGCCATAATTAATTGACCATCTTTTGTATTAATAAAATAATAATAATCGTGAGTGGCTGGTTTTTGCGCTGCTTTAATACTAGCTAGTCCTGGGCTACAAATTGGGCCAGGTGGAAACCCAGCATATTTATATGTATTGTATGGTGAATCAATTAGCTTAGTGTCAGTTATTGTCGGTTCAACCCAATTATTTTTTGCGTAGCTTACTGTTGGAGATGATTCTAATTTCATACCTATTTTCATACGATTTTTGTAAACTCCAGAAACATTGTATCGTTGTTCATCGTTAGCCGATTCCCTTTCGATAATTGAAGCTAAAATTAAATCATCTTTAGAAACATTTAAATCGTTGGTCCTTTTATTATAGTTATCTGTCATAAGTTTAACAATTTCTTCAGGTGTGACATCTAAAGACAGTCTGTATGTATCTGGGAAAAGATATCCTTCTTTGCCATTAGCCGCTTTTAAAAATGCCTCTTTATTTGTGATGATACTATTTTTAATTAAATAATCTGCAATTTCTGAATTTCTCCAACCTTCAATAGTTGTGATTTTGTGTTCTTGCACTTTACCGCTAGCGATTAAATCTATAATCTCCAAAGTATTCATATTTTGCTTTAAATAATATATGCCGGGTTTTAATGATTTATTGTGACTAACTGAATAATAGATAAAGGCCCATTTAGATTTTATTAGGTCCTTGTTCTTAAGACTTTGTGCAATTTCTGTTTTACTTTGACCAGCGAACACTTCGAACGAAACATTGGCGTTTGAACTATTTACTGAGTGAGTCAAATTAAAACGAAACACAAAAAATAGACTACCCGCAAGTAGAATTAAAATAACTAATAAAATTAATAATATTTTTTTAAACAAGATGGCTCCACTAAACCAATGTGACTCGTAGTTACTAATAGTTGCTCATAGTGATTGATTGTTTAATATATACAATTAGCCACGCGAAGCAAATAACTATAAGCCACTATTAATCACCTGTCTAAGTATTGATCCAAAATTATTTTTGCTGCGAGTTGATCACGCCGCTCACGAACCTCTTCAACAGATTTGCCCCGGCTAAATAAAATTCTTTCTGCTTCTTTGGTTGTTAGCGTTTCATCTTCAAAATAAAAATCAATTTTTAAATCACTAGCAATAACCTTTTTTGCTAATTTATCAGAAAAATTTTTAATAATTAGAGTTTGGTTTGATTCACTACCGTCCATATTCTTTGGCACGCCAATAACAATTTTATTAACATTTTTTTGTTTAATTAAAAAAAGTATTTGGACTATTAATCCGTCTTCGCTATCTGATTTAATCGTACTAAATTCCGATGATAATAAACCATTTTCCGAGTAAGCAATACCGATTTTTTTTGTACCAACATCAAGGGCTAAAATGGGCATATAATTTCCCAGAAAAAATTTCTAATTTTTAATTTTTAATTTCTAATTATGGTTTTTTATTAAATATTAAATCGTTTGCTTATTAATAATAATATTTTTTAATCTTGTTGGGATTGATTTAAACCAATTTGGCCTATTATTTATTTGGACAATAGTTACCCCATTAATACTTTTAATTATGTTTTCTGCATTACTAATTTTTTTACCTTTTATATCTTTCTTCAATTTATCATTATCAATTTTTGAAACAATTTTTGTTTTAACAGAACCAGACAGGGTCATTGTGCCTAAGGAATAATCGGGCTTTGTTGAAACAATGGAAATTTCGTCTGCGTTAGAAAACATTAGCTCTTTTGAAGATTGCAAATCTTTATTTAGCGCAATAGCAATAATTTCTCGATAATTCTTATCATAAAGTGAAAGTGTCCTTGATTTTAGCTTTAAGGTTGCCTCAAAATTATCTGACTCATCACCCAAATTTTTACTATTTGAAAAAGAAACTAAATCGTTAGTTATTGAATTATCATATATTATTTGCCCCTGAGCTTTATTTTTTAACTCATCAACATTTTTTGCTTGAGCTTGATTTTGTAAATCATTTTTAGCATTATCTAAGTCGCTTTGACTAATAACAGCAACTTTTTTACTCGATCCACCAGACATTGCAGAAGTATTCTCTCCAGAAATATGGGAATTGCTAACTGCAGTAAAATCTGTTGGAGATGTATTGTAATTATCACCAGACTCTTTTGCAATTACCTTAACAACAGCGCTACCAGGATTAACCGCTACTTTGCCTTGAGAATCTACACTTGCTGTCGCTTTAGGAATCGTTATGGCCTCCGTGGTAATAAAGAATAAACCACTTGCTGATTTTAATTCTGCACCACTTTCTAACGCCTGCACATCACCAGTTGAATTTGCCAATTTAACTGATCCAGTGGCTCTTTCACCAACATCTTTACTCCCCGTTGCATTATAAACCTGCTTGACTTCTGATTCTACCTCCTGTAACTCACCAGGGATTGCGATTCTACCTGCATCATTTTTATCAATATTATTGTCTACTATTATGCTAACATCTTTCTGGTATGATTCACCCTGCAAAACCAAACTAATTGTAGATTTTGGATAAAATGTTACAGCTCCCCAAATAGCAATAATCACAATAATCAAAGCGTAAATTAATTTCAAACCTGATCTCTTCTTACCGCCAATATTAACATCTCTCTTAGTTTGAAAACTATTTGCCGAAAATGGGCTGAGTGTTGGAGTATAAGACTGAACTGGCTCAATATTTTTTTCTTTTTGCTCTTCTCTGTTAAACATAAATAATTTCGATGAATCACTCTGAACTTTTTCTTGATAATAATTAACATTTAAATTTGATGGGATTTTTTTATCTGGTTTTTGTGATAAATCTAACTCAATATTTTCGTTAATTTCGGGTTCTGGCCGTGGAGATTGAATAATTGGTCGGGGCGATTGAACATTATCATAAACCGAAAGACCAACTTGACTGGCCAAATTTCTGCCAATTTTATCTTGTGTTACGAGTGCAATTTCTTTTTCTAAAACCTCTGCCTCTCGCTTTAAAATTTTTAAGTTTATTACACTTTGCAAAACCGCTGCGCCTTTGGGCACAACAAGAGCAACTGATTTTGAATCAATATTTTTTAATTTATCAATAACTGATGGAATCTCTTCATCTTGTTCTAAATAAATTATTTCATCCATTGTTACACTCCATTTATAAATTACAAATTTCAAGCATCAAATAACAAATAAATTACAATTACCTTATTTTAGAAAATTCGAAAATTTATGCTTTTGAATATTATTTGAAATTTGTTTATTGTTATTTGGAATTTTATAGCCTAAGGCTTTCAACTACTTTCGACAAAACTCCATCGACAACCTTTTCTTCTCCAACTAATTCAACAGCCATTGAGGCCATTGCCATAGGGGTTATATCCCAAGGATTAACTAAATCACCAGTTTTATCTATTACGCTCGATATATCTTTTGGACTTAAATAATGAACGGTTGGTTTTTTAGCAAATGGTAATTTCTTAGACCATTTATAATCTTTTAGTGTTTCAATAATATCTGGCAGTGCGCTACCTCCACCGCATAGTAATATTCTTGATGGTAATAAATCAATATTTTTAAACTCTGCTAAGCTTAATTCTACTCCAGAAGTCCAAACTTCGCAATCAGTTTCAAGCCCTTTTTTAATTATATTTGATTTTTCCGAACTGTTTAATTCTCCCTTGGAATATTGTATTTTAACATTTTCCGCTTCAGAAAATGGTAAATTCATAATTTGAGAAACTCTTTTTGTAAAAGCTCGGCCGCCAAAAGCAAACATTTTTGTACCAATTAATCCGCCACGATTTACAACCGCTATATCAGTGGTTCCTCCGCCTATATCAATAAATATTGCGCTAAATTCGCTACTTTCCTCTGTTCCAAATGACCTAGCAACTGCATACGGTTCCGCTGTAATGCAAAGCAAATCGAGTTGCAAACTTTCTGCAACAGTTTGCAGTGCTCCAAAATGGACAATCGGCGCAAAAGCGTTAAATACTCCAACCTGGATTTCTTTTCCCAAAAAACCCAATGGATTATTAACCTTGTATCCATCAATTTTAACATCAACAATTGCGGCATTGACTAACCTAACATCGATTTCGGCATAACCCGATTCCCATGCTAGTATTGAACGAGCTCTATCGAATGCTCTGCGCTGAACTCGTGCAATAATATCTTTTAATTCATTAATTGTAATTTTTGATCTTGGATTTGGCCTGCTATAACTAATTGAAGTTGTCATGCCTTTAACCAATTCACCCGCAATCCCAATTATAACTTGGTCAGGCAGGATACCTGCTTGATCGGCAGCCATTTCGAGTGATTTTTCGCAATTTTTAATTACTCCGTGAATATCTGTTACTGTTCCACCTTGCATATCGGTTAGTTTTTGATGTTGTCGGCCAGTCCCTAATACTACTGCTTTATCATCTTCAACCTTGAAAATTAGTGATTTAACATATTCTGTACCAATGTCTAAACTAATCGCATAGCGATCTGAAACTTTTTTTGATTTTAGAAAATCAAATATTCCCAAAACCCTCCTTGAATGAAACTACCAAATTGCAAGCATCAAATAACAAACAAATATCAAATTCTAAATTCTAATTTTCCAAACTTTTTGGGGTTTAAAAAATTGAATATTGTTTGGGATTTGTTTTCTTGTTATTTGTTATTTTGTTTATTATATTATATCACAATACACATTACTCTAAAATTGCTTTGATTCGGCGGATACCAGAAGAAGATGATTTTTCAGATATTATTTTAAAGTGGCCTAATTCGCCAATGTTGTCAACATGCGGACCTCCGCAAAGTTCTTTTGAATATGCTGATGATATATCTTTACCAATATAATATAATTTAACTTTATTAGTGTATTTTGCGCCAAATAATGCTTTTGCACCTAACTTTTTAGCCTCATTAACTGATGTCTCGATACAAACTACTGGCAACTTCTTTAAAATTTGGCCATTAATAATATCTTCAATTTTCTCTTTTTCCTCATCAGATAACTTTTCAGGATGAGTAAAATCAAAACGCAATTCGTCTCCACTGACATTTGATCCTGCCTGCTGAACATGATTACCCAGAACATCATTTAATGCTTGATGCAGAAGGTGGGTGGCAGTATGTAATTTTGGATTAATAGATTTATCCATAAATTGTTGGCTAGATCTTGCTCTATCTTGTTGCTCTTTCATCAATTCATCAAATGACTGATGATCAACTTCAATCTTTTTTTCTCGCGCTAATTCTGTTGTTAACTCAACTGGAAAACCATAAGAATCATAAAGTAAAAAAACATCTTTGCCTTGAATTATTTTTGGTTTTTTATCAAATATTTTATTTAACTCTTTAATACCTCTTTCGAGAGTTTTTGTAAAATTATTTTCTTCTTTACCAATTATTTCTAAAATAACTTTTTTATCTTTTAGCAAATTAGGATATGAATCCTTCATTATATCAATTACAAGATTTGCAAGTTCAATAATAAAACCTTCGCTTAAACCCAATAGCCATCCGTGAACAATCATCCGACGAAGTAAGCGGCGCATAACATAACCTTGTGTTTTATTCGTTGGTACAACGCCATTGGCTGCCAAAAAGACTGATGCCCTTATGTGGTCACATACAACTCTGATAGATTTAAATGTTTTTGAACTACTACCTTTTTGAGAAGAAATACTAGACACAATCTTATCGTATATTGGTTTAATCAAATCAATCTCAAAAACAGAATCTTTATCTTGAAGAACGGCGGCGAGTCTTTCCAAACCTGCACCAGTATCCACACTTTTTATCTTTAATGGGATAAACTCAAAAGATTTTTGTTCTTTATTATTGGATATCAGTTTCTTCTCGTATTGCATAAAAACACCAGCATTCCAAATCTCTAAAAATCTATCACAATCACAACCAGGTTGACAATCTTTTTCTCTACAACCAATATTAGATCCCTGATCAAAATATATTTCTGTTGAAGGGCCACAAGGACCAACTTCGCCAGCAATCCAAAAATTATCGTTTGATCCAAGTTTAATGATTCTACTAGCTGGCAAAAAAACCTTCCAATAATTTATTGATTCATCATCAGCGGGTACATCTCTATTACCAGCAAAAACTGTGACCCATAATTTTTCTTTAGGAAACCTAAATTCTTTTGTTAAAAGTTCCCAAGCAAAACTAATGGCATCTTCTTTCCAATACCCGCCTGGACTATAGCCATCAGGCGAGGCTGGATCTCCAACTGACCAGCTACCAAGCATTTCGAATAAAGTTAAAGTTCTATCGTTAGTACCAACTTTTTCAAGATCAATTGTTCTAAAACAAGGCTGATAGTTTACCATTCTTTTTGCAACTGGAATAGATAACCCCAAAAAATACTCTTTAAATTGAACCATACCAGAATTTGTGAATAACAAAGATGGATCATTTTCCGGAATTAACGAAATAGGGTCAACAAATTTATGTTGCTTTTTTTTAAAAAAATCTATAAAT
>Ga0172379_10008245_pt1 | contig 13182 bp, 13 predicted proteins | sample GrowelOW334metaG_FD_119756 | JGI IMG/M metagenome (GOLD analysis project Ga0172379, IMG submission 119756) | Groundwater microbial communities from an aquifer near a municipal landfill in Southern Ontario, Canada - Groundwater well OW334 metaG | ecosystem: Environmental > Aquatic > Deep... | reverse complement strand
GATTGGTGACTGTATTTCCATTCGCAAAGAATCCCAATCAATCAAAGATTTTACTAACCTAAAAGAAACTATCATTCAAAAGAGATCTCCAGCTTTTATAAAAATTGATAGTGAAAAATTGACTGTCACTTTAGCTAAGGAGCCAGTTATGTCTGAATTGAATTTACCTTTTAATTTTGAAGTTATCGTTGAGTTCTTCTCTCACTAAAATTTTAATTAAATATTAATTAAATAAATTATGATTTCTCTACCAATCGAAATAAAACAACGTCAAACAACCAATCCTAACCTTGGCGTGTTTGAAATAGAGGGCCTTCACCCTAATTATGGTATTACTATTGGTAATACTTTAAGAAGAGTTTTACTTTCTTCAATTGAAGGTGCAGCTGTTACTGCAATCAAAATTAAAGGTGTTCCTCATGAATTTAGTGAAATCAATGGTGTTTTAGAATCTGTTTTAGACATTGTTTTAAATGTCAAAACTTTAAGAGTGAAATTATTTAACAATGAACCTCAAACTTTAGTTTTATCAGTCAAAGGCGAAAAAGAAATTTTTGCTTCTGACTTTGATAAGAATCCAAGTGTTGAAATTCAAAACAAAGATCTCAAAATTGCAACTTTAACTGATAAAAAAGCCGAATTTGAAATGGAATTAACTATTGAAAAGGGAACTGGCTATCGAACCCAAGAAGAAGCCAAGAACGAAAAGACTCCTATTGGTACTATTCTAGTTGATTCAGCTTTTTCACCAGTTACTCGTGTTAAAATTGATACTGAAGATATGCGTTTGAAAGGTAGAGTTGATTACAATCGTTTAATCATTGAAATTGAAACTGATGGCTCAATTACTCCTAAAGATGCTTTAGAAGAAGCTACCAATATCTTAGCCCAACATTTTGCTTGAATCTCTGATGAATTATCTGGTAAAGATAAAGCTAAGAATACTGAATCCGACGATATTGTTATTACTGAAGAATTCAATACTGATACTAAAGTTGAAGAATTACCAATTCCTAAGAGAGTCATCAACTGCTTAGTTGAAAACAATATCAAAACTTTAGGAAAATTACTAAAACAAAAAGAAGCTAATGTCCAATGTTTTGAAGGTTTGGGCGACAAATCATTTAATGAACTCAAAGAATTTTTAAACAATCAAGGATTATCTTTGAAATAATTAGTTTTAAAACAATATTATGAAACATCTAAATAAAAAAATAACTTTACATTTAAAGACTGATCAACGCCATGCTTTGGTCAAAATCTTAGCTAACAATTTGATTACCTATGGTACTATCAAAACAACTCCAGCTCGTGCCAAAGCTACTCAAATATATGTTGAGCGTTTAATTTCTTTTGCTAAAAGACAAGATTTAGCTTCCTATCGATATATCTTGGCTCGTTTACCTAAGAAATCAACTAACAAACTCTACTATGAATTAGCCAAAGATTTTAAAGATCGCAACGGTGGTTTTACTCGTATCGTTAAGCTAGCTGAACGTCGATTGAAAGACAAAAGTCAAATGGTAATAATCCAATTAGTTAAATAACAAATATGGACAAGATAAAAGAATTACAAAAAGATCAAGCTCGTAAAGAAGTTGTTTTAGATGCTGATGGCCAATCCTTAGGTCGTTTAGCTAGTAGAGTTGCTACACTCCTGCAAGGTAAAGAATCAGCTGATTATGAACCTCGTAAACTCGGTAATACTATTGTAACCGTAATCAACATTAAAGGCATTAAAGTCACTGGTAACAAACTTACTGATGTCAAATATCAACGTTGAACTGGTTACATCGGAAACGCTAAAACTTTTTCTCTTAAAAACAAATTAGACAAAGATATTGTCAAAACTTTCAAAGAAGTAGTTCGAGGTATGCTTCCTAAAAATACCTTACGCGACAAACGTTTAAAAAATTTAATTGTTAAATAACCAAATTATGGCTGCCAAGAAAACAACAACAAAAAAAGAAACAGTCAAATCAAAGACTATGGTCAAAAAAACTGTTAAGAAAGATACAGTTAAGACTAGTAACAAAGATGTTACTACTGATGCTATTAAAGAAACTTTTATCAATCACGAAGAAGTTAAGCAACCAATCATCAAACGTGAAGCTCTAGAAAATCCCGTTTCTAAAGAAACCAAGAAAGGTTTAAAGGATTTCAAAGGCAAATATGTTGAATCTGTTGGTCGCAGAAAAACTTCTATCGCTCGTGTTCGTTTTTACTTAAACGAGAATGGTTTTTCAGCTAATGGCAGAGATCTTGAAACATATTTTCAAGTCAAAGAATTGCAAGATAAATTAGTTTTACCATTACGTTTAACCAATACTTTCAATAAATTTGGTATTTCTATCAAAGTTATTGGTGGCGGATATAACTCTCAATGTGATGCTTGTATTCTTGGTATTAGTCGTTGTCTGATTAAATACAACCCTGAATTTCGTCCAATCTTAAAACAAAACGGATTGTTAACTCGTGACTCTCGTATTGTTGAAAGAAAGAAATATGGCTTACATAAAGCTCGTAGAGCTCCACAATGAAGAAAGAGATAAGAGATTTTTAAAACTCAAAACCGCGATAAATTCTGAAAAGAATTTATCGCGGTTTTCTTGACATTAAAAAATTCAATGCTAAAATATATATATGGGCTGGTGATAAACCAGTTGCACTTTTCAACTCAATCAATGAGACTCCGTTACTATTAGGGAGAATACTCATTGATTGTTAACGAGATAGATTTTTTGTCCTCTTGTATCTTTCAGCTTGAGAGATTTAGGAGGTATTCGTTCATGTTCAACAATTTTCTAAAGTCGTTGTTGACATGCAAGGGGTTAGACACAGAGACCAACAAAAATCTATCCACTAAATAGGGTTACTAGGGAGATGCGCTCCCTAGTAACCCGCTCTTCTTTTCTTTTAATTTCAATACTCTAGGGTATTGATTTTTTTAAAATATATGTTAATCTATATCTATGTTTTTCAAGTTTTCTTGCTTGCAGCAAGAAGGCGGAAGGAGAGTTAGGTTATGTATAGTTCTTTTTTATCTTATAGTAGATAGCTCAGGATGCATGGGGCTGCAGGTCTAGGGGCATAAAGACATTATCCCTTTTTAATGGATAATACAAACATTTTATAGGTAAAATTTTACCAAAAGGAGTAAAGTCTTATGAGTGACTATTGGTTCGTCTGTTGCATCCCCATTTGGCAAATAGAACAGCTGCAATGTTTTATTTGCAGAGAATGGGGAACTCGACCATTGGAGGGGGTTGTTAATAAAATAAATGCTCTGTTAATCTTCGGATCAGAGAAAAATTATTAAAACAAAAAGTCAATTAAAATATTGACTAACTTGATTAACGACCCCTTACTTTGGATTTAAAGGTAGTAGAAAAGAGGTACGTCGGTACGCTCTTGTCTGCGCCTTTTTTCATTTATTTAATTTTTAAAGTATTTTTTAATGAAAAACCTCCATGAGCACAGGCTCATGGAGGGGTTTCTTATTGGTAGGTGAAATACTACCAATTGGGAAACAACTAACGAATGTATTCGTTTCTTGGTCGAGTTCCTTCTTCTATTTCGTCAGGCATTTTTTTTCCCCTTTCTTATACAACGGACATTGCCCCGTTGTATTACAACATTTATAAAGGTTGCCCCCATAAGGGCACCTTTCTGGATTCTCGCAAGTAAAAGCTTGCGAACATTTTCCAGTCATATCTCCTTTAATAAGAGATTTGACTAAGTTGCACTTATTAAGGTTGCCATTGAACTGGCATACCTTGTGAAAAACAATACACCATATCTTTGCCATTTCTGGCCTCCTTCTTTTTTAAAATAGTACTAATTAATTGTTTGTATTATACCACTTTTTCCATACAATTGCAAGTCCAAATGTGGAATTCCAAAAGGGCTTGATTAATTTCAATTTTTAATATAATATATAAATATAATAAAAATTTAAAAAAGCATAATGAACAATAAAAAGAATTTGTTTTTAATGATTGGTATTCTTGCTTTAGTTGTTATTATTGGTGTTTCTATGATGAAAAAAGAAACCAAAGCTCCAACCAATAATACAACTACAACAACTATTGCTGTTATTGAGGGAACACTACCTTCAAAGATGACTTTGTTTTTCTCAAGCACTTGTCCTCATTGCAAGATTGTTGAAGAATACATTGCTAAAAATAATACCAAAGCTAAAATTGATTTTGATGAGAAAGAGGTTTCTAATCAAGACAATGTAAAACAACTATTAGCTGCTGTTCAAAAATGTGAATTATCTCAAGAAAATGTTGGGGTTCCATTTCTTTGAACTGGTACCGAATGTCTAATGGGAGATAAGGATATTACTACATTTTTTGATAATTACGGTAAGTAGAATTTAAAAATCTCTGCATTTAGTTGCAGGGATTTTTAATTTATGATATATTCTATGTATATAAATTAAAATTTAAATCATGGCTATACTAATTAATTTTAAAATCTGTGACAATGCTAAAGAATGTGATTGCATTAGTGCTTGTCCAATGAAAGCTTTTTTCTGAGATGCTAAAAAGAAAACTATAAAAGTTAATGAGAAGAAATGCATTAGTTGTGGCAAATGCGTCAAAGCTTGTACTGTTTCAGCTGTCCATTTAGCTAAAACTGAAATTGAGAAAAAACAAATTCAAGATCAAATCAATAAAGATCCTAGAAAACTTTCTGATTTGTTTGTTGATAAATATGGCGCTTCAGTTTTAGATATATCCACCTTAATTACTTCTGAAAAAGTTTTTAATGCTAAAATTGCTGATACTAAAAAACTAGTAGTTTGTGAATTTTTTGATGCTACTGCTACTCAATGTTTTCTTAGATCTATTCCTATCAAGAATTTATTCAAACACAAAGATTTGTTGTATTACAAAGTAAATGTTGCCAAAATATCAACTTTACCTGCCAAATACAAAATTACCAAGATTCCTAGTCTATTATTCTTCAAAAACGGTGTTTTAATTGGCAAAATCCAAGGTTATTATGATATAAACCACCAAACTGAATTTCAAGAAAAAATCGCCAAAATGCTTAAAAAGTAATTTTTAAAAGCATTGTTGAATACAGCCCTTTTACCATTGACTTTAGCCCCATTTTATGTTAATATTTACATACCTATATATTAGGATTATGTATGTGCTAATACATAATTGATTTTACGGAATGGCTTCGTAAAATACAATTTATATATTGTATGGCGTTTTTGTTTCCCAAAAACATCATCATAATCATTAATTAATTTTTAATTTTATTTCTATGCCAACTATCAACCAATTGGTTAAAAAGGGAAGACAAAGCATTGCTAAAAAAGCTAATGCCAGAGCTTTAAAAGCTGGTTTTAATATCAAGAAGAATAAACCTGCTGTTTATGATTCACCTTTTAAAAAAGGTGTTTGTACTAAAGTTTTCACAACTACTCCTAAAAAACCAAACTCAGCTTTACGTAAAGTTGCCCGTGTTAAATTATCTAATGGTGACGAAGTCACTGCCTATATCCCCGGTATTGGCCACAATCTTCAAGAGCACTCTGTTGTTCTAGTTCGTGGTGGTCGTGTCAAAGACTTACCAGGTGTTCGTTATCATATTGTTAGAGCCAAATACGATGCTTCTGGTGTCGAAGGTCGCAAACAACAAAGAAGCAAATACGGTGCTAAAAAGGCCAAGAAATAATTTAATCAATCCTAAATTTTTAATATGGATCTTATTGTCAATGAAAAAAAACATAAAGCTGATGCTAAATATCAAAGTCCAGTTGTTTCTAAGTTTATCAATATGATTATGGAACGAGGTAAAAAAACTATTGCCCGTAATCATGTTTACAAAATGTTATCAATTTTAGAAGAAAAAACAAAAAACGATGGTCTCTTTGTTTTTGAAACTGCTTTAAAAAATGTTGGCCCAACATTAGAAGTCAAAAGTAAAAGAATTGGTGGTGCTAACTATCAAGTTCCTGTCATAGTGCCAGATCAAAGACGTTTAACTTTAGCTATGAGATGGATTATTACTTTTGCTAGAGCTAAGAAGGGTAGATCAATCAATGAAAAGTTAGCTGATGAGATTATTTCTGCTTTCAAAGGTGAAGGTAGTGCTGTCAAGAAACGTATTGACGTTCAAAAGATGGCTGAAGCTAACAAAGCTTTCGCTCACTTCGGTAAATAGAACCCAAGGCAAAAGTAACCATCAGTGGCTACTTTTGTTTTTGTAAATTCGAATTTAAAAATATTTTAAAAAATTTAAAAATCATATCATGTCGCAAGAATATCCTTTAGAAAAGGTAAGAAATATCGGTATCATTGCTCATATTGATGCTGGTAAAACTACAACATCCGAACGTATTTTGTTTTACACTGGTCTTTCTCATAAGATTGGTGAAGTTCATGAAGGTGCTGCCATTATGGACTGAATGGATCAAGAAAGAGAGCGTGGTATTACAATTACTTCTGCTGCTACTACTTGTTTTTGAACTACAAGTTACAAAAACAATGATTTAAATTTCAAATACAAAATTAATGTTATTGATACCCCAGGCCATATTGACTTTACTGCTGAAGTTCAACGTTCCCTCCGTGTTTTAGACGGCGCTGTCGTTGTTTTCGATGGCGTTGCTGGTGTTGAGCCTCAATCTGAAACTGTCTGAAGACAAGCTGACAAGTATTCAGTTCCTCGTATTTGTTTTGTAAACAAATTAGATCGTATGGGGGCTGATTTTGAAAAAGATCTTGCTATGATTCGTGAGCGTTTGACTCCTAATGCTGTTGCTTTGACTTTACCAATTGGTAAAGAAGCTGACTTTTCTGGATTAATTGATTTAATCCGTATGAAAAAAGTTGTTTTCGATGGCGAACATGGCGAGAATATTGTTTTGTCAGATATTCCTGAAGATATGAAACAATTATCTCAAACTCGACGTGATGAATTAATTGAAAAAATTGCTTCTGAAGATGATGCTTTAATGGAGCGCTATTTAAATGGTGATACTAATTTTTCTGAAGAAGAGCTACGAGCTTCGCTTCGTAAGTCTGTTATTGCCTACAAAATAGTTCCTGTAGTCTGTGGTTCAGCTTTCAAAAACAAAGGTGTTCAACTTATGTTAGATGCTGTGGTTGATTTCTTGCCAAGTCCTTTAGAAACCAAACCAATTGAAGCTGAAGATATGAAAGGTGAAAAAGTTCTTCGTACTGCTAATCCTAAAGAACCTTTTACTGCTTTAGTTTTCAAAGTTGCTACCGACCCTTATGTTGGTACACTTTCATTCTTTAGAGTTTACTCTGGTAAATTAACTAAAGGATCCTATGTTTTGAATTCCAACAAAAATTCTCAAGAAAGAATTAGTCGTATTCTTCGTATGTTTTCTAACAAACGTGAAGACATTGATGATATCGAAGCTGGTGATATTGCTGCTACTGTTGGTTTAAAAGATACTAAGACTGGTGATACTTTATGCGATCCTGATAATCCAGTTATGTTAGAAAATATTACTTTCCCAGAACCAGTTATCTGATTACGTATTGAACCAAAGACTAAAGTTGATCAAGATAAAATGGGCGAGGCTCTAAGAAAATTAGCTGATGAAGATCCAACTTTCAAAGTCAAAACTGATGCTGAAACCAACGATACTATCATTGGTGGTATGGGTGAGTTACATTTAGATGTTTTGATTGAACGTATGAAACGTGAATTCAATGTTGAAGTTAATTCTGGTAAACCTCAAGTTGCTTACCGTGAAACTATCAATGGTACTGCTGAAGCTGAAGGCAAATATATTCGTCAATCTGGTGGTAAAGGCCAATACGGTCACGTCTGATTGAAGATTGAACCAATTGAAAGAGGTAAAGGCTTTGAATTTGATAACAAAATCAAAGGTGGTGTTATCCCTCAAGAATTTATTGGTTCTGTTGAAAAAGGTGTCAAAGAAGCTTTGGATCGTGGTATCTTAGCCAATTATCCAATCTCTGACTTAAAGGCTACTTTGTACGACGGTTCTTTTCATGATGTCGATTCTTCTGACTTTGCTTTCAAGATTGCTGCTTCTATGGCTTTCCAAGATGCTGCTCGAAAAGCTAGCCCAGTCATTTTAGAGCCTATCATGAAATTAGAAGTTATCGTTCCTGAAAACTTCTTAGGAGATGTTATCGGTGATATTAGTTCTAAGCGTGGTCATATCGAACAAATGAATGATCGTCTAGGATTAAAAGTTGTTGATGCTCTAGTTCCATTATCAGAAATGTTCGGCTATGCTACTAATATCCGTTCATTCACTGAGGGTAGAGGAACCTTCAATATGGAATTTCATAGTTATCAAGAAGTTCCAAGAAATATTTCCGAGGAGATTATTGCCAAGAGAAAACCAAGCGTTAAAGAATAACTTAAATACAAGACCAGCGAAAACTTAATTGTTTTCGCTGGTTTTTTTGTTTCAATTATTACATATTGACTTTAATATTTTGTTTTGTTAATATTACAATGCCGGCTGGCAGATGGGTTTAGCAACATTATATATTTCAGTTTTTAGTTGCAATTTCTAATATATAGTGGATCATTCTATACTGCTAAACAACATGAAGGGGGTAGCTCAAATCGCGTAATCCCGTAAGAGGTCGGCATTGTAATTCTTTAAATTCTATGATAATATAATATTGTTAGCCCAAGAGACTAACATTATTTGTAACAATGAGCTTGGTAAAGAATTGGTCTTCCCAGCCAAGCTCAGAAAAATCTTTTTATCTTTGATCTTTTATATGTCAGTTGTCCTTGTTCTTGTCCTCATTTCTAGCAGATCTTTTACCTTTCCTGCTAGCAACAAGGGCAACTGACTCCCTTTATTCGTGGCCTGTATATCGTATATACGGCCTTTTTTCATATTCAAAGCGATTGTTTTCTTTTTGATTTTATGGTATTAATATATCATCTTTAATTATTAAATGTTTTTCATGTCTCAAGATTTAATATCACAAAATAGTTTGGTTCGTGTTTTTACTGAAGACAATTTATGTCTTCATGGTTACTATATGCCAACTCAAGATAAAAAAACTATTGCTTTGTATGTTCATGGCTTCAAACATACTTTTTATTGAGATAATTTTATTTATCCATTAATGGAGCAATTAAATAAAAACAATATTGGATTTTTAACTGTAGAAACTAGGGGTAGTGGTAAAGAAACTGAATTTAAAACTAAAAGCGGTGAAAATGTTTTTATCGGATCAAAACGAGAGTTATTAGAAGACGCTCATTTCGATATTTCTGCTTGAATGAAATTTTTAATTTCTCAAAATTATGAGAATATCATTTTAATTGGTCATTCTCTAGGTACTTTTAAAGTTGTTAGATATTTATTTGAAGGGAAATATGCTGATAAAGTTAATAAGATTATTTTATTAGCTCCGTTTGATAATAGGGCTAATATGGAAGTCAATCATGCTAAAGATTGGTTAGCCAAACCAACTTATGATAGTTGAAATTCCGATAATGATTTTAATAGAATCTTTAAATTTTCTTCTACGGATTATAATTTTCCAATTCTTCAAAAGATTTCAATTCCTACTAAAATTATTGTTGGGTCTAGAGATTCGTATTTCAATATTCATAATCCTGATCATCCCGAAGAAGCCATGAATATTTTATTAAAATATATTCCTAATTCTGAAGGAATTATCATTCCTAAAGCTATTCATTCTTTCAAACCCCGTGAAGATATTTTAATTAGTGAAATTATTAAGTTTTTATCTAAATAATATTATTATGATCAATAAAACTGAGAATAAAAAACTAGTTTTGTATAAAGACAAGAAAAATAATATTCAAATCAAAGTTGATGTTGATAAAAATACAGTTTGATTGAGCCAAAAAGAAATGGCCACTTTGTTTAATAAAGATGTCAAAACAATTAATCATCACATAGAACATATTTATCGGGAAGGAGAATTATCGAAAAACTCAACTATCTCGGAAAAAGAGATAGTTCAACGTGAAAAAGGCAGATTAATTCGGCGTAATATTAATCACTACAGTCTTGATGTTATCATCTCTGTTGGCTATAGAGTCAAATCCAAGGCTGGTACAGCTTTTCGTATTTGAGCTATCAAAACTTTAAGACAATATCTATTAAAGGGGTATGTTTTAAATGAAAAAAGAATATTAGAACAACAGAAAAAAGAGATTTTAAAACTTCAAGATACTATTGGCATAATATACAATAAAATTAAAACATTGTTATGAAGTACAACATTGAAAAAGAATTAATTTTTGATTACGCCCGTTCTTCCAGTAGCGGTGGTCAAAATGTCAATAAAGTATCTTCCAAAGTTCAAATCAAATGAGATTTGGATAATTCTTCAATTTTTAATTCTATTGAAAAATCAAAAATTAAAAAAGCTTTAAAAAACAATATAAATAAGCAAGGTTTTGTTTTTTTAGACTCTGAAGAATATAGGGAACAATTAAAAAACAAAATTGCCGTAGTTAAAAAATTAAATTCTTTAATTACAAATGCTTTAAAAATTACTAAATATCGAAAACCAACTAAGCCATCAATTTCAAGTAAAGAAAAGAGAATTTCAGATAAAAAGGAGCTATCAACAAAAAAGCAATTGCGTAAGGCACCGATGCTTTCTCTATAATGTTTTTAACATGTCGTTTGCTATAATTTAAAAAAATTGATATAATTTATATATAATAATAAAAAGCAAATATGAAAAATAAAAACGCCATAGCTATTTTATCATTAACTTTTGGTATTCTAATTGTTTGTAGCATAGTAGTTTACTCGCTAACAACGCAACCGGAGATAGAGAAACAAAAAATTGAAAAAATTAAACAGGCCGAGATTAAAAAAGTAGCTGAAATTAACAAAGCCAATGAAGGTTTTGTTTTTGACGGACTTAAAAAATATAAAGTAGAACAAACTTTAGTTACTAAAGATAAGAAACATAAAGTTCAAATATTGTCTAATGAAGGTAAATATTATTTTTCAAATGTTAATAATAATAAAAGTGAACCCTTTGATAAAATTACTAATTTAAAATTGCACATATATAACGATGTTGGCCATATCTACTTTACAGATTATACGAAAAAAGATATTGAAACTTATGAATTTATAGGTACAAAAAATAATATTGATAGTTTGTATCTCGTTAATGGTTTTGGTATAAACACTGATTGTGAAAAAACTTCTAAGTGTACAAATACTTTATCAGGATCAGGAATAGATAATATATATATTCTAAGTCCTGATGCCTCTGTTACAATAGCGATAAATGGTATCGGGTGCTCGGTAGGGCAGGTTTCTAAAGGAGATAATACAAATTATCTTGATCCTAATGATGAATCAGACATTGTTTGTACGAGTTACGAGGTTATTAAAAATGGAAAATTACTTGGCAAATACGAAAAAATAAAAGATTTAGTTTTTAAACCTTATTCTTCCGAAATGTTTTATATTGTTGGCGAGAAATGTTCTTCGAATTCAGAATGTAAAAATTATTATATAGTTTCTGATACATCCAAAACTCCTATTTATAATGGTATTTATAATATTACTTTTAATAACTCTGTTAATGATTTAGCCTATTTGTCTTACGATGCTTCTAAAAATAAATATAGTGTTGTGGTCAACGGTATTAAACAGTCTAGCTATGACTATATCTTTGGTAATACCTTACAATTTGATTCTTATGGCAAAATTGGTTATATAGCCGCCAATAAATGTTTTGTCGACGATTGCTTCGAAAAAGGAACTTCAGGAGGGGCTTCTAAAAACGTTTTTTGTAATGATTATTATTTAGTAGCCAAAGATCAAAAGCCTTTGAAAATAAATGGCGGCGGGATAACTCCTCTTTTGTTTTATGCAAAAGATAAGGATTATAACGAACATGCTTTTTATAATACCGGAGTTGATTGTAGTCCTTTAGGTTTGAAAAAAGTTAATTATTCTTCTATTTTAGGTAGTCGAAGCCAATGCTATTCTACTACAACTGGTGGTTGTTTCTCCGCGCAGCTAAAATCAACTGGTGGTTTTCTTGGCGGTGAATTCGATGATATTGCTTCCGTAACATTATCTTCTGATCAAAAACATTTCGCATATATTGCTAAGGGTTTTTACAATATTGATAAATCTTGTGAATATTTTAAAAATCACAAGAATGATAACTGTTATAAAGATAGGATTGTTACTGATGACAGCAATATGAATATATCTTGTGAGCGAATTACTAATTTGAGCATTAATGCCAATACTTCTAAAAGTACCAGTAATATTTCCCAAGAAAATATTTTAAATTATGATTGTATTAATAATGGCAATACTACCAAAATGACAATTGGTTTGCCTTAATAAATCTTTGTCGAATTTAATAAAATCTTAATAAAATTATATGGACGACAATAATATTAAAAATGTTTTAGATGAACTTAAAAAAGAAAACGAAAATCTAAAACAAAAAATATCTCAAATTGAATCTGGTTTAAATCAATCAGGGCAGGTACAGCAATCAGCTTCGCTTCCTGATAATAAATATTTTGATGTTGATTCTAAACCAGCTGTAGTTCCAACAGTAAATCAAACTCATAAGCCTGTTGATAATTCCACTATTAATCTTAATTCTAAATCAAAAATTGTAAATAAGGGTCCAGATATTTCTTTAATTATTATTGGTATAATATTCTTATTTATTTGACATTTATTAGGTATTATTTTTATTATTATTGGTGTTGTAAAATTAAACACAGCTAGTAACAAGCAAAAAAATAATAATGATTCCAATTCTTCTATAACAAATAAAGATCAATCTCTAGAACTTAATGTTGGTATTAAATGGTTTAAAACTATTGGTATTTTAGCTTTAGTTATTGGAGTTGGCTATTTTGTAAAATATGCTATTGATCTTGGCTGAATCAATCACATTACCAGGGTTATTTTAGGATTTTTGCTGGGTTTTAGTCTTATTATTTTTGGGCATATAATGCGCTCTAAAAAATATTTTCAATCCTGAGCTGAAACTCTAATTGGCGGTGGTATTGCTATATGTTATTTTATTGGCTATATGATGTATTATGCCCCAGCTTATAGAGAAATTTTGGGAATTACCCAAGCTTTAGATATTTTTATATTGATTGCAATTTCGATTATGGCTATAGGTATATCTTTATATG
>Ga0172379_10008244_pt1 | contig 13185 bp, 23 predicted proteins | sample GrowelOW334metaG_FD_119756 | JGI IMG/M metagenome (GOLD analysis project Ga0172379, IMG submission 119756) | Groundwater microbial communities from an aquifer near a municipal landfill in Southern Ontario, Canada - Groundwater well OW334 metaG | ecosystem: Environmental > Aquatic > Deep... | reverse complement strand
CGGGCTTGCCAAAGTCTAAAGCCCGTGCTATTGTAAACAAGCATCATTTAATATTAAATTTAATTTTTGGCTAACCTTGGGCCTAGAATGAGCATAAAACAGCTCATTAGTAGAGCTTAAAGCTAGTCAACAGGAGAGTTAGACCATGGCCGAAAAATTTGATCGTTCTAAGCCGCACCTCAACGTAGGTACTATTGGTCACGTTGACCACGGTAAGACTACTTTGACCGCCTCCATCCTTCAGGTACTTAACCTGGTGGGTATGAAGGCGCAAAACAAGAGCGTCGACCAAATCGACAACGCGCCCGAGGAAAAAGCGCGTGGTATTACCATTAATACCGCTCACGTTGAATACGAAACCGACAAGCGTCACTACGCCCACGTGGACTGTCCAGGTCACGCTGACTACGTCAAGAACATGATTACTGGCGCCGCTCAGATGGATGGGGCGATTTTGGTGGTGTCGGCGGCTGATGGTCCAATGCCTCAGACTCGCGAGCACATTTTGTTGGCTCGTCAGGTCGGCGTACCTTATATCGTAGTTTTCTTGAACAAAGTCGACATGGTAGACGAGAAAGACTTGATTGATCTGGTGGAAGAGGAAGTACGCGACTTGTTGAAGAAGTACGAATTCCCTGGCGACAAGACTCCAATTATCCGCGGCAGCGCCTTGAAGGCTTTGGAAGCGGCCAAGGCAGGCAAGAAAGATGATCCGGCGGTTCAGCCTATTCTTGATCTTATGAAGGCTTTGGATGAATACATCCCTGAACCGACTCGTGAAACCGAAAAGCCATTCTTAATGCCGATTGAAGACATCTTCTCCATTGAAGGTCGCGGTACGGTGGTTACCGGTCGTATTGAACGTGGTATTTTGAAGCTTAACGACGAAGTGGAAATTATCGGTTTGAAGGACACCCAAAAAACAGTCATCACCGGTATTGAAATGTTCAACAAGTCACTAGACGAGGGCCGAGCCGGTGATAACGCTGGTTTGCTCTTGCGTGGTTTGAAGAAGACCGACGTAGAACGTGGTCAGGTAGTAGCCAAGCCGGGCTCAGTCACGCCCCACACCGAATTTGAGGCTTCGGTCTATATTTTGACCAAAGATGAAGGTGGTCGTCACACCCCGTTCCTTAAGGGTTACAAGCCTCAGTTCTATATTCGCACTACCGACGTGACCGGTGAAGTTATTTTGCCGGCTGGCACTGAGATGGTTATGCCTGGCGATAAGATTGAGTTGCAAGTCAATTTGATCAGCCCAGTGGCCTTGGAAGAACAGCAACGCTTCGCTATCCGCGAAGGTGGTCACACCGTCGGCGCTGGTATCGTTACTAAGATTCTTAAGTAAATTAACAAGTAGTCTGCCCTTTTTAGGTAGCCCGTTTGTTCTGGACTATGGTTGTAGCCAAGCCTGCCAATAATCAAGTTGAACATCCTCAGGTCGTTAAGACCGAAGACGAGGAGTCACGTTCACGCGTGCGGATTCGCATCCGCGCTTATGATCATAAAATTATTGATCAGGCCGTTAGAACTATATTGGAAACCGCGGTCCGTACCGGAGCTAAAGTAGTGGGCCCTATACCGTTACCAACCGAAAAATCACGTTATACCGTAATTCGTTCTTCCTTTATTGATAAAAATTCACGCGAACAATACGAAATGCGCGTGCACAAAAGACTGTTAGATATTCTTGAGCCAACACCAAAAACCATCGATGCCCTGACAAATCTTAATCTTCCGGCGGGCGTTGATGTCGAAATTAAGATGTAAACCATAGGCTAGCCCTGGGAATTGTGACTGGTGATCCGCTACGGTAGCGGGTTAAACCGACGAAACCTAGGTTCCGCCAGCCTGGAGAGAATTCAATTCATTGCCTAATCCTACCAGTTATTACTTATAAGTTATGATCACCGTTTGCCTAGGGTTAGAGTGCGTAAAGTTAAGGTAAACGGTGTTTGTTTTAGGCCTAAATCTAAGTTATGTCCCAACCTAAGTCAAAATTCATTCTCGGTAGCAAGTTAGGTATGTCACGTACCTTTCTTGATGATGGCGCGGTGGTGCCGGTAACAAAACTGCAAGCCGGGCCTTGTACGGTTACTATGTTACGAACCAAAGAGCGCGACGGCTATCAAGCGGTGCAAGTTGGTTGGGGCGAGAAGAAGCGCGCTACTAAAGCCGAACAAGGGGCCGCTAAGGCCGTGGACGGTAAGGTTTTTCGTCATTTGCAAGAATTTAAGTTGCCCGCCGGGCAAGAATTGAAAGTTGGACAGGTGATTGATGTAACTCAGTTTAAGCCGGGTGAATATGTTTCAGTGATTGGTTGGTCTAAAGGTCGCGGGTTTCAGGGCGTAGTTAAGCGTCATGGTTTTCACGGTCACCCTTCCACCCACGGTCACAAAGATCAATTACGCATGCCGGGATCAATCGGCGCGGGCGGCGTGCAGCACGTTCGCAAGGGTATGCGCATGGCCGGTCGAATGGGCGGCGAACGCATAACCGTTCACAACTTAAAAGTCGTGTCGGTTAACAGCGAGACTAACGAATTGTGGGTACGCGGGGCCGTACCGGGCGCCAGACGCGGTTTGGTGTTTGTTACCGCCGCTTAAGCGAATTACATATTTTATGACTAAAGCGCAAAACATAAAAGTCATGAATCTTAAAGGTGAGTCAGTCAAAGACTTGGTCTTGCCTGAGGTAGTTACGTCTTTCAAAGTTAAACGAACCGTGGTGCACCAGGTAGTGACTGGTTTGCAGGCTAACCGCCGGGCCGGAACGGCTCACACCAAAGACCGCAGTGAAGTTTCTGGTGGTGGAAAAAAGCCTTGGAAACAAAAAGGTACTGGACGAGCCAGACAGGGCTCTATTCGCTCACCGCAATGGGTGGGTGGTGGAGTGGTGTTTGGTCCGCGCAATACTCGCAACTACGCCCACAACTTACCAGCTAAGTTACGGCTGGCGGGTCGGGCAATGGTAGTGGCTGATTATTTGTTGACTGGACGGGTATTGGTGGTTGAATCATTACCAACCGAACCCAAGACCAAACTTTACGCTGACTTGTTAAAACAGCTCAAAGTGGTTAAAGGCAAGTGCTTGGTTTTGTTGACGGCCGCCGAGATAAATCACCGTCGCGGGTTTCAAAATTTGTCTCGAGTGACCGTGTCACCCTTAAAAGGGCTTAACGCTTTGGATGGTTTGAGTGCTCCGCTTTGGTTAGTGACCGAAGAAGGTTACCGTGAATTGTTAACTTTTGTTAAAGCTTAATTTATGGCCCTGTTGAAGAAGACAAAAAATAGTGCCGCTCCAGCCGCGCCCACCAAGCGCCAAGCTGTGCCTAATATTGTTTTGCTACCTTTAGTCACGGAAAAGAGTACTCGTTTGCAAGCTTTGGGTCAGTATACTTTTGCCGTTAGGCCAGAGGTGTCAAAAGTGGAAGTAAAGAAGGCAGTGGAAACTATTTACGGTGTTAAGGTGCAGGGTATTAACAGCGTTCGTTTGCCGCGTAAAACAGTTCACCGCGGTCGTGTTACTGGTCGGACCGTGATTCGTCATCATATGATAGTTCGTCTGGCGCCCGGCCAAACCCTTGATCAAACTAAGCTTAGTTAGTTTATATGTCAGTTAAGTTTTACCATCCTACTACCCCTGGTCGCCGACACGCTGGCGTGTTAGTGCGAGATTTGACGCACAAAGAACCGGAAAAGCATTTGACTTTCGGTAAGCGTTCTCAAGCCGGCCGTAATGCTCAGGGCAAGATTACAGTTCGTCATCGTGGCGGCGGAGTAAAGCGCTTGCTGCGCCAGGTGGATTTTAAACGCCAAAAGTTTGACGTGCCGGCTAAGGTGGCGGCTATTGAGTATGATCCAAACCGCACCGCTAATTTGGCCTTGTTGGTGTATCGTGATGGTGAAAAGTGCTATATTATTTCCCCTTCAAATTTAACGGTTGGCCAAGAAGTCATGTCCTCGCTGAAGCAGATTGAGATTAAAGTTGGTAATCGTTTGCCTTTACAATACGTGCCCAGTGGTTTGCAAGTTCATGACATCGAGTTAGTGCCGGGCCACGGCGGAATTTTGGCTCGAACCGCCGGTTCCTATGCCATAGTTATGGCCATTGAGGAATCGCAAGCTCGTCTTAAATTGCCTTCCGGCGAAATTAGAGTTGTACCGGCGGCTTGTCAGGCTACGATTGGTCAAGTAGGTAATATTGATCACTCCAACGTGCGTTTGGGTACGGCTGGCCGACGCCGTCGTTTGGGCTTCCGCCCTAGCGTGCGTGGTAAGGCCATGAATCCGGTTGATCACCCGCACGGTGGTGGTGAAGGACACAACCCAATCGGCTTGAAGCATCCTAAGACTCCTTGGGGTAAGCCAGCCTTGGGTGTGCCGACTCGTCGTCGCATTAAGAGTTCAAACCGTTTTATCATCAACCGTCGCCCTAAGCGCGTCTAAGCCAGTTACTTTATTTTATGTCACGTAGTCTGAAAAAAGGCCCATTCGTTGACGCTAAGCTCCTCCGCAAGTTGAGCAAGCTTAAGGTAGGCGATAAGGCGGTAATTAAAACTTGGTCCAGGGATTCAACCATTACGCCGGAGATGGTGGGCTTTACCATTGGGGTGCATAACGGTAAGATTCATCACCCGGTGTTTATCGTGGAGAACATGGTGGGTCATAAATTGGGCGAATTTTCTCCGACTCGTAAGTTTACTGGTCACGGTGGTCGTATGGCCCGCGAACAGGCCGCCGCTGCCGCCGCTGCCGCCGCGCCGGCTCCAGCCGCTAAGCCGGAAGCCAAGAAGTAATACATTTTTATGAACGTCAACGCTAAATTATCTTTTTTAAGACAGTCGCCACGCAAAGTTAAGTTGGTGATAGATATGGTGCGTGGCCATAAGCTGGCTCAGGCCTTGGAACAGCTAGCGGTTTTGCCGCAATTGGCCGCTCAACCGGTACGTAAGTTGTTGCAGTCAGCCGCCGCCAACGCCGCTAATAATTATAAACTCAATCGAGCTGATTTGTGGGTTAAGACCATCGAAGTTGGTCAGGGACCGGTGCTCAAGCGCTGGATGCCTAGAGCTCAGGGTAGGGCTACGCCGATTCGTAAGCCCAGCTGCCACATCAAAGTGGTGTTGAGTGATGAAGCTAAAACTAAGAAGATTTCTCCCGTTAGTAAGTAATTATATGGGTCAAAAAGTTCATCCTAAAGCTTTCCGTCTGGGCGTGGTGTATACTTGGAAATCCAAGTGGTTTGCCGTTCACGGTTATCGCGACTTGTTGGAATCTGACGTACGCTTGCGTCGCTGGCTAAAGAAAAAATTAAGGGGTTCAGCGGTAGCTCAGATTGAAGTTGAGCGCAGCGCTTCCACAGTTACGGTTACTATTTATACCGCCAAGCCAGGCGTGGTGATTGGTCGCGGCGGGGCTCAAGTGGAAGAGCTGAAGCGAGATATAAAAACTCGTTTCCTCCAACCCAAACAGAATTTGCAGCTTAATATTCAAGAGGTGCCTAATCCTATGACTTCGGCTGAAATCGTAGCCGAGGCTATGGCGCTGGAATTGGAAAAGAGATTACCTTTCCGTCGGGTGATGAAACAGGCTATCGATCAGGTGATGAAGGCTGGAGCTTTGGGCGTGAAGGTGATGGTTGGTGGTCGTTTGAACGGCGCTGAAATAGCCCGTAGCGAGCAATTAAGCCACGGCACCGTGCCCTTGCACACCATTAGAGCGGAGATTGATTTTTCTCGTACTACGGCTCGTACTACTTACGGCGTGATTGGGGTTAAGGTTTGGATTAATCGCGGTGAAGCCGCCGCTAATCAAGCCGCGGCTACGTCTAACCATTCCCGTTCCGCCCGAGCTTAATTTTGTTTTTATGTTGATTCCTAAGAAAGTCAAATACCGTAAATCCCACCGCGGCGACCAGATAAAGGGCAATGCTTCACGTAAGATAACCTTGAGTTTTGGCAGCTTTGGTTTAAAAACCCTGGAAGCCGGTTGGATCACCTCACGGCAAATCGAAGCTTCCCGGCGCGCCATTACTGGTTACTTGCAACGCAAAGGTAAAGTTTGGATTCGCATTTTCCCCGATAAGTCGGTGACAGTGAAGGGTAATGAAATTCGTATGGGTGGCGGTAAGGGAGCAGTGGATCATTACGTGGCGCCCGTGCGCCCCGGCACCATAATGTTTGAGATTGACGGCGTTACTTTAGCCGAAGCCCAAACCTCTTTACGGCTAGCAGCTCACAAGTTACCAGTTAAGACCATTATAGTCAGTAAGGTAAATTCCTAGTTTTTCTACTATGTCATTGTCCATGAAAGAAATTCGCACCAAGTCGGAAGCTGAATTGCAGAAATTGTTGGCTAGCTTGCGAGTGGAATTAAGAGGTTTGCGGGTTAAGGCCAGCGCCAAAGATCTTAAGAATGTAAAGTCAATCCGTCAGACTAAGCAGGTCATCGCTCGTTTGTTATCTCATTTGGCCAGCCTTAAGAAGGCATCAGGAATTTAATTTTATGACTAAAACCACAATCAAGCGTCAATTGGAAGGCACGGTAGTGTCAGCTAAGCAACCTCAAACCAGAGTGGTGTTGGTGGAGCGTGTGCAAATACACCCTAAGTACGGTAAGCGTTTTCGCACCAGTCAGCGTTATTTGGTTCAAGACAGCGCCGAGCCAACCAAGTTGGGCGATCGGGTAACAATTGAAGCCACGCGTCCTTTGTCCAGGCTTAAGCGTTGGCGCATTATATCTAAACTCGGCGTCTAGTTAAATTATTGATATTTTATGGTTCAACTTCGTTCCATGCTGGTAGTCGCCGATAATAGCGGCGCCAAAAAAGTACAATGTATAAGAGTTTTGGGCGGCTATCAAAAACGCTATGCCGGTTTGGGTGATATTATTACCGTGGTCGTTAAAGATGCTCAACCTCATGGTTTGACCAAGAAGAGTGAAGTTACTCACGCCGTTTTGGTGCGTACCCACAAAGAGCATCGTCGAGCTGATGGTTCTTATATACGTTTTGATGATAACGCTGTGGTCTTGATTGACAAAAAGAGCAAGGAACCGCGCGGTAGTCGTATTTTTGGACCTGTCGCCCGCGAGCTTAGGGCCAAGGGCTTTCAAAAGATTATTTCTTTGGCCCCAGAGGTACTATAAGGTAACGTTTAATACAAGTTTATGATGAATCCACAGCTCAAGATTAAGAAAAATGACCTGGTGCGCGTGATCTCCGGACGCGACCGCGCCAAACAGGGTAAAGTAACCCAGGTTTTCCCGCGCCAACGTTTGGTAGTGGTGGAAGGTATCAATATCCGGGTTAAGCATCTTAAGCAAACTAAAGGCCGCAGTCAGCAGGTGGGCAGTCGGGTGCAATACGCCGCCCCGTTATTAGCCTCTAAGGTTATGTTGGTCTGTCCCAATTGCGGTAAAACGTCTCGTCCTAAAATGATAGTGAGCGCCGAAGGTAAAAGAATACGCACTTGTCATCGTTGCGCTCAGCCGATTACTGCTTAATTATATGACTACCCAGATATTAAATTTGAAAGCCAAGTACGAAGGTGAAATAGTGCCGCTGCTTAAGAAGGAGTTTGGTTTGGCCAATAATATGGCCGTACCTCGCCCGCTTAAGGTAGTGATTAATATTGGCCTGGGCGCTCACGGTAAAGATACTACCAAAGCTCAAGAAGTGGCCCTGCGAACCTTGGAGCGTATTTCTGGACAAAAACCAGTAGTGACCAAGGCGCGTAAATCAATTTCCAATTTTAAAATTCGTGAAGGTATGGCGGTGGGCGCTATGGTAACCATCCGCGGCCCTCGTATGTACGATTTCTTAGCTAAGTTGGTTAACATCGCTTTGCCCCGGGTGCGCGATTTTCGCGGCCTACCTGCGACTTCAATTGACGCCCGAGGTAATTTGTCGGTCGGTTTCCGTGAGCACATTGTTTTTCCTGAGATTCGTTCGGATGAGGTTGAATCAATTCATGGTTTGGAGATTTCTATCGCCACCACCCCCAGTTCACCTAAGCTGGGCCGACGCCTGTTTGAATTGCTCGGTTTCCCCTTTAGTCAAGTTTAGTGAATTTAATCTATGTCCACTAAAGCCCAAGAGATAAAAGCTAGCCGTTCCCTGACCAAGGCCAAATACTCCACTCGAGTAATACGTCGCTGTTGGCGTTGTGGTCGTAAGCACGGCTATATGAGAAAATTCAACCTTTGCCGTATCTGTTTCCGTGAGTTGGCGAATAACGGCGAAATTCCCGGTATTAAAAAAGCTAGTTGGTAAAGAAGTTTAGTTATTGTTTATTATGACAGATCCAATCAGTGACATGCTTAGTCGAATACGTAACGCCGTCCTCGTGCGCAAGCCTGAGGTAGTGGTGCCGCACTCCAGGTTTAAGGCCGACTTGGCCGAACTTTTGGTGGCCGCCGGTTATTTGGGAGGCGTAGAGGAGATAGCCTTACCGCAACGTAGCCTAAAAATAAAGTTAGTCTACAAGGGCGGGCAGCCGGTTATTCGCAGCCTGAAGCGTATTAGTACCCCCGGTCGCCGGCTTTACGCCAAGAACACCGAGCTGCCGCGAGTGCTTTCCGGTTTGGGTATTGCAGTTATTTCTACTTCTCAAGGATTAATGACTAATCTTGAAGCCCGGCGTAAACATCTGGGCGGCGAGGTTGTTTGTGAGGTTTATTAGTTTATGTCTAGACTTGGAAAATTACCCATTACCGTACCGGCCGGCGTGCAGGTGACTATTAGCGACCAAACCTTTAAGGCTAAGGGGCCGAAAGGTGAGGTGTTTATTAATTTGCCGCCTAAATCAATCGTGACTCAAACCGGCGAGGTTATAAACGTGTCAGTCAAAAATACTGAGTCAGGCGAAAGTCGGGCTTTGTGGGGTTTGGCGCGCCAATTGGTGGCTAACGCCGTTCAAGGCGTGGCCAATGGTTTTAGCAAAAAATTAGAATTGTCAGGCGTGGGCTATAAGGTGCAACTTGAAGGCAAGACTTTGGTGTTGAACCTTGGCTTTTCTCACCCCATTCGTTTTACCGTACCAGAGGCAGTCAGTTTAACTGTTGAAAAGAATACCATCACCATCAGTGGCGCCTCTAAGCAGTTGGTGGGGCAGGTGGCGGCTGAGATTAGAAGTTTGCGTAAACCGGAACCTTACAAGGGCAAGGGTATTAAATATTCCGACGAGGTAATTCGTCGTAAGGCCGGTAAGGTGGTTAAGGCCGCTGGCGCTAAGTAAAATATTTATTGACACTTATGAAAAATATTAGACAACACCGACATCGCCGAGTCAGAGCCCGTTTAGCTGGCACTACCACCAGACCTCGTTTAGCCGTGACTCGCAGCCTTAAACATATAAGCGTTCAGGTGATCGATGATACTGTCCGCCAAACTATTTGCGCCGCCGCCGACCGTGAATTAGCGGCTAAAGATTTAAAGGGTTTAAAACCGGTGGAGGTAGCTAAGTTGGTAGGCAAAATGGTGGCTAGTAAAGCTAAGGACAAAAAGATTAGTAGCGTGGTTTTTGATCGAGGCGGTTACGCTTATCATGGCCGGGTTAAAGCCCTGGCTGAAGGCGCTCGTGAAGGCGGTTTAGAATTTTAATTTTGGATTTTTATGTTTAATCAACAGCAGCAACGAACATCTAGAGGCGGCGGTATGCGCTCCGGTCCCCGTGGGGGACGCGGCGGTCCGAGACGTGATCGTCCAACCGATGAATTTGAACAGCGGATAGTGGAGTTGGCCCGCGTAACTCGCGTTATGGCCGGCGGTAAGCGTATGCGTTTCCGCGCCCTGGTGATAGTGGGCAACAAAAAGGGTCGAGTCGGCATGGGGCTAGCCAAGGGCGCCGATGTCAGTTTGGCCGTCAATAAGGCTTCAACCAAGGCCCGCCAGGCTTTAGTGGGTGTGCCTTTGAAAGGCGACACCTTGCCCCACGAAATTACGGTTAAATATAAGAGCGCGCGTGTTTTCCTACGACCAGCTAAGACTGGTACCGGTATTATCGCCGGCGGCCCAGTACGTATAGTCATGGAAATGGCTGGAGTACCAAATGTGGTCAGTAAAATTCTTGGTTCATCCAATAAAATTAATACTTTGCGAGCGGTTTTTCGAGCTTTCGCCTTAATGAAGACTTCTTAGTTTATGACACTTACCTTACATTCTTTGGCTCCAGCCAAAGGTTCGACACATCGTCGTAAGCGTTTGGGCCGCGGTAACGCTTCCGGTCACGGGGCTTACTCCACGCGTGGTATTAAAGGCCAACGGGCTCGTCAAGGCGGCCGCAAGGGCTTGGGTCAGTTGGGTATAAAGCATTTTGTATCTCATTTACCAAAGACCAGAGGCTTCCAAAGTTTTAAGATGCAGCCAGCGGTGGTAAAAGTGGCTGAGTTAAAGCAGTTTGCCAGCGGCACGGTCGTCACGGCCGAGTTGTTGCGGCAAAAATGTTTGGTGGCTAATCGTCGTTTGCCGATTCGTTTGATTGGTTCCGGGCCATTGACTAATAAATTAACAGTTCAAGTTAACAGTGTTACTCCAGGCGCTAAAGCGGCGGTAACTAAAGCCGGTGGCCAAGTTGAATTAGTAGTGTGGACGGGCGCTAAGGGTAAAAAATAACTTAAGTTTTATCTTTTGCAGTTTGACCTTATTATGTGGCAGAAGCTAGAACAAATTTGGAAAACACCAGACCTGAGAAACAATATTTTGTTTGTCTTGGGCGCTTTGGTGATTTTCCGTTTGGCGGCTCACTTACCGATTCCGGGAGTTGATACTACGGCGCTACGTAGCTTCTTTGCTTCCAATCAGCTATTAGGCTTGCTCAATTTGTTCTCCGGCGGCGGCTTAGAAAATTTTTCAGTCGTCATGTTGGGTGTGGGGCCTTACATTACTTCTTCCATTATTATCCAGCTTTTGACCATGATCGTGCCGCGGCTGGAGGAAATTTCCAAAGACGGCGAATCTGGCCAGCGCCGCATCAATCAATATACTCGTTGGTTGTCGGTACCTTTGGCTACACTACAGGCTTATAGTTTCATTATGCTGTTACGAAGTCAGGGTGGGGCCAGATTGTTGGGTGAATTTGGCAGCATGCAGTTGATCACCAGTTTAGCCACCATTACGGCTGGTACTATCTTTTTGATGTGGTTAGGAGAATTGATGTCGGAGCGTAAAGTTGGTAACGGGGTTTCGTTGTTGATTTTTGCCGGTATTGTGGCGGCTCTGCCCACCCAATTACAGCAGTTTATAGCCACTTTTGATCAATCGCAGTTGTTCCCGGCTTTGGGCTTTATGTTGGTGGCCTTAATAACAGTAGTGGGGGTCGTAGTAGTAACCGAGGCCCAGCGTAATTTGCCCGTAAATTACGCTCGGATGGTGCGCGGACCGCGTACTTTTGGCGGCGCCAATACTTTCTTGCCCTTGCGTTTACTGCAAGCCGGAGTGATCCCTATCATCTTCGCTATTTCGGTTATTCTGTTTCCACCTATGATCGCCCAATTCTTTATCAAATCCAGCACAGCTTGGTTGGTACGAGGGGCTGAATTTACTATCAACCTTTTTAACAATGAAATATTTTACGCCGTAGCTTATTTCTTGTTGGTGTTTGGCTTTACCTACTTTTACACCGCGGTTATATTCAAACCTGATCAAATAGCCGAGAATTTGCAAAAACACGGTGGCTTTATTCCGGGTATCAGACCGGGCAAGAGTACAGCTGACTACTTGGGTGAAACCATGAATAAGATAATTTTGCCCGGTGCTTTGTTTTTGGGTGCCATCGCCATTTTACCTTTGGTACTTAAAGCCGCCACTGGCTCGGCCATATTGGTTATTGGCGGCACTTCCTTGTTGATTGTGGTTTCGGTGGTCATAGAAACCGTGCGTCAGATCAACGCTCAGTTGGTCATGCGCGATTACGACGAGTTATAGATTAATTAGTAAGCTTTTACTAAACTCCTCGTCTTAACAGCCGTGGAGTTTTTGTTTCCGGCCAAATGAGCTATCATAAATATGCTTAACTTATGCTTATGAAGACTAAACAATTTGTTTTTTTAGGCCCTCCGGGTTCGGGCAAGGGTACTCAGGCCAAGCAGCTGTCAGCCGCTTTGGCCGTGCCGCACATTTCCACCGGTGACATATTCCGCGAACAAATCGCCCAGCGTACCAAGTTGGGAATTGAGGTTGATGAGGTATTAAAACAAGGGCAATTGGTATCGGACGAATTAACCAATAAGATAGTGGCTGAACGTTTAACCCAAGCTGACGCCGCCCTAGGTTTCGTGTTGGATGGCTATCCGCGGAGTTTGAGTCAGGCTGAATTTTTAGCCTCTCTGTTTCCGGCCGTGCAAGCCGTACTTTTTGAACTCACGGATGAAGAATCGATAAAAAGAATCGCCCGCCGCCGCACCTGCGCTAAATGCGGCGCTATTTATCATCTAGATTATCAGCCTGCTAAACAGCCGGGAATTTGTGATGCTTGCGGCGGTGAACTTATACAACGCAATGATCAGCGCGAGGCCATAGTACAAGATCGTTTAAAGGTTTATCATTCCCAAATTGACCCTTTAGTGAATTTTTATCAGCACCGTCAGCAACTTATAATAATTGACGGTCAGCCGCTCATTCAGCAAGTCAGCGACTCCCTAAGGAAGGTTTTGGGTTTATTATGAATTTTATTAAAACCAAGTCGGAGATAGACATCATGCTCGCTGGCGGGCGAATTCTGGCCAAGGCCTTAGCGGCTACGGTGGCGGCCGTAAAGCCCGGTGTCAGCACTCAAGAGCTTGATAAAATAGCCGCCGCTAGTTTAAAGTCCAATGGTGCCAAGCCGTCCTTTTTAGGCTATGGCGCTGAGTCTGGCAAGGCTTTTCCAGCCACCATTTGCGCTTCAGTTGATAGTCAAGTAGTACACGGTATTCCTTCGGATCAGCCCAAGCTTAAGGAAGGCCAGATAGTGGGTTTGGATATTGGTTGCTGGTATCAAGGTTTGTGCACGGATATGGCGGTGACTGTACCGGTGGGTAAAATATCCCCTTCGGCGCAAAAGTTGCTAGAGGTTACAGCCCAGGCTTTGCAGCTCGGCCTTAAACAAGTAAGGGCCGGGGCCAGGGTGGGTGATATCGGAGCGGCTGTCCAATCGTACGTGGAAGCTAATGGTTTTTCCGTAGTGCGCCAGTTGGTGGGGCACGG
>Ga0172379_10008243_pt1 | contig 13185 bp, 15 predicted proteins | sample GrowelOW334metaG_FD_119756 | JGI IMG/M metagenome (GOLD analysis project Ga0172379, IMG submission 119756) | Groundwater microbial communities from an aquifer near a municipal landfill in Southern Ontario, Canada - Groundwater well OW334 metaG | ecosystem: Environmental > Aquatic > Deep... | reverse complement strand
TAGTAAAGACAAGTGGAGAATTATGACCAAGCAAATACCCGCAAACCTGATCGATAAAATCCAGCCTATTCGTCTGCTTATCCTGGATGTGGACGGCGTCTTGACCGATGGCCGGATTGTGATGAATGACCTGGGCCAGGAAAGCAAATTTTTCGATGTAAAGGATGGACATGGTTTGAAGGTCCTGGTACGCTGCGGTATCGACGTGGTCTGGATAACGGGTAGGAAATCAACGGTTGTTGAACACCGCGCCAGAGATCTGGGGATTCAGGAAGTTCATCAGTTAATATGGGATAAGGTGCAGGTGTATGAAGAAGTTCTGGAAAGAAGGAAACTTACGGCCCGGGAAGTGTCGTATATGGGCGACGACATTGTGGATATTCCCCTCTTGAAGAGGGTTGGCCTTGCGGTGGCAGTCAATGACGCCGTCGATGAGGCGAAACAGGTTGCCGACTATGTGACCAGGAGAAATGGCGGCCGGGGCGCCGTCCGGGAGGTCTGCGATTTGCTCCTCAAGGGGCAGGGCAAATGGGAACGCCTGATGGAGAGGTATTTCTCCTGAAATGAAAAAGCCTGTCCTCGTAACCGTGGCGCTGATCCTTGTTGCGGTTTTCGCCATATTGCTCTTCCTCTGGGAACAAGGAAAAGAAACTGGCAAAAAGATTCTCAAGGTATTGCCGGATCATGTGGATATGCAGGTAAACGACGTTCTTTATACGGACGTATCCGCGGACGGCTCAAAGTGGGAAATAAAAGCAAAAACAGTTACCTTTGTCCGGAAGGAGAATCTCGCGCTGTTCGATCAGGTAATCGCAAAATTGATCCAGTCTGATGGACGGACATTTACCATGACCGGAAAAAAAGGACGTTTCTGGACGGTGACAAAAGACCTGGATGTAACAGGCGATGTTGTGATTATCTCTGACAAGGGGGATCGGATAACGATGGACGTTCTTCGTTATTCCGACCGGGACAAAATACTGTCTACCGATTCGGATGTGACGCTGGATAATGACACAACGCGACTTAAGGGAAAGGGCATGCGGATTGATATCAATAAACGGCATGTCCTGATCATGTCCCACGTGAACGCAATGATCAAATCAAAGAAATAGGAAGACCCAAGATGAAAATCTATCGTACTACATTGGGGATCATTTTACTGGCTGTCTGCATGGCTTTGCTATGCGTATTTCAGACGGTGGCGAAGGAGCCCGAGCCCGCTGCCATACAGCCTGTTCCCACACAGCTCGCTCCCATACAGGCTGTTCCAAAACAGCCTGCGTCCAAGCCGTCTGCTTCAAAGCAGTCCGCTCCCAAACAGCCTGTACATATTACCTCTGATACCCTGGAGGCTTTCAACGATGAGCGTTTGATCGTATTTTCGGGAAATGCCGTCGCCGTGCAAGGTGATAAGGTAATCCGGTCGGACAAGCTGCTCGTTTATTATAAGAAGAGCGCTGATGAAGGCAAGGAATCGAAAACGGCGGGCATCGGCCAGGGGGGAGATCTTGATCGGATCGAGGCCAAGGGACCGGTGCGGATCACCCAGCTTAAAAAGATCGTAACCGGCGATGAGGCCGTTTATTATCAGGATGATCAGAAGATCATCGTTAACGGCAATGCCGTGATGCGTGAGGGACCCAATATCGTCAAAGGCGATCGTATTACGGTTTTGCTCGACGAAAACAGGGGGATTGTGGAAGCTCCAGTAAAGAAACGTGTGACCGCGACGATTTATCCCGCTGAAGACAGTAAACAGAAGAAATAGGTTTCACGATGGATATGGGGCAACTCGCAGCAAAACAACTTGTGAAGATTTATGGTGGCCGGAAGGTTGTCAACAACATCGATCTCAACATCTTCCCCGGGGAAGTGGTCGGGCTCCTCGGACCAAACGGCGCCGGCAAGACGACGACCTTTTATATGATTGTCGGATTGATCCGTCCCGACGGCGGCAGCATCTTCCTCAATGGGGAAGACATCAGTAAGTATCCCATGTATCTGCGGGCGAAAAGGGGGCTGAACTACCTGCCCCAGGAACCATCTATTTTCCGCAAGCTGACCGTTGCCGAAAACATACTGGCGATTCTGGAGACACTGAACCTGGATTCAAGGCAGAGAAAAGAGCGGTTGGAGTCACTCCTTGGCGAACTGGATTTGACCAGTCTTGCCGATAACCCGGCCTATTCCCTGTCCGGAGGGGAGCGGCGGCGTGTGGAAATTACCAGGGCCCTTGTCACCTCGCCCAAATATATTCTTCTGGACGAACCTTTTGCCGGCATCGATCCACTTGCAGTTGCAGATATTCAAAAGATCATATATAAACTAAAAGAAAAGGGCATCGGAGTGGTTATTTCCGATCATAATGTTCGGGAAACCCTTTCTGTGTGCGATCGAGCGTATATCGTGAACGAAGGGAGCGTCTTGGTGGAAGGAGATCCCGATACGATTGCTTCCTGCGAGCTGGCCAAAAAATTTTATTTCGGTGAAGACTTTTGTCTTTGAGGATTCATATTCATGGCATTTGAACTGAAACAGACCCTGAAACTTTCACAGCAACTGATCATGACGCCGCAGCTTCAGCAGGCTATCAAACTCCTGCAACTATCGAGGCTGGAGATGGTAGACATGATCAATCAGGAAATGGAGGAAAATCCCCTCCTCGAGGAAATCTCCGTCAGCGAAGAGATTGTCGAAGAAAGCCTGTCAGAAAGCGATACCTTGAGAACTCTGGAGACCGAGGAGATCAAATCCGTTGATCATACCGTCGAAGTCACGGGAGAAGGGGATGGCAGGGATGATTTTGACTGGAATAGCTACCTGGAAGACTATGGTCCGATGGGCGTTACGTATCAACGTGCGGAGGAAGAAGGTGCTTCCTGGGATAATCTTCTTACCAGAACGCCTTCTCTGACCGACCACCTCATGTGGCAATTAAAGTTCTTGCCATTGAGTACTGCCGAGGTGCTGGTGGGAGAACAGATTATCTGTAACCTTGATCAAAACGGTTACCTTCAGACTACGGTAGAAGAAATTGCCATGCAGGAGCATGTTGAAACTAATGTTGTGGAGTCGGTTCTCGAAAAGGTACAATCCTTCGATCCTCCCGGGATTGCCGCCCGGGACCTTACGGAATGCCTGCTGATTCAGGCGCATCTTCTGGGAGACGCAAATCCGCTGGTGGAAAAAATCATCCGGGATCATCTCAAGGATCTGGAAACGAAAAATTACACCCAGATCACCAGAAAATTAAAGGTTACCATCGATGATGTCTTACAGGCGGTCATGGTGATCAGCAACATGGATCCGAAACCGGGAAGTATTTATCAAGAGGAGAAGGTACAGACGATCATTCCTGATGTTTTTGTTTATAAATCCGGAGATGAATACAAGGTTATCCTGAATGACGATGGTATGCCAAGGCTGAGGATCAGTAATTTCTATAAGGAAATCATGGCGGGTGCCGACGGCGGCAAAGAGGCCGATACGGGGAAGAAGTACATCAAGGAAAGGGTCCAGTCGGCAACCTGGCTCATCAAGAGCATCCAGCAGCGTCAGAAGACGATCTACAGGGTCACGGAAAGCATCGTAAATTATCAGCGTAATTTTTTCGATAAAGGAATCAATTATTTAAGGCCCCTGGTGCTGAGAGACATCGCTATGGATGTAGAAATGCATGAATCGACGATCAGCAGGGTTGTCACCAACAAATATATGCAAACCCCCGCCGGACTTTTTGAGTTGAAATATTTTTTTAGCAGCGGAATTTCAAAAAACGACGGAGGGGAAAATATCGCTTCCAAAAGCGTCAAGGAAGAAATAAAGAAAGTTATCAGTGAGGAAGATCATAAAAAACCCCTCAGCGACAGTGAAATAGTCGAGCTTCTGGCGTTGTCGGGTATCAATATTGCCCGGCGTACTGTGGCTAAGTATAGGGAAATGATGCACATTCTGCCATCATCACGAAGGAAAAAATATTTTTGACTGTAAAAAAGTTATTGACTTTTAACTGTGACGTCACTATAGCACAAAACCTTTTTACGAGTAAAAATCCATTGGGAGGAAAACTATGAAGATCTCTGTGACCTTCAGAAATACCGAGGGCGAAGATTGGTTCAAAAATTATGTTGAAGAGAAACTTGGTAAACTGAAAAAGTACATCGACCGCCCGGTTGAGGTGAGGGTAGTTCTGTCTGTTGAAAAATTCCGGAATGTCGCCGAGATCAATCTTATGGACAACGGTATGAACGTAAATGCCAGGGAAGAGGCAAAGGAGATGGCTCTGGCCATTGATGAGGCGGTTGAAAAAATCGAACGTCAATTGAAGAAGCACCGCGAGAAGATGCGCACTCACAAAGGTGCCGGGGCTAAAACAGGAGACGACCAGTTTGATAAAACTTCCGAGGCGGATGTAGAGGATGCAAGCGAGACAAGGATTGTAGAAACCAGGAAGATAATTTTGAAACCAATGTCCCACGACGATGCGATCATGGAACTGGAGGCGTCCAGGAACCTCTTCATCATATTTCGTGATGCCGCTACTGAGAATGTTGCCGTCATTTATCGACGGGATGACGGCAACTACGTCCTTATTGAAACCAAAAGTTAAGCTTCAGGTAAAGTTAAATGAAAATTGCTGAGGTTTTGAAAAAGGAATTTATTCTTAAACAATTGACATCCGGAACCAAACGGGATGTACTTCAGGAATTGGCTAACGTCATTTTAAGCGAACGAGCTGACTATCACCCTGAGGGAACCGTTAATATCCTTCTCGATAGGGAAAAATTGGGAAGCACCGGTATCGGCGACGGCATTGCCATCCCTCATGGGAAACTGAATATTATAGATGCCTTGGCTATTTCTTTCGGACGAAGCCGGGAAGGAATCGATTTCAACGCCATGGATGGAAAGCCGGTGCATCTTTTCTTCCTGCTCCTAGCACCGGAGAATGCCGCGGGCCAGCATTTGAAAATGCTTGCCAAACTCTCGAGGATGCTCAAAGATGCAAAATTTCGCAAGAACCTTCTTGAAGCCACATCCAGGGAAGATCTGTACCGCATCATCATCGATAAGGATGACACATGTTGATGACCTGGCTCCTGAGTAATTGCGATATTTCTTATTAGCAAGCCAGATGGACTCACAAAAAGTCTCACACCTCGTCATCCCGGTGAAAGCCGGGAACCATAAACAAAATAATGGATTATGAACATTAAACTTCGTTTCCCGGTTTTCACCGGAATCCAGTATTTGTTAGAAATTCAAAGCTTTCGTTTGATATCATGAAAAGAGAGAAAATTGAAACAAGGGCCACCGTTCACGCATGTCTTGTGCAATGGGAAGGAACGGGTATCCTCCTGGCAGGGGACAGCGGCGTCGGTAAAACGACCTGCGCTCTTGAAATATCAAAAAGGGGGGGAAGCTGGGTTGCTGACGATATTGTCGTTCTGAACTGCCTGCCGGACCAGGCCATCTCCGGACAGGCCCACGAAAAAATCCGCAACTTGGCACATTTGCGCGCAGAAGGCATTATCGATATCCGGTCTTTACACCCCATCCGCATTGCCGGTGAGACCAGAGTGGACATCATCATCGAGCTAACAAAAAAACTTGAAAAAGTTCAGAAAAAAGGATTAACTACGGATCACTTGCGGGAGATTATGCAGATTGAGATACCATGTGCGCATGTTACGGTTCTCGCGGATACTGCCAGGACGGTTGATGCTATCCTGAATCGCGTCCGGCTGTGTATGAGAAGCCAAAAGAGGGCGTAGTTTATGCAAATAGTTGTCATTACTGGATTGTCCGGCTCGGGAAAGAGCACGGCGTTGCGGGCGCTAGAGGATATCGGTTTTTTCTGCGTGGACAATTTACCAATTGTGCTGTTGCCTAAATTTCTGGAAATCCAGTCTGAAGCTGCGAAGAAGATCTCCAAAGTCGCCATGGTCATGGATCTGAGGGAGCAGGGTTTCCTGGAAAAATATCCCCGCATTTTCAAACGACTCAAAGACAAAGGATATACTATCGAGATCCTGTTTCTGGATTCCTTTGATGATGCCTTGTTGCACCGCTTTAGTGAAACCAGAAGAACCCATCCCCTCGCAATGAAGGGATCGGTTATGGAAGGGATCAGCATCGAAAGGGCAAAACTTTCTTCCTTGAAACTGATGGCAGACAAGGTTATCGACACAACTTCATATAATGTGCATCAACTGAAGGATGCCGTACAGAGGATGTTCCTGTCTTCAACAACGGAAAAGAGACTCATGATCTATGTGACGTCTTTTGGATACCGCTATGGGTTACCTGTCGATGCAGATATTGTTCTTGATGTCCGTTTCCTGGCAAATCCTTACTTTGTAGAATCCTTGAAGAATTACGATGGTCATCATCCTGGGGTGAGGCAGTATGTGCTGGCGTCAGAAGAGGGCGAAAAATTTATTGAAAAGCTTTTTGCCCTGATGTCTTTTCTGCTGCCTCTTTATGAAAAGGAGGGGAAGGTGCGGCTTAATATCGCCCTGGGTTGTACGGGAGGTAGGCATCGGTCTGTGGCGATGGCCAATGAACTCGCAGCCTATCTTTGCGATAAGGGTTACAGCGTCCAGGTTAATCACCGGGACATCGGCAAGAGTTAGAAGGGAACCTGCATCTTCTTCGTTACGTTATCCTGGATCCAGTGAGGGTCCCACCATTCTGTCGAATTGACGAACTGTCCACCGACAAGTATTGAGAAATGAAGATGGTCTCCCCCAGCCAGACCGGTTAGGCCACTTTTCCCCAGGGCCTCTCCCTTTTTAACAGCCTGTCCGTTTTTCACGTCAATATTGGATAGATGGGCATAAAGGCTGAACAATCCATAGCCGTGATCGATCATGACCATATTGCCGTATATGCCGAGATAGCCGGCATGCACCACCACGCCGCTGTTGGCGGCTTCAATGGGGGCGTTAGACGTAGAGGCGAGATCAGCACCTAAGTGAGTGCTTTCGCCAACGGTTTTTCCGGCGTAGACATAAGTGCGGCGGTCGCCGAACTGGGCCATGGGAGAGGCGTCTTTCATCCGGAGAAATATTCCTTCCCAGAGCTGCCGGGGTTCAGATTTCTGGCAGATGGTTTGGATTGTCCGAAAATTATCCTCCCGCAGGGTGCTGTTTACATAGATAAAGACATCGATGAGCGGTTTCCCCGTAAGCGCCGGGTATTGGGCCACAAATTCGGGCATTTTCTGCTGCAGAAAGGAGTCGGAAAGGGGCATTTTATCATTCCGATATTTCTTTTTAAGAAGAAGATAAGGGACGGATTGAACCGTTTCATTTCCCCCTTGATCCCGGGCGTAAACCTTGATTTGTGTCGTCTGGGAGGCCGTCTGGATTGGAAAGGCGAAATAGACTAATTGACAGGGCTTGTTATTTACCATCACCGGGTAGGAGGGAAAGAGGCGGTCATCGACACGGACCCCGGATACGGGCACGGATTTAGATGTTCTGAAAAGGAGCATACATGTTCCGCCTGGATTTATATGATTAACCGGTGTGAGGAGAAATATCTGGGGAGGCACCACATCAACGTTCACCACCCTGCTTATGGAAGCCGAATTTTTCCAGACTGCCTGATCCTCCGCGGCGATGGTCAGTGTGGCCGGACCATCATGGAGCTTCAGAGCGACCGGATCAACAGGTATCGAAATGGCGTTGCGATTGGTTTTCTTCCCCTTGTACTGTAAGTTGGAGAGGATACGGGATTGATTGTCCTGAGTAAGGGTAATGGTAGAGTTCTTCAGGCCGCTGCCGCTGTCTGAGAAAGTGACCTCCAGAACCGTGCGTTGCCCGATACTGCGGATATCCTGCATCATTTGGATCTGCGGCTTTCCCATTTCTCCGATCGTGGCGAAAAACCACCATGATGAAACACAGACAATTATCGTTAATACAGAAATAAAGTAAATCTTATATGTCTTCATGGCAACCTCGTTAATAGAAGGGATGGCAGGGGCACGCCGTGCCTCTGCTCGATGCTTGACGAATCTATAGTGAGTTTTCCCCCCTTTTGCAAGCGATACCTGAGCTGTTAAAGGATGCATTCATTACCTTGATCTTGGCGTGCAGAATTGCTATAGTCAAACCAAAGGTTAAGTCAAAGATCATTGGTAAGGAAATATAAAAGATGACAGAAGGAAAACGCGTTGTACTTGGTGTAACCGGTGGTATTGCTGCTTATAAGGCAGCCGAGTTGACCAGGGTGCTGGTAAAGAAAGGCGTGTTCGTCAAGGTGATCATGACGGGGCATGCCAAGGAATTTATCTCTCCCCTGACCTTTCAGGTCCTCTCTGGGAACCCCGTTTTCAGCGATATGTTTTCCCAGGAGTACTACGATATGAACCATATCTCCCTGGCGGAGTATGGGGATGTGATGGTCGTCGCGCCGGCTACGGCCAATATCATCGGAAAGATGGCAACGGGGATTGCCGACGACCTCCTTTCCACGGTGCTTTTAGCCACCAAGGCGCCCATCGTCGCATGTCCGGCCATGAACGACAATATGTACACCCATGGGGTTGTTCAGGAAAATATCGCCAAATTGAAAAAGCACGGCGTCCAGTTCGTAGCGCCGGGATATGGCGAGCTGGCCTGCAAATTGGAAGGGGTGGGGCGATTGGCAGATATTGCCGATATTGTGGAGGCCATCGAGGCGGCCTGGACCGAAAAGGACCTGCGAGGTGAACATATTCTCGTTACCGCCGGCCCTACCCGGGAGCCCTTTGATCCCGTGCGCTTCATTACCAATTATTCATCGGGAAAAATGGGTTACGCCCTGGCGACGATGGCCGCCAGGAGAGGGGCGGAGGTTATACTCATCAGTGGACCGTCTTCTCTGCCCGTTCCCCGGGGGGTTACTTTCATCTCCGTAGCAAGCGCGCTGGAGATGCGGGATGCCTTGATGACGCACCTTGAGGGAACCACGGCGATCATCAAGGCGGCGGCCGTGGCGGATTATCGGCCCGCCGTGCTTTCAGAATCCAAGATCAAGAAGAAAGGTCCCCTGACCCTCCAGTTGGAAAGAAATCCGGACATCATTGCCGAGATTGGTGCCAAGAAGGAAAACAGAGTCCTGGTGGGTTTTGCCATGGAGTCGGAGGATCTTGTCGAAAATGCCAGGGCCAAGCTCATTGCCAAAAACATGGATTTGATTGTAGCCAATGATCTCCATCAATCAGGGGCCGGCTTTCAATGCGATACCAATATCATCAAGATTCTTGATCCCCAAGGGGGGGTTGAAGAGATCCCCTTGATGGATAAGATGGATATTGCCAACCGCATCTTAGACCGGGTAAAGATACTGACAAATGCAAAACGCAGCTAAAGATGAGATGCTTGTCCTGATCAGGTCCCTGCGCTCCCACATCGAGGCGGACCGGGAGTTGCCGGGGAATGTGCCCTCCTTTTGTATGCAAGGACCCCTGCCGGAGGCGACTTCACCGAACAGACTTGCTAAGGGCACTACCGGCCGTAGGGCCGGGGTGCAGCGAGAAGCCGCGCCTCTATCATCGGCGCAACGGGGAGTGGATTCAGCCCCCGCTTTGAAGGGCCGCCCGACGGCGGCGCTGCCAGAAGGGGATGCATCACCGGCGTCGCAAGGGTCGTCCAACGCGCCTCAAATACTCGCCCCGGGACCTTACCGACGGTTTAGCGTCCCTGACATCCCCGATGCCCTGAAGAGTATGAGCGAGTCCGGTGCTCTTGACGGTGTGCGCACGGACTTGGGAGATTGCCGCCGCTGTGCCCTCCATGGAGGGAGAAAAAATATAGTCTTCGGGGAAGGCAATCCCCATGCCGGGCTTGTATTTGTGGGCGAGGCCCCGGGGGCGGATGAAGACGCCCAGGGGCGGCCTTTTGTTGGCCGGGCCGGACAGCTCCTCACGAAGATCATTGAGGCCATGAAGATGCAGCGACAGGATGTCTATATCTGCAATATCCTCAAGTGTCGGCCACCGGGAAATCGTAATCCGGAGTCCGCTGAGATCGCTGCTTGTGAGCCTTTTCTTGTGAAACAATTGGAGTCTATCCGGCCGAAGGTAATCTGCGCTTTGGGGACGTTTGCCGCCCAAACACTCTTAAAGAGTGATGTCGCCATCTCCCTTTTGAGGGGACGCTTTCACCGTTATCATGATATCCTCCTGATGCCGACTTATCACCCGGCCTATCTCTTGCGGAATCCATCCCAGAAGCGTCAGGTATGGGAAGATGTTCAACAGATCATGAATATGTTAGCGGAAGATTCAGGATAAGGGAGAGGATCATGGTTATGAAAAAAATGTTAATCAATAAAAGAATGATGGTGTTGTTGCTATTCCTGATCGTCTCCTCCTGGCCCTGTTGCCTGGGGGCGGCGGAACCTTCCCCGGTATTCAATGTCATTTCCATCAACGGCGCCATTACCCCGCCAGCGGCGGAGTACCTCACCCAGAACATCACCGAGGCGGGAAAAGAGGGGGCTTACGGTCTGATTATCTTGCTTGATACCCCCGGGGGGCTCGATCTGGCCATGCGGGATATCGCCAAGGGCATTCTTGGCGCCCCGATACCTGTTTTTGTCTATGTGTATCCCTCCGGAGCCCGGGCGGCTTCTGCCGGCGTCATCATTACCGTGGCGGCCCATGTGGCGGGGATGGCCCCGGGGACGAATATCGGGGCGGCCCACCCGGTCGGTCTTGGCGGTGGTGGTGGGGACAAGACCATGATGGAAAAGGTTGCCAATGACGCCGCAGCCTACGTGCGGAGCATCGCCAAAATAAGGGGAAGAAACGAGGAGTGGGTAGAAAAGGCCGTGAGAATAAGCGCTTCCATCACGGCGGAAGAGGCCATGAAGAACGGTGTAATTGATTATGTTGCTACGGATGTGCAGCAGCTTCTCAAACTGGCCGATGGGAAGCAGGTGCTTGTCGGTGATAAAGAGAAAATATTGAAGACCTCCGGGGCGATTCTGAGAGAAAGAAAAATGGGCGCCCGGCATCGAATTCTCACGACCTTGAGCGATCCGAACATTGCCTATATCCTCTTTCTCGTGGGCTTGGCGGGGTTGTATTTTGAATTTTCCACCCCCGGGGCCATTTTACCGGGCGTTGTCGGCGGGATCTCTCTAATTATGGCCTTCTTCGCCATGCAGACCCTGCCGGTAAATTATGCGGCGGTTATGCTTATCCTCTTCGGGATCGTACTTTTCATTGCCGAAATCAAGGTTGTCAGTCACGGGATCCTCACGGTTGGTGGAATAGTTTCCCTGGCTGTTGGCTCCCTGATGCTCTTCGATTCCCCGGATCCGGCCCTGCGGGTTTCCCTCGGAGTTTTAATCCCGACCCTGACCATTATTTCACTGTTTTTTATCTGGGTTATCAGTATGGTAATTAAAGCCCAGATGCGCAAGAAGCACACCGGAAAAGAGGGGATGATCGGGGCCATAGGAAAAACCGTTACCAAGGTTCATGAAGAAGGGAAGGTAATGGTGAGGGGAGAATATTGGGCGGCATTTAGCGACACTCTCCTTGAAGAGGGAACGCGAGTCCGGGTTATCAAGATTGATGGCTTAAATGTTAAGGTTGAAAAGCAAGAGCAAAAATAGGCGCGCTATTTCTAAGTATTTAAAAATAAATGATATGTAGAAAGGGAGGGCAGTATCATGACTTACACCGTAACAATACTGGTATTTTTAGTCATTATGTTTTTGGCATCGGCCATACGGATTTTGAATGAATACGAGCGGGCCGTAATATTTCGGCTGGGAAGAATCATCGATGTCAAAGGGCCGGGACTGATCATTCTGATTCCCGTTGTAGATAAGATGGTCAAAGTCGATATGCGTACCATCACAATGGATGTTCCCCCTCAGGACGTTATTACCCGGGACAATGTTTCCATTAAAGTCAATGCCGTCGTCTATTTCCGGGTCATTGACGCCAATGCGGCGGTCACCGACGTGGAAAACTATCTCTACGCCACGTCGCAGCTTGCCCAGACCACCCTGCGGAGCGTTTGCGGGCAGGTGGAACTGGATGAGATTTTATCCCAAAGAGAAAAAATCAATATGCATCTACAAGAAATTCTTGATCGCAGCACCGATTCCTGGGGCATCAAGGTTTCGTTGGTGGAAGTCAAGCAAATCGATCTGCCGGAAGAGATGAAACGGGCCATCGCCAAACAGGCGGAAGCGGAACGGGAAAGAAGGGCCAAGGTTATCGCTGCCGAAGGAGAATATCAGGCAGCGGAGAAACTTTTTGAGGCGGCAACGGTCATGACCAAGGAGCCTATCTCTTTGCAATTGCGTTATTTGCAGACCCTGAATCAGATTGCGACGGAGAACAATTCGACGATCGTCTTTCCCATTCCCATCGACTTCTTTAAACATTTTTTTAAAGGAGATAATAAATAAAGGCATACTTATTTGACAGGGAGGATTGGACAGTATGGAAAAAAAAGAAAAAATACACGTCATAACCGGCGGCATGGTCCTGATCACCCTCGGGGTCCTTGTCATTCTGGGGAATACCCAAATCTGGTCCTTCAGCCGGAGCTGGCCGGTGCTGTTGATTGTGATTGCCGTCGGCACTTTGATGCAACGATTCAAGGACCTGGGAGGTTGGATTATTCTCGCCGTGGGCGTGGTTTTTCTCCTGACCGAGGTCTTTGGCATGCAAGTCTATGCCATGGGGAAATATCTGATGCCGGTGCTGCTGATTGTGGTCGGGGCCAATGTCCTGTTCAAATACAACAAGGGTTAATATACGGATACTTCAACGATAAACGGATTTTCAAAAATGGACGGCAGCATCCAGATAACCTGTCCCGATCTGTCCCGCAGTTTGGGTTTCTGTCCCGACTGCTATCAAAAGAATGTTCAGGCAATCTGGCCCTACCTTAGCTGCTACTGCGACTGCAACCGGGTGGGGGCTTATGCGGAAATCATCAGGGCGAAGGATAATGGCGCCGAAAAAATCCGCCTCAGTTCCTGGAAAATGAAGATGGACGTATCCCGGGAAGATTTTGAAAGAAGTTTGCAGAAACAGAGTCATGAAAAAAACACCTGCATCGAGATTCTCTTCAAGACCTGATTATTGATATCCTCACAAAAACTAATTTTCTCCCTCCCCTTCAAGGGGAGGGTTGGGGTGGGGATGGGTTTGGGGGAGAG
>Ga0172379_10008242_pt1 | contig 13190 bp, 11 predicted proteins | sample GrowelOW334metaG_FD_119756 | JGI IMG/M metagenome (GOLD analysis project Ga0172379, IMG submission 119756) | Groundwater microbial communities from an aquifer near a municipal landfill in Southern Ontario, Canada - Groundwater well OW334 metaG | ecosystem: Environmental > Aquatic > Deep... | reverse complement strand
CGGCGACCGCTGGTGGGTAGATACCAATGCAGGCAATGGCTTCTCAAGCGTTGACTTCCCGCTGTACACCCGTACAGACGTGACTGCATCTGCTGCTATACAGCCAACCGTAGAATGCGGAACCTGCCACGATCCACATAGCGGCAACTCCACCTTCCTGCGTCTGGTTGGCGGTAACGCAGGCAGCGCAGTTTGTCTGACCTGCCACGCCAAGTAAGCAGCAGCTAGCATAACCCCCAGCAATGGGTAAAGCCGGACGGCACATCGTCCGGCTTTTTTTATGGCAATGCCATGCCTTGGCGACCGGATACCGCAACAAGAAAAAATGCGGATCGGCACCCGCAGATTTGACAGGGATGGCCGCAACTATTATCCTGACAAGGTACGCGAATGCTGTGCCCAGATAGCTTGCACAGCGTTGTTGAATTTCTGGACAAGTGGGCGCATTCAAGGATTAAGCACGGTTCGATACAGTTGGCCTCGTACAGAAAGCGCGCACCGGACTCGTTTCACGTTCGTCCTGCGTTGTGCGCTCCCAGCAATCAAAGCTCAAGCTAATGCTTGCAAATCCTGGGCACCAGCCCTGGTTCTGGCACGCGGTATATCCTGATATGTCAATGAGTCCAATGAGATGTTATAGTTTAAAAAGAATCAACAGTACTGGTGCGGAACTTCCCCCATAAATTTTCAATATGCTTGACGCAAGCGGCATTTTTACCCTGAATCAGACATCACCCATCACGAAAGGCAACCACAGTGAAATCGAAGCGAAACGACAACATCAAGAACATCAAATTAACGCTGATAGCATTGATTGGCGCCATGCTGCTCAGCGTACAGGCTACCGCCGCCGATACCGCCCAGCAGGGTGATGACACCAAGGTCAATACCCCCCCCGCTGGCGCTCAAGATGACAAAAATAACCAGGTTATCTCCGATGACCTGACTGCGCTGGACACCACCCCCCAAAAGGTCAGGAAATCGCCCATCTTTGCCAAGGTAGGCAACATGTCCATCACCTGGTTCGACTACGAAAACGAGTATGCCAATGAGTCACGCAAGAAGTTTTATCACGGCAAGCCGTCAGAAAGCGCGGTGGCCACCTTCCAGAGGGAGATCGGGGATAAATTGATCACCAACGCCATGCTGGTGCAGGAGGCCAAGCGCCGTAAACTGAAGCCTGACAATGCGCTTGTCAAACAGCAGCTTGAGCAGTTTGAGCAACGGGTTGCCCAGAATCCAAAATGGCCGGCATCCCGCCCCCGGGTGTTGCCCATCATCACCGCGCGCTTTCAAAACGAAAACCTGCGGACCAAACTGGAAGAACTGGTGCGCAACGTGCCTTCCCCGAGTAAAAAGCAGCTACGCAAATATTATGACGCCCATCCGGAAAAATTCACGTCACCGCCACAACAGCGTGTCGCGACCATCCTGCTCAGGGTGGATCCGTCTGCACCCGATGCAGACTGGCAGAAGGCCATTGAGCAAGGCGAGGGTCTGGTCAAGCGCCTGCGTGCCGGCGAGGATTTCGCCGAATTGGCGCGTGACTACTCCGGTGACGTAACCGCTGAAGATGGCGGCGACATGGGCTATTTGCATGAAGGCATGCTGCCCGGGTTACCTGCGGAAACCGTGAGCAAGCTTCAACCGGGCGAAACCTCAGACCCCGTCACGCTGATGGAAGGCGTGGGCATCTTTCGCCTGATTGATCGCCAGCAAGCCACAACCCTGAGCTTTAAAGCAGCCGAGCAACGCGCCCGAAATCTATGGCGAACAGAACAAAGCGACAACGCATGGAACTCGCTTATCGCAAAACTCAAAAAGAATACGTCCGTTCAAAAGGATGAATCGCACTTTTTTCCGCTATCCCCTGCCACAAAAAAACCTGAAAGTATGGGTACAACCAAACCGTAGAACGCGTAGTGAGGCAAGTTCCAGGTATGGCAAAAGGTACTCCTCAAGAGACGATGAGCGGCATACAGCCCCCAGTAACAATTTGACTCCGGGGAGGGTGGCGCAAATTCAGGTAAATCGGGTGCAAAGCCGGTACGATTGGCTGCGCCTCGCGGAGATGCTCCCACCCATTGGATGATATACTCAAAAATAGTTAAGATACCCGCAGATTCGGCGGTCTACAGGGTAGGGGATTTTGCGGCCAGGCAGGTGAAACATGGGTAAGTTTTGCGCGGCACATTACATAGGCAACGCCAGAATTTGAAACGTTTAATATGATCGTATAGCGCTTCCACACCATACACCCAATAACGAAATGCTTAGAGCCAAGCTGTTACAAAATGGAATATCTGGCGCAGGCCACATATCTGGTGTCGTGGTGGTGGCGTGTCTTGTTATTGGCTGGTCACGACCGGCGCACTGCGCCGAACCAACCGCCGCAGCCGACGAGGAGCCGCATCTGCAACTGGCCCCCATCAAGCTGATCTACTCTGTTGGCGGAAACATAGGCTATCACTTTCTGCGTTCTTCCAGCGGTGCGAGTAAAACCACGCAGCAGACGCTTGACGAAGGAGTAAATGCCGGCGTCGGTATCCACTCCTTCATCTGGCAACCATGGCTTGCCCAGGTGAGGAGTCAACTGTCTTTCGGTGCCCATCACTCCAGTACGAATAGCAGCTCGACACCCACTCAGAATTTAGTGCGTACAAACTTCGAAGGCGATGCCACCCTGGATCTGGTGAAGCAAAGTCGTTTTCCGTTTCAGGCACGCATCTACCGGGAAGATAACAGATACCGCGCTTTTTACAGCGGGACCAATCTTGTCGTTCAAACCACAGGGTACAGCCTGAGCCAATCCTATACCAACTTGAACCGCAGGCTCGCAGCCGACGTAGCCCTTTTGGGCAGCAAATCCGGCGGACCCAACCTTAACGATAACTACTCGGATCAATTCAGGTTTTCTTTAAAGCTTCAGCCCGCCCGATATCATTCAATCGGGATAACCGGCAACGCAGTCAGCCAGGACGTCCCGGCTGTAGGACGAAGCTCCTTGACTGACACGCTGGTAGCCAACCATTCCTATATGCCGAACTCCGTCTTTGCGGTGGGCTCGATGGTTAATTTATACAGTTACAGCTTGAAGCAAGCAGGCAACCTGACACAGGTACAGCAATTCGATGCCGCCTCGCAGCAGTTCAGCAGTATCGCTTCTCTGCGGCCTGAAAAGACCCCGCTCACCGTGACCAGCAGCGTGCGTTTTATCAGGGCCGACTCCAGCAGCAACGGCATCCCCGCCCCCACGTTGAACAACTCGAACTTTAACCTTGGCGCAAACTATTTATTTTCCAAATTGATCAGAATGTACGGCAGCGTCAACGTCTCCGACAGCCTTGATACCCAGGAAGTAACTACCAATGCGGCTTTGACGGCCGCGAAGCCCTACAGCTTCAAAGCCGCGACCAACCTCGACGATTACCGCTACAGCGGATCCATCGGCGGCAGCATTGCCACTTCCAACCGAACCACTACTGACAGCGCCAATCAAACCACCACCCAAAACAGCCTGAACCTTGGGTTGTATCTGAGCCACGCACTGGACAAGGACAGCGAATTTAGTTCAGGCAATTTGTCCAAGCACCTGTTTCAATCGATCACCACGTCAGTCAGCGGCAGCGGTTCGTCCAATCCGATAAAACTGAACTCCGGGGGCGCACTGACCTGGAACCGGGCAATAAATAGGGCCACCACGTTACTACGATTGAGTGCCAACGATTCACGCAATCTGCGCGGCATACATTCTGTTTTCCAGATGATCAACCTGCAAGCATCACGTAGCGAGGCCATGAGTTCCCACGAGTCATTGCGCGGAAGCCTGACCGTACAGGCAACGCATCAAGAGTTTGGCTCATCGAGTTCTCCCGACACCATCACGCCCAGCGCCGAGATGAACTATCAAGAATCGCGCGCATTCAAAGTGCGGAACCTGAAGTTCGAATCGATTCTGCGGATAGCTGATACCAACATCTCACCTGGATCCATAAACCAGGAGACCCGCGCCTGGGACAACAACTTTACTTACCGGCTCGGCCGTCTGGATATGCGGCTCAATACGCACATTGCAAAATACGGCAATCAGGTTGCAACTTCGATCATGTTCTCAGTGAATCGTACATTCTGAGAATGCTATGCGCCAATAACCTCATGCATCTTCACATCATTCATGGAAGAACCCATCAGCAGCCATCGTTCCAGCTTATTGCGGGAATGACCATGTGGCGGATTTTGCATAACATTGCGCCCGTTTAGAGCGTTGCCTGCAATTATGCAAAGTTCAATATTCCAATTCTGGAACAGAAACAGACTGATCTCGCCATTCAAATGCATCTGCCATGTTCATCTGGTGTTGCTATGCATGTGCGTCCTGGCAGGCACCGTTGTTTTCAGCAATCTCGCCCGGGCCGAATACGGCGATGTGGTCATCAATAACTACTCAGACGCGCAAAACATCCGGCCCGTGGTTTTTCCACACTGGTTCCACCGCATCCGCTTCGCCTGCAAAGTGTGTCATACCGATCTCGGCTTCAAGTTCAAAGCTGGCGGCAACGATATCAATATGGTCAAGATCGTGGATGGGCAATATTGCGGTGCCTGCCACAACGGCACTCTCGCCTGGTCGGTGAAGAACTGCAACCTGTGCCATTCCGGAAAGCCAGGTACTGCTACCCAGGTGCACGAAAGCACGACGCAGGAACTGACTGTCCCGTCCAGTGCCCCCGCCGGAAAAAGATAATTCGACATGTTTCGTTTATCTGAATTGCTGCACTTCGCGCTATTGGCTGCCCCATTATCTGTTGCGACGGCTGCGCCCCAGGTTGCCGGCGCCAAAGCCGCTGCAACTGCGGCATCTGTTGCGCCATCTTCCCAACCAGCACCCCAAAACCGGACGCGGCCCCCTGTCACCAGACTCTCACCCAATTCTTTCAACCGACTGCTCAAGATAGCACCACGCCACCTGCCGCCTCTGGAAGACGGCATACACGATCCGGCAAACGCTGGCACCAACGTACTGCAACCCCCGCTGGAAGCTTACACCAGCCTGCCCAAGACAGAGAGCGACCTCGGAAATGGGGTAGATTGGGTGCGGGCGACGGACGAAAACCGGATAAAACCGGTATGGGATATCAGCAATCCCGATGCCAAACCGACAGTCCTGGTTATGGACATCGTTCGTGTACCCAAGGGTTCCATGCCGAACGAACTCTTTCCTCACCGGCAACACACGCTATGGCTGGACTGTTCTAACTGCCATCCCGCCATTTTCATTCCGCAAAAAGGTGCCAATCAGATCAGCATGGCGGCAAATCTGCTCGGGCAGAAGTGCGGGGTTTGCCACGGCAAAGTGGCCTTTCCATTCTCCCAATGCAAGCGCTGTCATTCCCAGCCAAAAGTGGCCGCCGATAAAACAGGGGTCCGACCATGACAGTGCGTGCGATTATCCTGTGGCTCATCCTGCTGACGATGGCCGAAGCGCAAGGTTTGCATGCAGCTGAAAACATGTTGCCGAGTAATAGCCGGTCATCACTGGAAACGGTTCGGCAGAAGCTGCAACTGGTTAAAACGCTGCTGGCAAAATCGCCCGCTATTGAGAGGGCCGCCCGCAGTGACGACCCCGCTGTCCAGCGGCAGGCAATGGCGGCACACGCTCTTTATGCCAAGGCAAACGATGCGCTGGGAGCAGGCGACGCAACACAAGCGGATGCATTGCTTGACAAAGCCCTGCAACTGATTGAAAACGCTACGCGCCAGGCGCCCGATCCTTTGCAGGCAGAAAAGGCGCAGCAAACCCGCTACACCGAACTACTGGGGAGTGTTCATGGCCTCCAGGCAACTTATCAAGACCTGAGTATGCGCCTGACATCCAAAAAAACTTTTGCGCCGCCCGCCGAAGCGGCCCGTATCTCCACATTGATCGACCAGGCCCGATCGCTTGCGCATGGCCTTCATTACTCTGAAGCCGGGGAGCTATTGAAGAGCGCACATGCGTTGCTCATTACCGCCCTTAATAAATTACTGGGTTCAACGACCCTGATGTATGATTTGAAGTTCAAGTCCGCATCCGAAGAATTCGACTACGAAATGGCGCGCTACCATAGTTACGAAGAACTGGTGCCGATAGCCTATGTCGAATTGAAACCTAGCGAAGACAGTATCAAATTGAGCGAGCGTTTTGTGCAGGAAAGCCGCGAGATGAAAGTCCGCGCCAAACAGCAAGCGGCGAGCGGCGACTTTGCATCCGCCATCGGAACTATGCTGGAAGCGGTCAAAAAAGTGCAGGCCGCGCTGCAGTTGGTCGGACTGGTACTGCCGGAATGATTCGGAATACAATGAACAATGAAATTTATAGATGCATCATTTTGCAACAACCCTATGTTCATAAAAAGAGGTAGCACTGAGCGGCTGCTCGCTGCGTGTGTCGGGCTGTGCATTATTCATGTCGCACTGGCTGCCGAACCGGTACCAAGGTCCGCGAGGTATTGGCTTCCACTGGCTCAAGACGAATTGCATGATCCGTCAATGACCGCCCTCAAGATGTTGCAATACCCCCAGGAAGCCCTCTCCAAGCTTCCTGGGGATGGGTCTGGCAATCAAGTGAATTGGGTCAGGGCGCTAGAGGATGGCTATATCAAACCACACATCAGTATCCGCTCCAATACCGAGCTCAAAGTTCTCGATCTGGATGTGCTGCGACGGAACACCGGGGAAATGGATATGGTGCTATTCCCGCACAAACAACATACAGAATGGATGGCTTGCGGTAATTGCCATGAACAACTGTTCAAGTCCAAGGCCGGTGCCACCAAGTTCAGCATGTTCGATATTTTGAAGGGCGAATCTTGTGGTCGTTGCCACGGCGCAGTGGCGTTCCCCCTGACCGAGTGCAAACGCTGTCACAGTGTGCCGCGCTCGCCAGCAGCAATGCCTGCCCAAGCAGATTGAAAGATACGTTGATATGGAACGCCTGATTTTCTCGCGCTACCGACATGGCTTTAGTGTGTTCCTGGCAGGGATGGCAAGCGTAATAATATTCCTCACTTTGCTTGCACCATCGCCCGCCCATGCCGAGTTCGGCGATGTGATACTCAATAAACGGGCGGGAAAAGCAGGCATGCGTCCAGTGATCTTCCCGCACTGGTTCCATCGCATCCGCTTCAACTGCACGGTATGCCACACCGAGGTCGGGTTCAAGATGCGCGCTGGTGCCAACGATGTGCTCATGGCAGATATCATAAATGGAAAGTTTTGCGGCGCATGCCATAATAACCAGATCGCCTGGGGACCTGAAAACTGTCAATTGTGCCACTCCGGGCTTCCCGGACTACAAAGCGGAATACGCGGCGGGGATAGCACTGATGGGCCCGGCAAATGGTGAGTTTCCCCATTTGTGCTGGGGTGGGGCGGTCTGTTCCGGTACACTGGCAGCGCGGACGCGTTCAGGGCACCCGGCAGTATTGCGGTGAGCCGTGACAAGCTGGTGTTCATAAGCGATAATTTCAAGCATGCTATCAAGGTATATCGCATCCGGCAAACGACGGGGCCAAGTCAAGACACAGCGGGTGGAAATGCTTTGTTAGCAGACAAGGCTGGCGGTGAGGTGGTCGCGCCGGGCGGCGGTATCGCAGGATTGTCAGTGGCTGACGACTATCTTTTCGTCGCGGATAGCCTGAGTACGCGAGCAAAACCATGCTGATCAACCCCAGCGCACTGAATGCAGGAAAAACAATAATGAAATCAATACCATCACTGCCAATCACTCTTCTTGGGCTGACCTTGTTTTTGACCGGCTGTGCGGAAACACATTTGGTGATGAATCTCACCGACACCAGTCAGGGTGTTTCCCCCATAGTGTGGCCGGCTCCGCCGGAGGAACCTCGCTATCGTTACGCAGGCGAATTGACGGGTGAAGAGAATTTCCGCCCCGATAATTGGGCAAATCCGGATAGCGCGACAAAACTGCTCAATTGGCTGGCCGGCCTGACCAGCATCAACTCCCAACCGGTCGTGCTGCAGCGCCCGCAGAGCGGTATGGTGGACGCGGAAGGCCGAATCTACGTGACTGATGTAGGCCGCGGGGCGGTGTTTGTTTTTAACAAACCGGCTGGGCGCCTGGAAGTCTGGGAAATGGCGTACGGCAGCACACATTTCGTGAGTCCTATTGGCATCACGCAAGGTGCCCATGGAGAGATACTGGTTGCGGATTCTGAGCTTCGCAGGGTGTTCCGGCTAGACAAGGATGGCAATCCGGTGGGCGAGTTCGGCCATGACATGCTGGAGCGCCCTACCGGTCTGGCGCGTGATGCGCAACGCGGGCGGGTCTTTGTGGCGGATACCCGCGCCCATGATATCAAGGTGTTCAACGACGATGGACAGCTGATGAATGTGATAGGTCAGCGCGGTGAAGGCGATGGCGAATTCAACTTTCCCACCCATTTGGCTTTTGTCGCAGACAAACTTTATGTAACAGACACTTTGAATTCGCGCATCCAGATATTCGACGCGGATGGAAATTTTATTGCAAAATTCGGCAAACTCGGACTGAATATCGGCAATTTAGTGCGCCCCAAGGGCGTCGCCGTGGACAGCGTTGGCAATATTTACGTGATAGAATCTTTATATGACAATCTGCTGGTTTTCGACGACAAAGGCCGTACTTTGCTGGCATTGGGCGGTAGCGGCAAAGGAACCGGGGAGCTTAATCTCCCGGCCGGGGTCTGGATCGACAGTCATGACCAGGTCTATATTGCCGATATGTACAACGGCAGGATTACGGTGTTGCAATTTTTAGGAACGCAGCAATGAAGCAACCCTCTCGCTTGCCGACGGGCATAAGATGGCGCCTGGTGCAGTTCGGCTTCCTCCTGTTAATCGGAACCGCCGGTATCGCCACGGCCAGCGTCATAGATGGCAAGCACAATCTTTCCTCGAGCGGCCCGGGGCCCGTCAAGGCGATCAGCGAAACGCAGATTTGCGTGTTCTGCCATACCCCTCATGGCGGCGATCAAACCGCCGGCGCCCCGCTATGGAACCGCGTACTGTCAACCTCCACCTACACGCCCTACCTTTCCAGCACCACGGATGCAAACCAGCCTCCAGCGGCACCGGGCGAAAGCTCCAAGGTGTGTCTATCATGCCATGATGGCACTTTGGCGATCGGCGTGGTCGGCAACCTGAACGGGCGTGGAGCCAACATCGCCATGAACGGCACTACAGGCGGTTTTATGCCGGATGGATCAGGCACTAATACCGGCGACACGCGCAATTTGGGCATAGATCTGGCCAACGACCATCCCATTTCATTTACCTACGACTCCACCCTCTCCGGCAACGACGGCGAATTGCGTTCCCCACCCGTCGTCAGCGGCGCCACTACTGTTGTCGGCAACCGGAGCTTCGGCGTTATACCAAAGTTACCGCTGGAAAACAGCCAGATGCAATGTGCCACCTGCCACGACCCTCACTTGAGCACCCCCAAGTTTCTGCGCGGCAGACGCCTCCAGCAGGCGGCGCCATTGGGAGGGTTCTATGTTGAGGGCAGAGACATCATCTGCCTGGCATGCCATGACAAGGATAATGCGGCGGCAACGTGGTCGAATTCGGCTCACGCCAACATTAATGTGGCGGATGAGGCCTATACCAACCCTGCCGCCACTGCGCTTGAATTCCCCCTGTCCACCCCGGTGTGGCAGGCATCTTGTCTCGGTTGCCACGACACCCACACCGTCCAGGGTGCCCGCCGCCTTCTCCGCGAGGGCACCGACAGCGTTTCTTCGCCAAAGAGCGGCGGCAATTCGGCGATCGAGCAAACCTGCTACCAATGCCACAGTGCTCAAGGCACTAGCGCCCTCGATCCGAATTCCCCGCCCAATACAGTGCCCGACATCCAGAGCGATTTTGCCCTGCCCATTCGCATGCCCGTCTCAGCCCAACCGGAGATGCACAGCATCGGCGGCAGCTTTGACGATAGCAGCGGTGCCGGCGGTGGGGGTCTAGCCAACGGTACAACCGGACGCTGCAACAGTCCCGGGGACCAGTGCGGCAAGGACCTCATGGAGTCCGAGGCCCTGCTGGGCAGAGCGCTCGCCGGGGGCGCGATCACCAATCGCCATACCGAGTGTACCGATTGCCACAACCCGCATCGGACGACCAAGAATCGTATATTCAACGCCAACGCCGCCACTGCCGATGCCGCCGGTACCCACCAACATAATATCGACACCGCTAACCCCGTTGCCCACAACAACATAGCCTCGGGCTCGCTACGCGGGAGTTTCGGTGTAGAGCCGGTATATCCTGCCGCCGATTTCGGCACGCCAGGCGTTCCCCTCACATTTATAGTCAAACGTGGCGACCCGGCGCTAAGTGTCTTGTCTGATGTTGGTCAAGCCTATGTGACACGCGAATACCAGGTTTGCCTCAAATGCCATTCCAATTATGCATATGACGCTCCGGATCTCCTCGGCGGATATTCAGGCGGCACACCCCACACTACCAACGGATTCGACACTTATCTGGACACCGCCATGGAGTTTCAGGCACCTGCCACCCACAAGGGCGCGCCTGCCAGCACTTCAGATTCAGGCGCGTACTCGCCCACCTACTCCGCCAACAACTACCGCTCCTGGCACCCGGTGATAGACGGCACAGGACGCACGGTCGCCAATCGCGGCAACGCCAGCCCGAACCTGTGGCGCAGCCCATGGAACGGCTCCGATACCGACGGCCCAACCGCCACTCTCCAGGTCTCTGGCGGTGCTGTCGGCAACCAGACCATGTATTGCAGCGACTGTCACGGAACGGTTACCACCATCACCAATGGCGTGGTGCCCGATGGGAATGGCTCAACAGGCGCATGGACAGAAAATGGCAAGCCCTGGGGACCCCACGGTAGCGCCGAGAACTTCATACTGAAAGGCTCATCGAATACAACCAGCGCAACGGGTGTTGCTTCAGACACACTATGTTTCCGCTGCCACGATGCGACACAATATGCTGATGCGACCGGAGCGCCTGCCAGTGTATTGAGCAGCGGTTTCGGCGGCATCGGCAATGATCTCGCTTATGGCCAGCCTATCAACAACCTGCACCAGCGGCACGCTTTTTACACCACGCAAGGGGGAGTTTCTCCTACTTCCGTATGGCCTGCAGCCGCAAACGGCACGTATCGCTGCACCATGTGCCATACTGGAACGGCACACGGCTGGAAGAACAAGGACTTTCTGGTCAACCTGAATGATGTTGGCCCCGAACTGGACAAGGCCGCCAACAGCACAGTCGGTGGTGCACTCGGGGGTGAAACTGCCCAGCCTATCCCGCCCGGCACGCTTTTGACCACGGGCCAGAACGTACCTATAGGTACGCAAGTTCCCGCCGGCATGGCTCCGGCTCCAACCGGCTACACCAATGGGCCATATTATCAGGGGGCTTTGCTTTATATAAACGGTTTCAAAGCCAGTGGCGCCTGGACCAAGGCCGACTGTGCCAATTCGGGCTGTCATTGATATGCTCTGTACCATACGTGCTTAACTACCGGAAACCATTACCACACGACCGTTTGCACGATTACGCGAACTTCGTGATACGATTCAAAAAGTAATTCAGGATCGCCACGCTGTGGTTGGTTTGCCCATGCGATCGTCAGGCTAACCTGACTTTGCGAGTCATTTCAGGTGGCAACACCAAGATTAGTCGACAAACCATAGTCCATAGCGCAGTAACCAGATGAAATATTGTCTTTAAGATGAAGGGTGGAAAGCAGTGAATACATTTTGGCTGATAGCGGCTGGTTCGATAGTTATTATTGCCGCGACATTCGTGTTTGTGTTGTTGCCACAGTTGCGCAAGACTCGAGACAGGGCCCTTCATGAGCCACAAGGGTTGGTGGCCATACTGACAGGTAGCCGGGCGCCGGTCGTTGTGGGCGGCATTGCGATTTGTCTCTTTGCGATTGCCCTGTATTTCGCCTGGAACAAACCGGTTGTTACCACCCGTTCGTCCCAGATTGCTCAAAACAGCCAAATGGCCCCAGAGCACATCGAGATGATAAAAAGCTTGCAGGCCCGTCTCGAACAAAATCCGAACGATGGCAAAGGCTGGGCTATGCTGGCACGTTCTTATGCGGTACTGGGGCGATACAGTGAATCTGCGGCGGCTTATGAAAAGGCGACCAATCTGATTCCGGATAATGCCGCACTGCTGGTCAACTACGCCGACGTACTGGCGATGGCAAACGGCAAGAGTTTGCAGGGCAAGCCGCTGGATCTGATCCACAGCGCGCTTAAAATCGACCCTAACAATACCAAGGCCTTGTTGCTGAGCGGCAAGGCGGCATACCAGTCCGGGGATTACGTCCACGCGGTTGGCTATTTTGAGAAACTGCTGCAGTTGTTGCCGCCGAATTCTCCGCAAGCCAAGCAAGTCAGCGACAATATTGCCCAGATACGCGCAGAACAATCGGGCAAACAACTGCCAGCAAAAGGCGAAGCGCAGTCGGTCACCGGCGCACAGATTGCCGGTGTGGTAAGCCTGAGCCCGTCGCTGGCAGTGAAAGTGGCGCCTACCGATACCGTGTTTGTGTTCGCCAAGGCTGTGTCGGGCCCGCCCATGCCTATCGCCGTGATTCGCACTCAGGTTAAAGACCTGCCGCAGAAATTCATCCTTAACGATTCGACGGCAATGACGCCGGCGATGAAGCTGTCGAATTTTCAAGAGGTCATGATCAGTGCGAAAATCTCCAAGTCCGGCAATGCCACCCCGCAAAGCGGCGACTTAAGAGGCGAAATTGCTTCCGTCAAAGTCGGCACTGGCAATGTGCAACTGGTGATCGATAAAATCGTTCCATAGTTGCGTTGTCAAACTCCATTCTGGCCATTCTCATCCCGGCACCCACTCCAACCTGAATGGTTGTGCCCATCGACAAAGAGCATGACGCGGCCCGGGATTTTCCGCCCCCGATCAACATCCCTCCCGCTTGTTTTGCAGTGCCGCCCGGCCCTGTTCCGGGTGTGCTGCACAGGTTGTGTCAGCCCTGCCCATCGCGGAAAGTGATGAAACGCCCCCGGATTGCGGCGTACAATTGACCCCGTGAACAGCCCCATGCCGAACAAGATGCAATGAACCTCGCCATGCCCGAGATCACCCTCCCGCCGCGTATCGACAGCGCGACTGCCGCGCCGGCGGCG
>Ga0172379_10008241_pt1 | contig 13190 bp, 5 predicted proteins | sample GrowelOW334metaG_FD_119756 | JGI IMG/M metagenome (GOLD analysis project Ga0172379, IMG submission 119756) | Groundwater microbial communities from an aquifer near a municipal landfill in Southern Ontario, Canada - Groundwater well OW334 metaG | ecosystem: Environmental > Aquatic > Deep... | reverse complement strand
TCGGGCGTTTACGGGCTGATGGATTTCCGCACACGGGACGCATACCGGCACGTAGTGGAAAAACTTGCGCGGAACAGCAAGATGAAGGAGGAGGATATAGCCTCTGAAACAGTAAAGCTTGCCGTGAAGAGAATGTACAGGAGCGGAGCCGATCCCAGAGAGAAGCACGTCGGATACTTCCTGGCTGATGAAGGATCGGCTGAACTTGAAAGCATCATCCTTCCCGGGTTCATGGTTCGTGAAGCCGTTAAAAAACTCCTGGGCAGGAACCCTCTCCTCCTCTACTTGGGAACGGTAACGGCACTGTCCCTGCTTCTTGCCGGAACCGCAATCCTTGGAATCCAGTCCGATCTCATTCACAGCGGGATTGTCCTGGCGGCAATTGCAATCCTCGTCATAATTCTGGCGTCGAGATCTGCAATATCCATTGTCAACTGGATCACAACATCCCTGGTATCTCCCCGATCGTTGCCGCGGATGGATTTCTCAAAAGGCATTCCCGACAAATGCAGGACCCTTGTGGCCATACAAACATTGCTCACCAGCACTGCATCAATCGATGAACTGATATCAGGCCTGGAAATATGTCACGTTGCAAACAGAGATCCCAACCTGATTTTTGCTCTGGTAACAGATTTTACCGATTCAGACCGGGAAACAACGGAAAAAGACGACGATTTGCTGGATTGCGCCAAAAATGGAATTGAATCTCTCAATAAACGATATGCGTCAGGCGATAAACCGGTCTTCTTCCTGTTTCACAGAAAAAGAGATTGGAACTCGTCTGAACAAAAGTGGATGGGGTACGAGAGAAAGAGGGGTAAAGTCAACGACCTCAACGCATTTATTCGCGGCAGACCCGGAAGAATAATCAATATTTCCGGAGAAACCCAGGATTTGTTTAAGGCAGTCCGTTATGTTATCACCTTGGATTCAGACACACAGCTTCCTCCGTCGGCAGCATGGAAACTTGTGGGAACAATAGCCCACCCTCTCAACAATCCGAAGATTGATGTACAAACCAGATGCGTAACCAAGGGTTATGGGATCATGCAGCCCAGAATAACAATGAGCCTTATTGGAGCCTCCTCCTCATTATATTCGAAGTTGTTTTCCGGAGACGTGGGGATTGATCCCTATACACATGAAATCTCCGAAATATACCATGACATAACAGGGACAACTCCTTTTCTCGGAAAGGGAATCTATGATGTTGACGCATTTGATGCGGTGATAGGCAACAGGTTCCCTGAAAATACAATTCTCAGCCATGACCTCATAGAAGGACTTCATGCAAGATGCGGATATGTCAACGATGTTGACCTTATAGAGGATCATCCGTCACAGTACCTTGTCGATATAAGTCGCAGGAACCGTTGGATACGCGGAGACTGGCAAATCATAAGATGGCTGTTCCGGACAGTTCCCGACGGGACCGGCAAAATAACTCGTAACAGCCTGGATTTAACGGCAAAATGGATGATATTTGACAATCTGCGGCGCAGCTTGGTGGCGCCTGCCATATTTTTTCTGATTTTCGTTGTCTGCACAATCTTTCCTGAAGATGTTTTTCTCTGGGCCGCAGTCATGCTATCCATATTTTTCTTCCCTGTAATAATGCAGACGGTATGGGGGTTGATATTGAAACCCGACAAAGTCGCATGGGACTATCACGTCGGGCACACCCTGAACTTGCAGTTGCGACACATGTCCCAGGAGATTCTCCAGATCATTTTCCTGCCGTTTGAAACTTCAATGAATATTGATGCAATCCTCAAGGTATGGTGGCGTAGGCTGGTTACCCGGCGCAATCTCCTTGAATGGCAGACGGCAAGAAGTGCCGAACGCCGGGCGAACACCGGCTTTGCATCGTTATTGAAGCGGATGTGGATCAGTCCCGCCGCAGGAATTTTCTGCTGCATCATCGGTTACCAGGAGAGAAGTGCATCATTGTTTGCCGCAACGGCTTTAGGAGTCATCTGGATACTGGCACCGCTTGTCGCCTGGTTCATAAGCCGACCGGCGAAAAATATCCGTATAAGGCTTGACATGAGCCAGATTGTATTCCTGCGGAAAATATCCAGAAGGACATGGAGATATTTTGAAGAATTTGTGGGGCCGGAGAATAACTGGCTGCCTCCGGACAATGTCCAGGAAAAACCTGAATTCCAGATTGCGGAAAGAACCTCGCCCACAAACATCGGCATGTACCTTCTTTCGACAATGGCCGCCCGCGATTTCGGTTACATCGGCACAAGTCATTTGATTAAACGTATACAGGGCGCTTTTAAATCAATGCGTCAAATGGAACGTTTCCGCGGGCATTTTTTCAACTGGTATGAAACAAAAAGCCTCCGTACAATGAAACCCCGTTATGTTTCCACAGTTGACAGCGGTAATCTTGCGGGATCCCTCATTGTGCTGCGCGGAGGCCTGCTTGAACTGAAAACCTCCCGTATGGTTTCAGAACAATGGCTTGCAGGCATTAAGGATACGGCACGGATACTTGAAGAAGAGGCGGCCTTTGCCGTTTCCGCCAACTCCACACCGAACGCCCGCGATGCCATTCAGGCCGTGGTATGCCTGGGCAAAACCATCATAACGGATTCCAGACCTGCGGAATCCCTGAAGGAAATATATCTTGTTCTGACGGATTTTATGTCAAAGCAATCCCAATTAAAGACCGAATCCATTGAAAACATTGAAGTGCGCTGGTGGATGACGGCACTAAGAACACAATGTGAAAGCCTCATTCGCGATATTGTTCAGATTGCCCCATGGCTTGAAGGAGAACACCTTGCCGTACCCGTATTGGAAAAATACAGCCGCATGCTTCCTCCCGGGGAGCTTGAGGATTTGCTTTCCGACCTGTACCGGAACAGTACTCTTTCCGAACTGGCGTCTTTGAATCAGAAGTGGGAGGCACGGATTGAAAACTGGACAGAAAACATTCCTTTGGACAAAGTCGGTTCATGGCAGGATGCGGGAATCCTGAAATGGCTCAACGTCCTTCGGAGTCATATATTCGAGGCCGGCATGTTTGCGAGCAGCTGGATCAATGAACTTGAACAACTCGGAGAAGAGTGCAGGGAACTGTCCGACTGGGAATTGGAATTCCTTTTCCATCCGGAGCGGAAACTGTTTTCCATCGGATTCAATCTTGAAAAACACACGGCGGACAATAGCTATTACGACCTCTTTGCCTCTGAAGCCAGGCTTTGCAGTTTCATATGCGTGGCGCAGGGACGGCTGCCTCAGGAGCACTGGTTCCTCCTCGGACGCCAGCAGGCCAAGGTGGAAACGGGGCCTCCCACCCTGCTTTCATGGAGCGGTTCAATGTTTGAGTATCTGATGCCCAACCTCCTGATGCCCGCGTATGAAGGGACCCTTACCGACTATGCATGCCGCAATGCCGTGAAGCAGCAGATCATATATGGGAACAAGCGCCAGGTTCCATGGGGAATATCTGAATCATCATATAATCTGGTTGACGGGCAGAAGAGATACCAATACCGCGCTTTCGGTGTTCCGGTTCTTGGTCTTATGAGGGGGCTTTCGGAAGAGCTGGTGGTGGCTCCATATGCATCAGTGATGGGACTCATTTGCATGCCCGCAGAGGCGTGCTTGAACCTGCAGAGGCTTGCGGAAGACGGAATCCTGGGCAGGATGGGCATGTATGAGGCGGTGGACTATACGGCAATGCGAATACCGGCGGGACAGGATCGGACCATAGTGCGGAGCTATATGGCGCACCACAGCGGCATGAGCCTGCTCTCGCTGGCATATGTGCTTCTCAACAGGCCAATGCAGAGGCGTTTTACCTCAGATCCCGAAATGAGATCATCTCTGCTGCTGCTTCAAGAGCGCATTCCTCCGGTTCTCAACGAATCCGCCCTCATTGCCCATCCCCAATCGGGAATTTCGGGCAAAACCGAAGCTCAAATCAAGGAATCAATAACTCGTGCCTACACAAATGCCGATTCGGAAGTGCCGCACGTGCAGATGCTAAGCAACGGACGCTATAATGTGATGGTAACCAATGCAGGCGGCGGATACAGCAGGTGGCACAAGATGGACCTGATACGCTGGAGGGAGGATGTGACAAGGGACTGCTACGGGTTGTACTGTTATGTGCAGGATGCCGAATCAGGCAGCTTCTGGTCAACCACATATCAGCCGACATGTATTCGTCCCAGCAACTATGAGGTCATATTCTCCCAGGCTCTGGTTGAGTTCCGCAATGTGTACAATGAGATTGAATCCTACACAAGGATATCCGTGTCTCCGGAGGATGACATCGAAATAAGGCGTTTGACAATACGCAATCTTTCATCCAGGGAAAGAACCCTGGATCTGACCTGCTACTCAGAAGTGGTTCTTGCCGAGGGTTCCGCCGATATGGCGCACCCGGTCTTCAACAGCCTTTTCATACAGACGGAACTGCTTCCCGACAAATCTGCCATTCTATGCACCCGCCGCCCCCGGTCGGAAGAAGAGGCAACCCCTTGGATGTTTAAAAGCATGGTTGTACACAACGGACAGCCGATCGAAGGCTGTTCATTTGAAACCGACCGCAACAGATTCATAGGGAGAACCCGCAACCCTTCGAATCCGGCTGCGATGGATGGCATTGGTCAACTTTCAAATACGGCCGGCATGGTGCTTGATCCGATAGCGTCCATAAGGCGCAGAATAGTTGTTCCTTCTGGAGCCTCGGTCATGGTGGATCTTATAATGGGAGCCTCATCCACCAGGGACCATGCGCTGCTTCTCATAGATAAATATCGGGATTACCGCCTGGCTGAACGCGTTTTTGACATTGCGTGGACTCACTGCCAGGTGCTTCTCCAGCATCTCAGGGCCACGGAAGCCGACGCCCAACTGTTCGGACACCTTGCAAGTTCAGTCATTTACGCAAATGCACGCCATCGCGCAAGTACGAGCATAATCTCCCACAACTGCAAGAACCAGTCCTCACTGTGGAGATACGGCATTTCCGGAGATTTGCCGATAATGCTCATCCATATAACAGATTCAACAGGGATTGAATTGGTCAGGCAGGCGGTACGTTGTTACGCATATTACCGAAACAAGGGGTTGCGGCTTGACCTCGTCATCTGGGTGGATACGATCTCAGGATACCGACAGCCTCTCCGGGATGAGATAACAGGCATGATATCCTCGGATTCGGAAGCGCAGATGCTGGATCAGCATGGAGGTGTTTTTATCCGCACCACCGATCAGATACCCGAGGAGGACAGGTCTCTCCTTCAGGCTGCGGCACGTGTCTATATGACAGACAGGTCAGGAACATTCACAGAACAAGTTGAACGGAAATTTCGCAGTGAAGCAAAGATGTCGCGCTTTGTGCCGAAACGGTCGGTTCCGCCCAGAGAAGAAGACATTCCAATTACAAGGACGGATCTCATTTTTTTCAATGGCTACGCAGGTTTCACCCGGGACGGGCGCGAATATGTGATTATCCTCGCCCCTGGCGTTGTGACTCCCGCCCCATGGGTAAATGTTCTTGCCAACAGCAGCTTTGGCAGCGTGATAGGCGAGACAGGATCAGTTTACACATGGTTTGAAAATGCCCGTCAGTTCCGAATTACTCCATGGTATAACGATCCGGTGGGGGGGGCGTCAGGCGAAGCATTTTACCTGCGGGACGAGCAGACAGGGGCATTCTGGTCTCCGACACCCGGCCCCGCCCGCGGCGCAACCACCTATGTCTGCCGACACGGTCTGGGTTACTCCGCCTTTGAACACAGGCAAAACGATATCTTCTCCGAAGCAATGATCTATGTTCCGGTTGACGCCCCGGTAAAGGTGACGATAATCAAGATTCGAAACCTGTCCGACCGGGAACGGAGGGTGTCCGCTACGGCGTTTGCCGAATGTGCGGCAGGTGAATTGCAGGGGCACAGCTCGATGCACGTAGTCAGCAGGATCGATCCTCAGACAAACGCCGTTTTCCTGACCAATTCATTCAATGCCGAGTTTTCCAACGTGATAGTTTTCGCACAGACGAGCGAATCCGAACGGACATACACCTGTGACCGCAAGGAGTTTATCGGCCGCAACGGATCTCTTGAAAGCCCTGCCGCGATGTTCAGACAGAGACTTTCCAACAGGGTGGGGCCCGCCCTTGACCCCTGCGTGGCAATTCAAACATATGTCTCAATTCCGCCGGGTCAGGAGCGCCATGTTGTTTTCATACTTGGCGGAGCCCAAAGCAGGGAGGAGGCTAGAAGTGTAATACAGAAACACAATTACAGGGCCGGAGCCTGGCAGACCCTTGAAAAAGTATGGGATTCGTGGAAGCACAGCCTGGGAGCAATAAACGTGGAAACACCCGATATGGCATTGAATATCCTTGTCAACAACTGGTTGCTGTACCAGGTAATCGCCTGTCGCATGTGGGGACGCAGCGGTTTTTACCAGTCGGGAGGAGCTTTCGGATTCCGGGACCAGTTGCAGGACAGCATGGCGCTTATTCATTGCAGGGCGGATATTATGAGGAGCCATATCCTTCTCTGTTCCAGCCGTCAGTTCAATGAAGGCGATGTCCAGCATTGGTGGCATCCGCCGTCAGGACGGGGCATTCGCACACATTTCTCGGACGACTGTCTGTGGCTTCCGTATGCGGTCTGCCATTACGTCCACTCTACTGGCGATACAGGAGTACTCGACGAGAAAACTCCGTTTATCAGCGGTCGTCCGGTTCATGAAAATGAAGAATCATACTATGACATGCCTTACAGTGGAGACAGGCAGATACCGGTTTACGACCATTGCGTGCGTGCCATCGAGCTGGTCATGTCCAGGATGGGCGAACACGGCCTGCCTCTTATGGGGTGCGGAGACTGGAATGACGGCATGAACCGAGTGGGAATCAAAGGCAAAGGCGAGAGCGTCTGGCTTGCTTTCTTCCTTATGGATGTTCTTAGTCAGTTTGCGGAAATAGCTGAAAGACGCAATGACCTGAAATTCGTCGAAAAGTGTCGCGAGATGAAGGTACGCCTGACGGACAATATTGAAATGAACGCCTGGGACGGGCAATGGTATAAGCGGGCATATTTTGATGATGGAAGACCTCTTGGCTCACATGTGAATATCGAATGCAATATTGACTCGATTCCGCAGAGTTGGGCTGTTCTCAGCGGGGCGGCGGATCCGGAAAGAGGAAAACAAGCCATGGGTGAAGTCGAAAAACGTCTGATTCGCCCGGAACTTGGACTTGTCCAGCTCCTTGATCCTCCTTTCGACAAGTCTGATCTTTCCCCCGGCTATATCAAAGGATATATCCCCGGTGTCAGGGAAAACGGCGGACAATACACACATGCGGCGGTATGGGCGGGAATGGCCTTTTCCAAACTTCATGACGTGAAACGCGCCTGGGATGTGGCAAGGATGATTAATCCCGTCAACCACGGCAGGACAAGGGAGCAGATTGAAAAATACAAGGTCGAACCCTATGTCGTCTCCGCAGATGTCTATACCGCCAAGCAACACGAAGGCCGGGGCGGATGGACATGGTATACCGGCAGCGCTGGCTGGATGTACCGCTTCTTTGTGGAAAGCCTGCTCGGAGTAAAATTGAAAGTGGACAGACTGTCATTCGAACCGGTGATTCCTTCGGATTGGAAGGAATGCACGATACACTATCGTTACCGTGAAACCGTTTATCATATTAAAATCCGCATATGCGGCCCAGAAACATGGATTATAAATAGAGTTCTTCTGGACAATAATGAACAGCCGGATCTGCAGGTTCACATGATTGATGACCGGCAGGATCACAACGTTGAGGTTGAAGTTGGCGGCGGGAAATAATGATGGTTCGGGAAACGTCCATCCCTCATGAATATTAACAGTTTTGAAATCGGTGTCAATGTAAATTATATTCAGCCATATTAATTCGGATCCAATAAATGAAAATTCTGATTTTTGCCCTTATTGTAGGCTTCGGCGGGTTCGCCGGCTCCATTGCACGCTATGGACTGAGCCTTGCGTTTCAGAAATACTCGATAGTTATGCCGGTAGGAACCATTGGCGCGAATATTATCGGCTGCTTCATAATAGGAATAATAGCGCATTTTTCCACGGGAACGGGATTGCTGTCCCCGGAAATGAGGCTGTTGCTGGCGACCGGATTCTGCGGCGGATTCACTACAATGTCATCATTTGTCTACGAATCCACACAGATGATCAAAAGCAATGAAATGTATTATGCCTCCCTTTACTTTTTAATTACAATTGCCGGATCATTCATGGCGTTTTTCCTGGGTCTCCTTATTGCACATTTAATATTTAACAGGTCAGGTGGATTATGGAACTGAAGGGCGAAGCCAAACTTCTCAGGATATTTATCGGTGAATCAGACAAGCTGAATCACATCGCGCTTTATGAGGTCATAGTCCGCGAAGCCCGCAAAACAGGTCTTGCCGGGGCAACTGTCTGGCACGGAACCATGGGATTCGGCCCGACAAGCAGAATAAGGACCTCAAAAATACTTGATCTCTCGACAGATCTTCCCATAATTATTGAAATTGTGGATCAAGAATCTAAAATTGATCTGTTTATTCCGGTGCTTCACGAGTTGTTTGAGAAGTCCGGGTCAGGCGGACTTGTGACCATGGAAAAAGTCCAAATAATAAAATACACCACTTCCCCTGCCGTCTCTCCATAATTTACTTTTGCACGCCATATGTCAGTTTTCAGAGTTTCCCCTAGTGTATTTATAGGGAATGGGGCTATTCTTTAGACGAAAACATTATCTGGTTTACAAAATATTATTGACCCTGGGGATTGAACAATGTTGAGAAAATTCTCCATATGCGACAGCAAAATTGTTGAAAGTGCGGATGCCGAGTGCCAGGTATATTATTACGTAAACCCGGATGAAACAGAAAAAAAACACCTCATTGACCAATTTAAAATTGACGAGCACACACTCATATCCGCTCTTGATCCCAACGAGCTCGCCCGAATAGAATTTGAACCTGAACATGTCGCCCTCATCTTCAAAAGGCCTAAGCGCTATAATGCAAAAGACAATTTCCTTTTTAAGATCGAGTCGGCCGGACTTTTCATTTTCAAGGACAAGCTGATAATTCTGCTGTCTGAGGACATTCATATTTTCGACGGCAGGCAGTTTAACAAGGTTAACGACATAAGGGAAGTGGTCTTAAAACTTGTCTACCTCTGGATAGTCCATTTTGTGGAACACCTCAAGGTCATCAGCATGTGCAGTGACGAGCTTGAAAAGGAAATCAACACTTCCATAAGCAACAATCAGCTGCTGAGCATGTTCAAACTGGAAAAAAGTCTCGTTTTCTATCTTGAGGCTATTAGTTCAAACGGGAAAATCATACACAAGCTGAAAGCCCATGCGGACAAGTTAAACCTGTCAATCGCAAACATAGAATTCCTCGACGACGTATACATTGAAAATTCCCAGTGTTATGAAATGGCGCAGATTTATTCCCAGGTTCTTTCCAGCCTCATGAATGCGCGCGCCTCAATGATAAGCAACAACCTGAACGTGATGATGAAAAACCTCAACGCCATCGTAATAGCCGTCGCAATACCGAGTTTCATCGCAGGTGTGGGCGGAATGTCCGAGTTCTCGGGAATGATAGGTTTCCAAAATTGGAAATTCGGTTATTTAATATTCATTGTTGTCATGATTCTGATTGGAGTGGCAACTTTCATCGTCATTAAGAAATCTGAACAGAAATGGAAAGACTCGTAATGCGGGCTTAGCCCGCATTATAAACTCGAAACTCGAATGTCGAAATTCGAAACCTCGCGATCCGACAGGGCAGGACAGGACAATAAAATGGAAGATTCAAATGTTTGAAACTCCGAATTTTTGATAAAGAACTATCCGTCCAGTACACCTGTCGAGTTTTTTACATAGAGAACAGAATTGATGGCCTTGTATTGTTCCTCTTTCAACCCGGAGGCCTCGACAAATTTCCTGAGATATTCCTGTTCAGTCCGCTGCAGGGATGAGTCTTTCATGGCAATTTCAACCATGTTGGACAAAATACACAATTTTTGATTCTCACTCAAAGACCCTATATTCCCGAGAAATTCTTCGTACCTGTGCGCCTTATAGTAGGCCAGGGCGGATCCGAGAACCGGCTTGTTATCCCTGAAAATTTCCAATATGCACCTGTCCTCGTCTTCCGAGATCTTGCTGTCACAGGACGAAACATACATCAAGGAAACCGCAAGCATTTCCAGGGGCGTAAGGGGCGATGACTCCGCTTTTATACTTTCTGAAGCAGGAATCTTCACTGACGGTGCCGACGGTGTCCGCCCCGCATCCGGAACAGCCGGTTGCACTGATTCCTGTTTAAACGACTTTAAACTTTCCACAAGGTTTTCAAGTTCCTTCTGCTCGGAACTCGAAAATTTAATTGAATAGGGAATGCCGTTGATGTTAATATCCAGGAAGGTGTTGAATTTATCCTGTCTCACATCAAGCTTGGATATTTCCTTCCCGAACATGCCGGACAGCTTTCTGAAATTATCCTCCCCGGCCCTTCTTGAAAACACTAAAAGTCTTCCGGCGCTGGAAACTAAATAGCCCTCACCGGTTTCCCCCTCTACGCTTCCATACGCACGCGCCGCCAAAACGGGGATTTTATCCGAAACTGCACCTAACACGCTTTTGACTTTTTCGGGAAGAAAGGCGATGTTCATGTTTTCTCCGTCAGTTGAAGAATCATATCCATATTATATCTTAACCTGAAGGAATTGCAAAATTGCCGAATCCAAGGTAGGGATGGCTCTCCGAGCCGTCCGTTTTGAGGCGGCGCGTTACTGAGAACGCGCCCTGCCTTCGCCAATTTTGAAATTGGCTCTCTGAAAAACCTTGGATGCGGGGAAGTGAAAACCTTTTAATGACAAATACCGGTATCTTTAAATTATCAGCTGACTTCAAACCGGCCGGCGACCAGCCGGAAGCCATTCTTGAGCTTTGTGAAAACCTGAAAAAAAACAAGAGGTGTCAGACGCTTCTCGGCGTAACCGGCTCAGGGAAAACCTTCACTCTCGCAAATGTCATTTCAAAATTTGACCGACCCGTACTTGTTCTGTCGCACAACAAGACCCTGGCCGCCCAGCTTTACAGCGAATTCAAGTCTTTCTTCCCCGAAAACGCCGTCGAGTATTTCATAAGCTATTACGATTATTATCTCCCTGAAGCCTACATCCCCCAGACTGACACATACATTGCGAAAGACGCAAGCATCAACGAGGATATTGAAAGACTCCGGCTTTCAACGACAGCTTCCCTCATCGAAAGGAAGGATGTCATCGTCATCGCCAGCGTATCATGCATATACGGACTCGGCTCACCGCAGGATTATGAGGAAATGTGTGTGACAGTTGAGAGAGGCATGAAAATAGACCGCGATGAACTTCTGCTCAAGCTCATCTCCATCCAGTACGAAAGGAACGACACGGCTCCCGAAAAGGGAAACTTCAGGGTGAGAGGTGATTCCGTAGATGTTTTTGTCCCTCAGCGCGAAGAGTTTTTCAGAGTCGAGTTCTGGGGTGATTCCATCGAAAGCATCCAGAAATGCGATCCGCTTACAGGCAACGTGAAGGAAAAAGCCGCAAAGGCGGTTTTCTTCCCGTGCAAGCATTTCGTAATGCCGGCGGAAAGAATCGAACTCTCTTCAAAAAAAATTCTTGCCGAGATGAAGGAAAGAGTCAGATATTTCGAGGAGAAAAATCTTCTTGTCGAAGCCCAGCGAATACATCAGCGTACCATTTATGACATGGAAATGCTGAAGGAAATCGGCTACTGCGGCGGAATCGAAAATTATTCCCTCCACCTTTCAAACAGAATACCAGGGTCACGTCCGTCCTGCCTCATTGATTTCTTCCCGGATGATTTCATAACCGTCATAGATGAATCTCATGTGACAATCCCCCAGATACGAGCGATGTTCAAGGCCGACAGGAGCCGCAAACAGACGCTGGTAGACCACGGATTCCGCCTGCCGTCAGCACTCGACAACCGTCCTCTGACTTTTGATGAATTCATGGCATTAACTAAAGATAAGGTGTTTGTCTCCGCAACGCCCGGCGACTATGAAGTCCAGCTCAGCGGCAAGCTTGTCGAACAGGTCGTCAGGCCGACAGGTCTGATTGACCCCGAAATCAGCATACGTCCGTTAAAAGGCCAAATTGACGACCTGATCTGCGAAATCCGCAAACATGCCGAAAGAAAAGAGCGCGTTCTTGTGACCACCCTAACAAAAAAGAGCGCCGAACGACTTTCAGACTATCTGTCTGAAATGGGGATGAAGGTCAAATATATCCATTCTGAACTTGACGCCCTCCAGCGTATAAAAGTGATTTGCGATCTTCGCAAAGGCGATTTTGACTGCCTTGTCGGAATCAATCTCCTCCGCGAGGGCATTGACCTTCCCGAAGTTGCGCTTGTCGCAATCCTAGATGCCGACAAGGAGGGATTCCTTCGCTCGGAGCGCTCTCTTATCCAGGTTGCTGGAAGGGCTGCCAGAAACATCAATGGAAAAGTCATCCTCTATGCCGACAAAATAACTGACAGCATCAAAAAACTTGTAACCCTCACGAATTCCCGCCGCAAGAAGCAGGAACAATATAATATTGATCACAATATCGAACCTAAATCCATTGTTAAGGCAATCCGCGAAGATATCTCCATTTATTCAGCCTCTGACAGGACTGCAAAACTGAAAGTGAAAACCGAGGAAACCGACCTTTCAGAAGACATTCTGTCCGAACTCGAAAAAGAGATGCTTGCAGCCGCAGAAGCGTTGGAATTCGAACGCGCCGCCTACCTGCGTGATATCATCAAACAGCACCGGATCCGCAAACAAATCGAATCGGAGAATGGGCGAATCGGGGAACCGGAGATTGGGAAGGCTCAAAGCTCTAGAAAACAGAAGACGGCTAACAGGCGACAAAAATAGCTATTGGTCTTTTCGAGCGCAATAAGCGCTCCTTGGAGTGCGGCAACAAGTTCCCGCACACCAGGTAAAAATCGGAGATTTTTATGAATGGAGGTAATTTCAAAACTACCCTGAGCCGATTCAAAACTAACGGAGGGCGGACTTTCCAGTCCGCCGCTTGAGTTAGATTTCCGCGGGTAAGAAAACCCGCGCTCCTTTAAATTTGAGTTT
>Ga0172379_10008240_pt1 | contig 13193 bp, 19 predicted proteins | sample GrowelOW334metaG_FD_119756 | JGI IMG/M metagenome (GOLD analysis project Ga0172379, IMG submission 119756) | Groundwater microbial communities from an aquifer near a municipal landfill in Southern Ontario, Canada - Groundwater well OW334 metaG | ecosystem: Environmental > Aquatic > Deep... | reverse complement strand
ATAAAAAAGAGAGTAAAAAAGAAAATGATTTCTCCGCAAGCAAAAGAGAAGCTTCAAAATCAGAAGATTTAATCATTGAGGCAAAGAAATTCTTTGATTTTTATAAGAAAGAACTTGGAAAATCAATAAGAAAAGGCTCTAGTGTAATTTATCTTGATTTTATGAAGCTTACAGAGTTTTCAAGCAAGCTTCCTGATGAAATTTTATCAAACCCAGAAGATGCTTTAAGGCTCATAGAAATGGCTATAGAAGAGTCTGGATTAGTAAAAAATGTCAGAGTCCGTCTTGCAAATGTTCCAAAAAGCCAAGAAATAAAAGTAAGAAATATTCGTTCAAAAAATTTGAACGAAATGATTGTAATTGAAGGGATAATCAGGCAGGCATCAGATGTCCGCCCACAAGTAGTAAATGCAAAATTTGAATGTCCAAGCTGCGGAACAATAATGTCTGTTCTTCAAATAGAGAAAAAATTCCGTGAACCTCCAAGATGTTCATGCGGAAGAAGAGGAGGATTCAAACTTCTAAGCAAAGAAATGGTGGACACTCAAAGATTAGTAGTAGAAGAAGCTCCAGAATCATTATCTGGAGGAGAACAGCCAAAGAGAATTAATGTTTTTGTAAAAGAAGATTTAGTAGAGCCAAAAATGGAAGAGAAAACCACTCCAGGAAGCAGAATAAAGGTTATTGGAGTTTTAAAAGAAGTTCCAATCCCATTACAGACAGGAGGTTTATCAACAAGATTTGAATTAGCAATTGAAGCAAACAATGTAATTCCTTTAGAAGAAACTTTTGAAGAATTAGATATATCTGATGAAGATGAAAGGCAAATTTTAGAATTATCAGAAGACCCAATGGTGTTTGAACAATTAGCGAGAAGCATAACTCCAAGCATTTGGGGATATGAAGAAATAAAAAAATCGTTAGTATTGCAATTATTTAGCGGAGTTCAAAAAGTTCATAAAGACGGACAAAAAAGTCGTGGAGATATTCATATTTTATTAATAGGGGATCCGGGTGTAGCGAAATCGGTAACATTGGGATTTATGGCTAATATTTCTCCAAAAGGAAGATATGTCGTCGGAAAATCAGCATCAGGAGCAGGATTGACAGCAACAGTAGTGAGAGATGAATATCTAAGAGGATGGAGCTTGGAAGCAGGAGCAATGGTGTTGTCAAACAAGGGGTTAGTTTGTATTGATGAATTGGAAAAGATGGATCCTAATGATAGAAGTGCAATGCACGAAGCGATGGAGCAACAAACAATTACAATTTCAAAAGCTAACGTACAGGCAACGCTTCGCGCTGAGACAAGTGTTCTTGCAGCGGCAAATCCAAAATTCGGAAGATTTGATCCAAGTCAGCCAATTGCACAACAGATTGATCTACCCCCAACTTTAATTAACAGATTTGATATTATTTTCACCTTAAGAGATATTCCAGACAGAAAAAAAGATGAAATGATTGCAGAGCATGTCCTTAATGAACACAGGCTAGAAGGAGAGGGCATGTATATTCCAAGAGAATTATTCAGAAAATATGTTGCATATGCCAAACAAAGAATTAAGCCAGAGTTATCCGACGAAGCAGTTGAAGAAATAAAAAATTTCTATGTTGAATTAAGAAATAAACCCATCGCGGTTGAAGGGGGTTTGCGTCCTATTCCTATTTCGGCAAGACAATTACAGGCATTAATCAGAATGTCAGAAGCATCTGCAAAAGTGAGATTAAGTAAAAAAGTAACAAGAGATGATGCAAGAAAATCAATAGAAATAATGAAATATTATTTGATGCAGGTAGGTTATGACTATGAATCAAAAACATTTGATATTGATAGGATTTCTGGAAGATTCTCTGCTTCTCAAAGAGGGAAAATAATTAATGTAAGAGATGTAATTATTGACTTGGAAAATAAATTGGGAAAAATGATTCCTATTGAAGAAGTTGAAAAAGAACTTGAAGGAAAAATGAGCAAAGAAGAAATAGACGAAGCATTAAGCAAATTGAATAATTCTGGAGACACCTTTAGTCCTAAAAGAGGCTATGTAAGCAGAACAGGATAAAATAATAAGTTCCATATAAATATTTAAAAACGTGTTTTAGTTTTCTATAAAATGGTTGAGGGACAATTTCATAGGAATATTGCATATAAATATAGAATAGGGGATATTCTTTTAGGAAAACCAATAATTGACGGAGATAAATTTTCTTTTTTAGAACTCGGAGACAAGAAAATAGTAAGAGTTAATATAATTGGGAACATAACAGACAAATATGAAAGCGAAGGAGAGAGAAAATATATTTTTTTTACATTAGATGACGGAAGCGGACAAATAAAAATAAAATGTTTTAGTGAAGAAGCAAACAGATTCAGAGAAGTCGGCCAAGGACAGACAGTTTTAGTCATAGGAATTTTAAGAAATTTCAATAATGAAACTTATATTTCTCCAGAAATAATAAGAGAACAAGACACAAAATATCTCTTATTAAGAAAATTAGAGCTTGAAAAAGATAAAAGCAAAAATACAAAACCTTTAGTAAAAGAACAAATTACTGCAATTAAAGATAAACTTCTAGGTATAATAAAAGAAGCTGAAAAAGAAGGGGGAATTGAAATGGACAAAATAATTATGGATTTAAGAGAAGTTTCTCCAGATGTAATCAATCAAGAAATAAGAAGCTTGTTAGAGGAAGGGATTATATTTGAACCTCGACCTGGAAAAATTAGATGGCTGGGTTAGCGAGATAACGCTAGGACACCAAGGTTTCCTTAGCTTAATCTTCCTTTCTTGCTTCTTCGCATGATTTTCCCTTTATATTTCCACTCATGGCGGATTATCTTTTTTATTTCCTCTTTTTTACATAACTGTCATTTAAGTTGAACAACGCATTGAAAGGTTTATTATTAACTTATGTTTCAGATTATCTTTTTTATTTTATTATTCCCTTAAGATACGGCATTTCTTTTTCTATAAATTCAATAATTTCTTTTTTATATTCAGTATTTAACGAAATGCCAATATAATTTGGTTTATTATGAACAATTATCCAATTAGTTTTTGAAAGTTCTTTAATTATCTCTTTTAAATTTTGAAATCTCTTGAAATGTTCTGTCCTGTCATATTTTTCTCCCCAATTTCCTTTGCCCCTAGCAAGAACAGACATAAGTTGAGCCTTTTCTAAATCTAAAGCCATATAAATTATCAATTTTTCAAATATTTAAATGTTGTCATCTTTGACGTTTAATCTATGTTTATAGAAATATTTAAATACTACTACAACTACCACAACAATATGAAAATAAAAGAAAACAAATCCTTTTTTCTTATGCAATTTGGAGATACTCCCCAACTGAGAGTTCTTGATTTTTTAATTGGATTTCATTTTTTTGATTATCCTTTAACTGAAATTGCAAAGGAAAGTCATGTGAGCTATAATTCCCTAAAAGTATTCTTTGATGATTTTATAAAATCTGGAATTGTTGTTAAAACTAGAAAAATTGGAAAATCTGATTATTACAAATTAAATTTGGAAAATCCTTTTATCCAAAATTTGATTAAACTTGATTGGGATTTGACTAAAAGTAATGTTATACCCGAATTAGAAAAACAAAAAATAGTTGCTTAATCTTATTTCAACAATCATCTTAATTTTTTTAAAGCAAGATAAATTGCTGCTGCGATTAACAAGCTAAAAGTAATTATTATATACAATTTATCATCGAAATTCTTCACCGCCGCTTCTATAACGAGAAAAGCACCTGCAGGAAGAACAATTATCTGAATTAATAAAAGAGGGACAAATAATCCCAAAACGATTAAAATAAATCCAATAAAAGCATAAACAAAAAATGTATTTCTATTGTAGACTTTATTATTAATATCAAATTCCTTGTTGCAAAAATTGCATTCTTTTAAGGAAATAGAACATCCTTCTTCATCATAATTATAGATTGGAAACCCATTTTCTTGAGAACAATTAATTATCTGCTCCTGCAATACTTTTGAAACAGTACAATTAGCATATTGTCCATTCATATCGTATCTTATTGGGGAAGCATCCCACATGTTCTTACAAAAATCACCATATTCTGGGGAAGGATAAAAGTAAGTTACAATGAGGTTGAACAAGGTAATCACCATTATTGCAATGAATATTCCAAGGGTAATTGTGAGGGCTAATTTTCTTCCAATAACTTTTTCCTTTTTCACTTTCTTTTTCATGGGATATGATAATCAAATAATTTTATAAACGTTTCTTATTAAAGATAAAAACAGCAAAAGAATAAAAGACTAACCTTCTTGGATTATTTATGGAAAACTATGAAATTGTTTTATGGAATATAAGACAATCCAAACAGAGAATAAAAAAAGCTATTTTGAAGGACAGAATAATTATTTTCTTTACAAGAGTTATTGAAGATTTGAAAACATACAAAAATCCAAATCTTTATGGAAGAATAAAAGATATTCATCATATTTTATTCCCCTTTGATGAAGATACTACTCCAAAAAAAGTGATGGAGAAAATGAGGTTTGCTAGCTTAAAGCAAAGCGAGGGATTAATGTTAGATAATCATGAAAATAAATATCTAAAATTTTTTATTGAAAATATTGACAAGCAAGGCAGATGTAAAAATCCAGAAGAAATGAGAAAAAGAACAGAAGAGATGCAAAAAATCCTTGTTTTAAAATATCTTCCAAATTCGGCTAAATTAATTGAACCATTTATTTTGGGAAAAATGATAAGTTCTATGGGGGGAATTGAAAGAATAGCAAGAAAACCTTCAAGCACAATACAATTAATTGGAGCAGAGAAAGCGCTTTTTAGACATATGGCAAGAAAAACCCCCTCTCCAAAACACGGCTTACTTTTTTATTCAACTAAAATTAAAGATTCTAAGGAGAAAGGCAAAGATTCAAGAGCATTAGCTAATAAATTAGCAATTGCATTACGAATGGATTATTATAGAAATTTCCCTCAGCCGCTGTCGTTAGGTTTTTCATCATCGGGACAATGAAATCAAAAGAAAATTGGAATCCAAATAAAAGCAAATGGAAAGCAGCTTTAGAAAAGGGTTTAGATATTAAACCAAAAGAAAATGATAATATATTATATTTGGGAGCTTCTTCTGGAACAACTGTAGGTCAAATCTCCAATCTTACTAACGGAATTATCTTTGCAGTTGAAAATTCTCCTGATATGGCAATAGAGCTTGTAAAACTTGCAGAAAAGAAAAAGAATATAGCACCTATATTTTCTGATGCAAGAAATACAGAATATATCAAAAAGTCAATATTTGGAAAAGAAATAAATATCTTATTCCAAGATATTCCATCTACAGACCAAGTTGAAATTCTAATAAGAAATTCTGAACTTTTAGCCAAAGACGGAAAAATCTTATTTTCTCTCAAAACACAAAGCATTTCACAGCAGTCTCCACAAATTACTTGCAGGGAAGCTGAAATTAAACTTAATGAAAAGTTCAAAATATTATCAAAAATAAGTCTTGAACCATACCATAAAAAGCATTATTTCTTTGTACTAAAAAAGAAATGACTCTATTACCTTTAATATACTATGAACAGCAAAATAGCTATCGCTATCTAAAGCTGTTCTAATTCTTGCTAATTAGTGTATTAGTCATAATTAAACTGATTATTCACGGCTTATAAATTTTCCTTTTTTCTTTCCAATTTCTACTCTTTTGATTATCACCTCTTTTTTTAACACGATTGTAATCAGTTGAACAATGCATTGGGTTTTATCTATTAACAAAAATTCCTTTCTTCTGGATGGAGGAAGAAGTAAGCGTAAACATTTATATATCAAAATCTCAAAGTTATCCTATGGAATCATATGAAGAACTATTAAATGAAGCTTATGGTAAAGTAAAAAAACCAGAAGGAAATGGAGAAAGATTTGAAATACCAAAAGTAGAAGGACATTTTGAAGGAAAGAAAACAATAATTACAAATTTTATGCAGGTTGTTTCTTATCTTAGAAGAACTCCAGAACATTTTCAAAAATTCATGTTAAAAGAATTGGCTGCCTCTGGACAAAGAGAAGGAGATAGATTGATATTAAATATGACTGTTCCAAGTGCAAAGATAAATCAAAAAGTAGAGCAATATGTTAAAGAGTTTGTCTTATGCGGAGAATGTGGAAAACCAGATACAGAATTAACAAAAGAAGACAGATTTTCTTTTATAAAATGCTTGGCATGTGGAGCAAAACATTCAGTTAGAAGTAAGATATAACAAAATCTCCTCATAAATCAGTTAGCTAAACATTTAAAAGTAATATTAATTTCTAAATCTTATACAGATTCATAGAATTTGTCAATCTAAATAATATACAAACAAGGAGGAAAAAATGGTACAAGGTTATTGTGTTAAGTGCAAAGGCAAAGTTGAGATGAAAGACCCAAAAGAATCAAAGACTTCAAGGGGAACATCAATGGCAAAAGGAAAATGCCCTAAGTGTGGAACAACTGTGTGTTGCATGCTAGGAAAGAAATAAAACTTCTTAATTTTTTGGGGGAAATAACTTTATTAATCTCCTTATTTTTTACTTTTTATGCTGGTACGAATAATAAAATCCCATAGAGATATCGTTGCTATTTGCGATTCTGATTTAATTGGGAAAAAGTTTGAGGAAGGAAATCTCCAATTAGATATAAAAGAAAGTTTTTTTTCTGGGAAAAAAATGAATGAAGAAGAAGTTATGGATGTGATAATAAAAATGTCTCAAGAAGACGCAACATTCAATGTAATTGGAAAAGAATCTATTGATACTGCAATAAAAATAGGCTTAATTGAAGAAGGAGAAGTAAAAACAATTCAAGGTATTCCGTTTGTATTAATCTTGTTATAAAAAATTAAACGCTAGCATCTCTACAATTAAAACACAAGGGATAGTCCCGCCTAGCACTATAGCTTGCTTCGCAGTAATCCCTTTTTTTGTGTTCTGGACAAGTAACTGTAGTAGAACCATCACTAAAAATAATTTGGGTTACTGGATATTTTAATTCTTTGTTCAGATTATAAACTTCGCCTGTAGCCATTCCTTCACACGTAAAATGATGTGAAGCAACAACTTCAACTTGGGGTTTTTCAACTGGTTTATCTTCTTTAACTCCAAACAATCTTCTTAACAATCCTTGATTTTTCATTTTATTCGTATACCTCATGGTCTAGACAATTAACTAACGCCATGGTATATGAAGACTCAGCTCCTTCTGGGGAAATTACTTCTCCATGTATTGTAGCAGAAGGTTCTTCACCATTATCACTATGACTCCTTATATCATTTACTTCATATATTAATATTCTTGGAGCAATATATTTTCTATCCACAAAGCTTATTCCTTTAATTCCTCCTTCTAAAAGAAGGTCTCTCATTGTCTTAGTCATAAAATTCCTATTAATTACCTCTTTTTAAGCATTTATTCAATTAAAAACATACTTCAATATTTTTATAAACACTTGTTTCTCAAGATAATTATGAAGAAAGAAATAGAAACCGATGAAGAAATTACAGATAATGAAGAAGGTTCTGAAAATGAAAATGGAGAACAGCAAATAGTAACTCGTGTTCCATTGCCTAGAGGAAACAGAGAAGTAATGGGAGTAATAGAACAGCGGTTTGGCGGAAACAAGATGATGGTTAATTGTCTTGATGGAAAAATGAGAAATTGCCGTGTTCCTGGAAGATTAAAGAGAAAACTCTGGCTTCGCCCAAAAGATGTTGTTATAGTTGAACTATGGGAATTGGATAAAGATAAAGGGGATGTTATACTCAAATACAAGCCAAATCAAGTAGACTGGCTAAAAAGAAAAGGTTATCTTGAAGCAGACAAAAGCGAATTTTAATTACTCGCCGTCAATAGCTTGATTTGGAAGCCCAATAAAATTTCCCACTTTTTGTGCAATATACCCAAACTTTGCTAATGGTTCTGGATTTTTTCCAGTAAGACTTTGGTAAATCAGATCATGTCCCCCTTCCTTTGTAGCTACTTCGAGCAATTCTTGAAATACGTTAGGATTGTCTAAACATTTTATAAAAGGAAATTCTTTTTTTAATTCTTCATAAACTTCGCTATTTAAACACAAAGAGGGAAATAATGAATAAGATTTTAATTTTTCATATTCTCTCTTAATAGAAGGAGAAACTCTTTTAGTTCCAGAATCTGCAATGATATGATAAATAAATTGCCAATATTTTCTGTCTAAATCAGCGCCAACTGTTATTGTGTATCTCATTTCAGCACCTTCGGGAAGAGGGAATAAAGTAGCTGGAGGACAAGAGCTAATCCACTTCTGTAATCCTTCAAGCTTTTCCAAGCGAAGCCTAGCAGTAACTTCTTGAAGAGAATTTTTATCTGCTTTTTCAAGTAATGATTGTGTAGCAGTTATTTCATCCTTAATTAAATCAGAATATTCTTTTCCTCTCAAATATTTTACAGTAACTTCTTCTTCCCTGCCAGTATCAAATCCACATCCGTAATTTGAATCAGTATCTGCAATTTTCGCTGCCTTTTTTATTGTTCCTGCAAACAGATAAGCTTGTTCTTCATTCAATTGTACTGTTGTATCCTCAATTAATCTTTTTTCAAGTCCATTAGTTCGTGCTACCGAAATAATCTTTTCTCTAGCATCATTGAATATTCTCTCAAAAACAATAAATTTTTTTTCAAATTCCTCTTTAAGTTGAGGAATTTGTTTGTTTATCCTTTCGAATAGATTTTCTTTACTTTGACTATAAAACTCAAAATTTACAAATGATTGCATCTCTACCTCTGCATCTTGAATATACGCTTTTGCCGTGCTTAAATCCCCCACTTCTTCTGGAGTTAAAAGGGCTAAATCTGCATGTAACTTAGAAAGCGAAGAATAAACTGATGCAAGTTCAAGTGCAAGGTCTAAACTAATTGATTTTTCGTCCTTTTCTTCTAATTTATGCATATATGCTTCTGCATTAGCTATCTTTTCTTTTATTTCTCTTAAATGAATATCCTTCATAGACTCTAATTCATTCTTTGTCATCATTATTTAGGAATAACATTATTTATAAATCTTTCTTTTGAAGAAGTTTAATTTAAATAAAAATACTTAAAACCTATTATTTCCTATTATTCTTATGAAAACTATTCTTTCTGATGAACCTCAAAAGATAATCAAGTTTAATAGAAAACTTGAGAAAGCCTTAGATGTAAAAGTAATGGTAAAAAACAACGAAGTAACAATAGACGGAAGTCCAGAAGATGAATACATTGCTGAAAAAGTAATTGATGCTGTAAGTTTTGGTTTTCCTTTAGAAATAGCATTATTAATAAAAAAAGAAGATTTCCTTTTTGAAACATTAAGCATAAAAGATTATACACATAGAAAAGATTTAGAGAGAATTAGAGCAAGAATAATAGGAAGAGAAGGAAGAACTCTTGGCACATTGAACAATTTAACAGAATGTTATTTTGAGATAAAAAATAATGAAGTGGGAATAATAGGTTCTCCAGAATTAATAGAAAATGCACAAAAAGCAGTCATCTCCCTAATTCAAGGAAGCAAGCAAGCAAATGTATATGGTTACTTGGAAAAACATCACGTCGAACCAATATTAGATTTAGGATTAAAGGAACCAAAAAAGACAAAGAAAAAACATAAAGAATAACTTTAAATAATAAGAAAAATTTTTCTAATCAAGTCCCGGTAGCTCAGACTTTTCCGAGGGTCTAAAAACCTGAAGAGGGGAGCGATTGGTAGAGCACATGACTGTTAATCATGGGGTCATAGGTTCGAGTCCTATCCGGGACGTTCATATTCTCTATTTTAGAAAGAAAGTAATTATCTAATAAACCCTATAATAAATAATCAAATAAAAATTAACTAAATCGTTAACTTTTAGAATTAAACTTGCCCTGTCTGATTAAACTTAGCCATTAACTTTTCTAGAATAATTTGCGGAGCAAAGCCTTTTCTACTGCATAGCTTTACAAAATCATCATAAATATTTTGAGCTATGTTATAATCAAGCTTTCTTTTTCTTGGATCAGGAGGGTATGTTGCCATTACAAATTGAGAAGAATTTAATTTATAAATTTAACTTTCTTGTTTTAATCATGTCTCGCGCACCAAAAAAGGATATTATATATCAAGAAAAATTGAAAGTTCCAAAAGAATTTATTCGCTTTGCTACTCCGAGAGATGTTTCTCTTTACAGAGCAGAAAGGCTCGGTGCTAAAACAATTGTAGAAATTGGAGCAGGAATAGGGGGACAGACAATTGCATTTTCAAAAAATTCTAAAAAAACCATTGCAGTTGAATTAGATAAAAGCCGAATTAATATTTTAGCAAGTAATCTAAAAAAATTAAAAATTAAGAATGTAGAAATAATAAGTGGAGATGCATTAAACAAGAGTATCGTCAACAAGATAAAAAGAGAAGAACCAAGTGTTATTTTTGTAGACACAGAACGTCCAGAGCAATCAGACAGGACTCTTGATTTTATTAACCCCCCAATACAAAAGATATTAGATGCTTATCTTCCAATCACAAAAAAGATTGCAATAGAAATTCCTCCTTTTACCCAAGGGCTTGAAGCAATAAAAAAGAACCATGATTTTGAAGCAGAATTTATTTCTCTTGACAATCAATTAAATCGCCTTACTCTTTATTTCAGTGAATTGAAAAAATGTGATATCTCGGCCATTGCCCTCCCATCAAGAGAGAAAATAGTCATATCTGATAAGCATATACAAGCAAAAACAGAAAAATTTACCAAGAATTACAAATATTTATACATAATTGACCCAACGATTATTGTTGCCCAGTTAATTGAAGAATTGTCTGTTAAATTTGACGCCCCTCTCTTAAATTTAAGCAAGCCAGTTTTATTATCAAATGAAGAAATTGCTTCTCATTTTTTAACTAAATTTAAAATTATAAAAACTTGTGAAAATGATTCAAATCAAATATTAAAAACAATGAACTCTCTTGGAGTAGGAAAGGTAACTTTAAGATATAATTTAGAACCTAATGAATATTGGAAAGTAAGAAATTCATATGAAAAAAAATTAACGGGAAAAAGGGAAATTAGTTTATTCATAAACGAGCGTGCAAATGAAGCGATTTTAGCTGAAAAAGCATAGTCACTATAGAAAGATTTTTATTAACTCTTAATTTACTAAATTTATGAAAATAAGGGATGCAACTTTACAAGATGTTAACGAGATTGTAAAACTAGGAGGTTCTGTAAAACAGTTTCAAACCAGCAAAGAAGTTGTGACTTTTTGGCCAAAAGCCATCTTAGTTGACTGTATTAAAAACAAAAATAACCCTATTTTAGTAGCCGAAGATAACAAGCAAATAGTTGGATTTATAATTTCAAATTACACTCCAGATTTCAAAAAAGCAGTTATTGAAAATATCTTTGTAAAATCTGGCTATAGAAGAAATGGTGTTGGAACAACATTACTAAACTCTTTACTCAAAAAATTAGTTGATTTAAAATGTGAATATGTTTGTTTGCTTTGTGATGGAGAAAATGATACTGCAATTAACTTTTACATTAAAAACAGGTTTAATAAAGGGATGACTTGTGTTTGGTTAGATTCTATATTGGATAAATCCTTTAAAAAATAAACAACTAATTTTATAAATATCCCCTTCTTGTATTAATAATGGAACTTGATAAAGCAATTCAAAATAGAAGAAGTGTTAGGAAATTCCTTAGCAAAAAACCAAATTGGAGAACAATAATAGAATGTATTGATTCTGCAAGATTTGCTCCAATGGCGGGAAATAATTGCACATTAAAAGTAATAATGATTGACGATGATGAAAAAATAAAAAAGATAACAGAAGCATGTCAGCAGTCATTTGTTTCCCAAGCAAAATTTGTTGTAGTTGTTTGTTCTAATCCTTCTCGCACAAAAAACCTTTATGGAGAAGACGCAGAAAAATGGATAAAACAGCAGACAGGAGCAGCAATAGAAAATTTCCTTCTAAAAATAACAGAATCTGGGTTAGCAACATGCTGGGTGGGATATTTTGTTGAAGACCAAATAAAAGAAATTCTTAATATTCCAGAAGGAGTAAATGTAGAAGCATTATTCCCTATAGGATATGAATTAGAAAAACCAAAAACAAGAAAGTCAAAAATAGATTTAGACAGAATTTTATATTTTAACAAATACGGAAATTCAAAGATGAAGTCTCCAACAACAGCAGATTAATTATTTTTCTTAAATCAAAACTTTTGTGTAATTTCATACCAGTTAGGAATTCCTTTTTTGACATCAGTAATTTCTCCTGTTAAAAGATCTATATCTTGATCTTTTTTTATAGATATTATCTTTTCCCTAATTGATTTTCCATAGAACCATCTCTCATTGCGTGTATATTCTGTATAGGAATGTTCGTTAAGTTCACCCGAATTAAAATTAAATATCATTGGATCAGTCACATCTCTCAATAAACAATTTTCTTTAAGAGTAGAATAATTATTAATAATATGTCCAGAATATTCTTTTGTGATTATTGGTTCACCATGTAATCTCCAAATGTCATATTCATAAATAATTTCGTCCGTACAAGTAAAAAATCCTGTCGCTTCAGATTTCCCTGTTTTAACTATCTGGATAGCTAATTGTATGTGTCTTTTAAGATGATAAAACAATTGTTTGGAAGTTATTCCTCCATTATATAAAGGCAAAAAAGGGTCAGCAACAGAATCAAAATCTTCTGATTTCTCAAGAATAGTCAATAATAAAGGAGTCTCAGCTTTAACTGCTGAAGCCCATCTGTGGTGTCCATCCTCTAATATATATTTTCCATGTTTTGTATATTTCTTAGGTAATTCCCAAGCAGGAATCGTCCCCAATTTGTTCAATCTCCCTTCTAAAGCTAATTTAATTAGAGCTCTACGAGGATGTTTGTGATGCCACGGAATAACTTCATTAGGATCAACTTCAATTTGATACATAAAAATCATCCCTTTTAGTCATTTAAATAGCTTTTTCTTAAAACCTAAGCTTTATATACCTCAAAAAAGCCAGAGAAGTATGGAACAAAAACCAAACTTACTTGAAAACGCATTAAACAGATTTGAAATCACAAGTTTAAAAGATATAAAAGTAGATAAAAAACTTTATCCCGAACCAGATAGATATATGATTAAATTTAGGGGATTTAATT
>Ga0172379_10008239_pt1 | contig 13195 bp, 12 predicted proteins | sample GrowelOW334metaG_FD_119756 | JGI IMG/M metagenome (GOLD analysis project Ga0172379, IMG submission 119756) | Groundwater microbial communities from an aquifer near a municipal landfill in Southern Ontario, Canada - Groundwater well OW334 metaG | ecosystem: Environmental > Aquatic > Deep... | reverse complement strand
TAAAGTAGTTTCAGGGTTTTTAATTTTTTTAACTAATTTTCAAGAAGGGAAATAATAGCCCATTTTTACTTAAACCTCGATTTTTTCTTTTTTTTATGCTATAAATAAAAGACTCAAAACTAATATTTATATAAATGAACCGTATTAAAGTAATAATAATCTTTGTAGTTATCGCCCTCCTGATTCTTGTGGCCGTCTTTTTTTATGGACGTTATCAAGGAAAAGTCGCCGCTACTCTTGAAAATAGACCGCCAGTTATAAATTCTCAGCTTATTCTAGAAAGAATTACAAACCAGTACTTTCTGGTTACTAAAACTGTATTTATAAACAGTAAAGTGGAAATAGATACCCCAAAAAATAACGACTGGACGGATCTATTTACTGGTAAGAAGCTTACAGTTCTTGGCTTGATTCGGGTAGACGTTGGTGTTGATATGAAAAATATGAGACCAGAGAATATTATTATTGATTCGCAAAAAAAGCTTTTAACAATAAGTTTGCCTCACGCCGAAATTCTTGACTCATCACTTTCAGGCGAACTTGATTTTGCGGCGGACAAATCCATTGTCGAAAAGTTAAAAAGCATTTTTAAAAACACTCAGAATGATGATTATAATCTTGCTCTTAAGACTTTGATTGAGAGTGCAAACAGTCAAGTTACTGCTAATGAGATTATTTTTAGTTCTGCAAGAGATGACTCGGCAAAATTAGTTCAGCTAATAGTGTCTGGTATGCTCAAAGATTATCAAATTGTTATAAAATAAATAATACCACAATACTTACAGGACCTCTTATATTATTGACAAAAATATACTATTATAGTATATTTTTATGTTATATAGCACTTTAAAATATCTACTTTTTAAAAAACCAAAAATGACTCTCAGAAAAAGAATGATTAAAAAAATTGTTAAGTTTAGGGTATCTGGTTATACCTTTTTATCTGTTCCGTCAGTGTTAATGGTTATTATTATAACGACAGATATACCTTATTTTTGTTTATTATTACCAGGAATTGTTTGCACTGGTATAGGAATTGATTCCTTAATGAGTGCCAATTATTTAAAAAAACGCTGGTGTAAAGAGCTTTCTCTTGAAAAAGAGTGTTCTGAGCTTAAACCAGAAGAAAACATCGAAATATTTAAGTTATTTGCAAATTATTTTGGGTGTATTCTATAAAAACACCAAAACTCACCCTACAAAAGACCCCACGGTTTATTGTAGGGTTTTTTATTATATTGACAAAAGTATGTCATTATGTTATAATTCTGATGTTGTAGCACTTTTATAATTTTAGTTTAATTGGTTCTCAGAGCAGACTTATATCTTCTGTGAAAACCAATTAAATTATCTAAAGATGAAAATAACAGAAGTTTATCCAAAAGGTGGAAGTAACAAGATGCAAGAACCCTTAAATCTCAAAGTGGCTGGACTTAATTTGCCGGGAATTACTATCTTGGGACGTACCTGGACTCGCGATGGCGCAGAAATTACCATTTTTTATAACGGGGAACAGATGATAAATCATAATTACGATTATCATCGTAGTCTGAGTTATCAATATGATATGGCACGCGATATTGCCGAAGATATTAATGTTATATTTGAAATGAATGGGTTGTCAGTTTTAGTAACAAAAGATGATCTTTTGCCTATTACGAAACAAATACGTGATAAATGCGAATCGCGTTACGGTAATCATTTACCGAATTCCGATTATGAAATCCTCGTTTCTTTTTTAGCTGCTTGTAATTGCAATTTAAAAAAGGTAATGCCTCCAGAATTGAAAATCATTTTGGCTACCAGTAATTTTTAATCACTTTATCCAAAAAGGATAAAAATTATACGTAAAACGGTTTTAGTATCATACTGAGACCGTTTTTTTTATATAATTCGTTTTTTATCTTTTTTTAGACTATAATTATTAAAATATGATTTCGTTGATAATTAGTCTTTAACTTTATAAAAATGACAACTCAAAAAATAAAAAAAATTGATAACAAAATAAATTCTTTTACTGAGTGGATTGGCTCTTTTCCTTCTTTAATTATTCATACTCTTATATTTTTTTCTTGCTTTGCAACCGGGGTAATTTGGAGCCATTGGGAAACGGTTTTATTAGTCTTAACCACATTAGTTTCTTTAGAAGCAATTTATTTGTCTATATTTATTCAAATGTCTATCAATCGAAATACTGAAAGTTTGCAGGGTGTTGAGAAGGATATTGATGAAATCCAAGAGGATATTGGTGAAATAGCCGAAGATGTTGAGGATATGCAAGAGGAAGATGAGGAAGAAGAGAATGAGGAGGAACAGGACAGACGGCTCCTAAAAGACATTCAAGATAATTTAATGAAAATCAATTTAGATTTACAACATTTTAAAACAAATAAATAAAAAAAGGGCTGCTACATTTTGTAACAGCCCTATTAATTAAAATTCTAATTTTAGTCCGAGACCAACACTTGCGCGATTGAAATTATTAAAATCGAAATGCTGATAGTAATCAGCATTGATATAAATAAATTTATATCCGACTAGCGCGAATGTTCCGGCGTGGCCAAAATTGTTAATTGAAGCTCCAAAGGTGCTCCAAAATGATTTTTTTATAATCTTGGCTTTAGCCGCGTAAGTTAATCCATATTCACGCCCAAACTCTTTTGAGACCTCAATGTCAATATTTGATTTATCATCAAAATAATAATTGAGACCAATTCCACTCGTAGGGAAAGAAGATTTGTTAATTGATAATTCAGGCACACCGTATCCGACAAAAATATGTGGGACAAAGCTACCAAACCAATGTTCGTAACGCACCTTAGCGGATAATCCTTCGCTTTTCCATTGATAACGCGCAGTAGCTATAAAAGAATGAAAATATCCGCCGATACTAACTGCGTTATAAGGAGCAGTTGTTACCATTGTATAAATATTCTTATAGCCCAGATAAACTTGATCATTTTGAAATGTCCGATTCTTTTCAATATCGCTTATGTAAGAATGCTGGTAATCAACTGACCAATCTTTTTTCTTTTCCTGAGCCTGAGTTGCAAATGATACTGATAAAAATAAGGCGCATGTCGCTACAGCTTTGTTCCAATCGTTTGTTAGGAACTTTTTGTACACGAAGACAAAGAAAGCAAAAGTCACACAAAACATTTGATACAATGAGTAAAGGGTGAAAAGCAATAATATTAATATTTCCATCTCTAAATAATTACCGTTTAACTTTCCAATCTTATAAGAAATAAAAGCCTCCAACCAAGTGTATGTGCCGAAAATAAAGATAATAAGCAGCCACTGATTAAAGAAGATCATTGAACATAAAGAAATTATTTTTAGCGGATTGGTTGCTAAAGCAAAAATTTCATAAATAAGTTCATACCTTAACCGAAATGGGCGATTTTTTTGGAAAATTATTTTTAGAAACATTCCAACGTTTCTCCATAATCCCGGCCACCAACCAATAACTCGTTGCTTCGTTAATTGTTTAAAATCTTGAGGAGCATCTGTATAAACAGTGCTTTCGGAAAAGATCACTTCACCATCAGCTGTTAGTTCAAGTAATGTTCTCTCAAGATCTTCGCCGGTAAAAATCATTGTGTGTTTTTTGGCTAACTCTTTTAACCTGTCTGTACAAAATAATCCAGCCGCTCCGCTAACGCAATGCACTGATTTGGTATGATTACTAAATCTCCTACCTATTTGCATTGATTTAGCGTACTCATGAGCTTGAAAATTACGCCATAAACGATTAAAAAAACTTTTTCCCGCTACTGTTGGGATGATGTTAAATGAAACAGCCGTAGCCAGTTTCTTTTCCAACGCTTCCGTTGGAATAACGAAATCAGGTTCAAGAATAATATCCGCATCCATCAGCAATACATAGGGAGTTTTTACTTGCGATAAAGCATAGTGAATAGCCCCTACTTTTCCTCTATTGGCGATAGTAAGTAATACTATTTTTGAATTATGATTTCGTACAATTTCTGATGTTCGATCTTTTGAGCCATCATCTACAATGATGATATTTTCCGCAGGGACAATTCTTAAAAGAGATTCAATTGTTTTAAGAATTACCCGTTCCTCGTTATAAGCAGCAACTATTACCGTCACTTGATCGTGGTCGCCATAATATTTTATGTTTTTAGCGCCACAACATGATTCAATAATTACTTTAATTCCATCTACAAACCAAATAACCGCAAAGGCAAATCCAAATGCAATCAAATTCAATGTTTCTGTTTCCATCTCTAATTTTTAAATTTTAAGGTACTAAGTTGTTATTAACTTTTATATTAATTATTGAATATTCTAATACATATATCTATATTTGTCAATAGTATGGCCGTTATAACTTTTATAATTACAATTTAGATAGTAATTGCAAAAATGAGAGTGTAATAAAAAATATCCAATAGGTCCCGAAGTTTAAAATGATTTCTGGGTTTTTTCTTATTTTTTTATTTTGATAATGTGCTATAATATTAGCAATATTTTGATTTAAAAAGTGAATTATCTAAAATATAAATTTTTAATGTTTATTAATTTTTAATTTATGAGAAAAATAATTACATTAGTTGCGGGGGCATTAATTTTAGTGGGAGGGCTGCTTTTTTTCTTGAATAATAAATCGGTAGATAAAGTGCCGATAAACGAGCAAGTGGTGCTAGAAAAGACTTTAGATATTTCTAGAGAATATTTGGTTATACGTTATAGAACGGATAATATTTTATTAAATGCTAAAAACTATCCAGATTATCAAACGTGGAACAATGAAATGACTAAAGTTATAGATAGTTGGATGGTTTTAGAAAAAGATGCTGCCACTTTAGAAAAATTATCTGAGGAAATGGCAAATCAAAAAAATGATTTTAGTTTTATTTCTCCGGCCCTAGCATATGATAAGCAAGAAATTTCTGATATTTTTGACAAGGCTCCAGCTGGTAAAAAGATTGCTACCCTGGCTAAGCATCTAGGCGTTGATGCCAGTAGAGCTTTTAAAATTCTCCAACAAGATCAATCTCAAGTAGAAGCTGATGCTTGGAATGAGGCTGGTGATACTTTTCAAAAATTAGAAACTTCAGCTACGGTCATTAAAGACGGATGTAAAGTAGCTGGTTTTGTTGGCAGTATTGCTCTTACTGGTGGCACATCAGCTTTGGCAGCTGGCTCAACTTTGGCTAAGGCGGCCGTTGTTGTTAGTGGGGCTGATTTAACACTTGAAATTACTGACGATGCGGCTAAAATTGCTTTAGGAAATAATAATAAATTATCAGCTATTGTAAACGATGTTCGCAAAGTAACCGAGCCAATCTCAACAATTTTAACCATTACGGATATTCCTAATAATTTATCAAAAAATATTGATAAATTTAATGCAGCCATGATTACCTTGGATCAATTTCGTGGCGCAGCACAGGATGGAAAAATAATTGGCATTGAACTTCCAGCTTATACTAAAGAAAAGACAGCGGAAACGGCTCAAGTAACTGTAATGTCAAAAGATGAATTAGAAAAATGGTTAAAAGATAATAATATTAATTCAGATTTAGATACCAAGGAAAGTATTGAGGAAGCTTTAAAAATAGCACAAGAACAATATGCAGAAATAAAAACAAAGGCAGTCGAGATTAATAATGTTGAAGAAGACATTAATGACGTTAAAGAAGACACAAATACAAAAATAGAAATAAAAAAGGAAGAACCTGAAAAAGAAACTCCATTAGATATTAAAAATACGGTAGTTATTGATAACTCTGGCATCTTATCCATCGTCAGTCCGGGTGGCAAAAGTTTTACTCCTCAGAGCGGACTTTCATTTGCGGTTGCAGTTAATAATCCTGAAAATATTATGGTCGGTGGTCGCAATGTCCCAGTTTGGTGTCATTGGAATTTTTTTATGGACGGTAAATCTTATTCTGAAAAGATTAATCCTTCCATTATTCATTCAGGTACAATAAATGTTTGTGAATATAGTACTATGTTAGTTAAGCAAAAAGGAAAGCTTCGGGTTGAATTTAAACTAGAAAAGGGTACGACTTCTAAGTATTCTGACGAAAAAAATGTTCAAACTATAGATAGAGTGCAGCGAGAATATATTGTTAATTAAAAATTAATAATATATCAGATAAATAATTACAAAAATAATAAAACGAGTAGATGTAAATCGCTCGTTTTTTTATTTTAAATTTATGTTATAATATATTTATGCAAAAGTTTTTATCAACTCGTGCAATAAAAGCATCAATCTTTCTTCTGCCAGTTATTTTGGTGTTATTTTTATTGTCTCTTCATTCAAGTTCGGCCGCTACTTCATCAGACGCTATTGCTGTTCGGGTGTTGCCTAACAATAAACATTACAGTGCCACTCGTTGGTACAAAGAACAAAACTTTAAAGGTTCACCGCAATCTATTTTTGTTGATGGCTACGAAGCCGTTCGTGATGGTCGCACAGTTTATGTAGCGGCCACTAATATTGTTGATACCGACAATAATAATGTCCTTAGTAAATCCGATGTTTTATATACAAACATATATATAATTTCTTATAGTCAGGAAGCCGAAAATTCTACTTTAGATATTTTAGGACAGCTACTTACTCATTGGAAATTTAATATTAATTTGACGAAACCAGGTAATTGTAAACAAGAAACCCAAACCGTTTGTTCAAATAGTGGCGAATGTGCCACTAATGATTATTGCCAGGGTTCTAAAGCGGTTATTATTCGCGATGTTAAACGTTTAGCGGATTTAAGTGATTTAAATACTATATTAGCTAATTATAAAAATAGTCACAATGGACTTTGTCCAAAGTTATTGTCAGGCACTTATTTGCCGGGTAAAAGTATTTCTACTTGGCCAAGTTGGCAAGCAAATTTAAGTGCTGAACTCGGAGCAGCACTACCTATTGATCCAATAAACAAATTAGGACAATGTTCTGAAGATCCAATTGAAAATAAAAAATATAATCAAACAACTTGCTGGAATGAGACTGAGAAAAAATTCTCAGTTGTAAGTTATCCAGTTTTTAATTTACCAAAGAGCAGCTTTGCTTACCTATATCTTACTGAAGAAGACGGAAAAAATTGTTCATTTTTTATGCCCACTGAATCTGGTTTAGTTTGTAATTCTGTTGGCGCTTGTACGATTAATAATAATATTTCCGAAGCTTCTAATTTTAGTGTCGCCACCAGCACTATCACTTTAAAGGGTTATTGTGGCGATGGTTTTACCCAACTTGATTTAAGTGAACAGTGTGATGATGATAACAGTAACAATAACGATGCTTGTACTAATAATTGTAAATGGAGCATTAAAACTTTGCCACAAATTAATTTTAGTGGTAACGGGTCAACTGATGCTTTAGTTTATGATAATAATAATTTACCTACTTCAATTAATAATACTAATGGTCTGTATCTAAAACTCGATAAAATGTTAGATACTCCTTACGCTTGGTTTGCTGATACTAATAATAATTTAATTTCTGAGGTTCGGACTTACGTAAAGTGTTATCCTTATGGTGGGGAAGTTCACGCCGATGATAAGTGGAATATCGACCCATCTTCAAATGGTAAAACAGGCTATATTTGTCCTAAAAAATTACCTGATGGTTGGGATTATTCTGGCGAGAGTCATCAACATCCAGGACAAATTATTAAAGAGTTCAGTATAGTTGGTTACCCTTCAAGAACAGCTGTTAATGTTGAGACTAATGAAGTTTGGATTGCGGCCAGATCTGGCGCTGGTTTTGTTGGTTCAGGCCATGTTGAAAAATTACAAATGGATGCTAGTGGTGACTATTCGAGCGTGGCGGCTATTCCTAGTACTCAGTTTTTAGGTTTGCTTCGTGGTTTAACCATTCAACGCAATGGTGATATTTGGACAGCCGATTGTACTAGTAATTTAAACACTGCCAGTATAAAAAGATTTTCTGGTTCAACTTTAGAATTAAATAAAACCATCGGTGCCGATGGTAGTTTTGTGTGTCCTTATGGTTTAGCTATTGATTCGGCGGACAACATTTGGATGAATGATAATGGTGGAGGCGGAATGAAAAAAATTAATCCTGATACCGGACAAATTTTTACTTACGCTAATGCTGGTATTTATGGCATCACTGTTGATACTAATGATAATGCTTGGGGTGGCGGATACATTAATTACGGTATTAAAAAAATTCCTTATGGTCAGAATTCCGGTGAACCAATTCATTTTACTGGTTTTACCGATTGGCAAACTTACATGACTGGAGTTACCTTAGATAAAGATGGATATATTTGGAGTGGTGGTTACACCCCCTATAATGAAACCTATAAATTTAATCAGAGTGGGGCTTTGCAAGTCGGTTTTCCAGTTCCTAGTGGCGGTGTTAATCCTCACGGAATTTTTGGTACCTCTGATGGTTATGTTTGGCAATCGCACATCAGTAGTAATATTATTCGAGTCTTCAATTCAAATGGTAGCGTAGTCGCTGATTTTAAAGGCGGTAGTATTGCTAATGGAATTTATACTTATAGTGATGCTACGGGTTTAAATAGAGCCATGGTAATGCGTTCTGGTATTTGGGTGTCAGGACCAGTAGATAGTGGCACAAATAATCAACATTGGGGTATTATTTCTTGGCAACAAAATATTAAATCAACTAAGCAAAGTTTAGAAGTTTATGCCAGAGCTGATGATGATGCCGATAATCTAAAAAATAAAACTTGGATTAGAGTTTATTTAAGTTCCGATACGGATAATCAGGGTGAGACTTGGAATGCTTTAGGTGTTTCAGATAGCCGAAAAATTGGACGTTATTTACAGTTTAAAGTTCTTTTAAGATCAGCTGAAAGAGGCGTTACTCCAGTAATTTGGGATTTTCAAGTTAAATAATATGAAACTAAATAAAAAAGTATATCTTATTACCGGTATTTCTTTGGCAATTATATTACTTGCCATTGGGGCTTATTTTATTTTAATTAAAAAAAGTCAGTCGCAAATAATTATTACTGAAGCGAACAAAATTGAGTTAGCAAAAGCTGAACAAAAAAAGCTTTATACCGATTACCAAGAAAAAATGGCTATTGTTTATGCTAAAAATATTGAGGATTGTGCAAAACTTGATTCAGTAAAAAGAATTAATGAATGTTTTAATGACATTGCTATATCATCACAGAAAAAAGATTATTGTCAAAAAATAACGGATGAAAAATTGAAAGCCGAATGTTCTAATTCAATTGACTATATTATTGCTAGTTGGGGTCCTGACCCTAATATGTGTGACTCTTTGGTTGGCGATGTTCATAAAAATAATTGTTATCAGGAATATTTTGTGAAACTTGAGAGCCTTTCTGATTGCGATAAGGTGAGAAACGAAACTCGAAAAACTCAGTGTTACGATGCGGTTAATAATCGATTGGCAACGGTATTTAATCAGCCAGAAGCTTGTAATTTAATTACTGATCAAGCGTTGAAAGGGAATTGTCAAAAAAATAAGTTTATTCCCGCTTTAGATACTGATAAAGATAGTTTGCCTGATGATGTTGAAATGTCTTATGGCACAGATCCGTTTAAAGCTGATACCGATGGCGATGGAGTAAGTGATTATGATGAGATTAATAAATTTCACACGAATCCCCTAAGTGCTTTAAAATAAAATAATAAAAAAAGAAGCCCGACTTTGTGTCGAGCTTTTTTATTGTTCTTTGGTTTTTTAATTAGGTTGAAAAACACCAGTTCCGCTGCAATGTTTACAAACACCAGAGCCAAAACAGTCTGGGCATTTATTTTTTCCAATTGTTCCTTTGCCATTACAAACATTGCAATGCCCAGTGCCGCTACAAGGCCAGCAGGGCTGAGCCGCCGCACTTTTAGAAGTATTGTAAGTATTAGGAGCCGTGTTTCCACCAGGATTGGTTGAAAATATAAGATTTTTCATGAATTGGTCATCAACCGTTCCAGCTTTAGCATAAAAAAGGTTGTTACCGTTCATAGATAGAGCCATTTTATTTGGCGTTAACCAAGACACAGTAAAAACAAAACTTTTGCTACCATCAAACGTTAAAGTTATTTGATTACCCAATATCTGGTAAGAGCCAGTCATATTGTTTTTCTCTTTAGTCGATAGGTTCATCGTGTCATAATTAAACCTACCATTTTTAAAGTTAATCATTTCGCTGTTTACGCTAATAGCCGGATTTTGTAGTTGCCACACACAATTGCTTAATTCTTGAGAAAATACTGAACCGCAAAACAATAATCCCAAAAAAATAATAAAGATAAATCTTTTCATTTTGACCTCCATTTTTTAGATTGTTAAAAATACTAATTTTTTATTATTTTGATTCTAATATTTTGTTGTATTTTTGTCAATAGTTGACATTTTGATTGCCAAATAATAATATATAGGCAGTAATTAGTCCGTTCTTTGATTTCTTGGTAGGCAATCGCAAATTATAAATGGTTAAAAATAGCCATAAAGCGATATGCTAGTTTTTTTAGTCATTAACTTTGTAAAACAGTCTTAAGTAGTGGCAAGCGAAAGAGATATTATGGTTTTGCGCAAAACTATTTTGTAAAAGTTTAATGACAACCATTCTTAAGTCCCCGATGTTGATAATGAAATCAACATTCGGGGATTTTTTTTAATAAAAAATAAATATTAATTATTATTTGAAATTGGTGTATAATATTAAGATATGATTTTAATCTACATAATTTTATTGGGTACTCTAGTTTACGCTATTTTTTATGTGGCGCAATTTTATAACATTGTTTTTTATGGTTATCCACCATTTATTTCTAGTAGTCAAGATAGTATAGTTAAAATAATTAAAGCCACTGATATTAAAGGTGAAGAAACTGTCTATGAGTTGGGTTGTGGACGGGCGAGATTTTTGAAAACTATTGAAGGCTTATATCCTAAAACAAAATTAATTGGGGTGGAAAATTTATTTAGCGTTTATTTGTCTAGTAAGTTAAGACTAAAATTTCAGGGAAGTCATATAAAACTGTTAAATGAAGATTTTTTTAAGCTTAATTTAAGTGATGCTAATATTATTTATTGTTATTTAAATAATACAACCATGATTAAATTAGGGGAAAAAATAATTAAAAAATGTAAATCAGGAACGCAAGTTATTAGCCAGACATTTACTCTGCCTCAGTTAACACCAAATAAAGTTGAAAATATAAATAATAAAAAAGTTTATTTTTATATTGTTTAATTACTTACCTTAAAAATATGAATACTTTTTATGATTTTGAAGCTGAAGATATAAGTGGCAAGTTAATTAAAATGAGCGAGTATAAAGGAAAGATGGTTTTAGTTGTAAATACGGCTAGTCATTGTGGTTTTACTCCACAATTTGATGGACTAGAAAAATTATATAAAGATTATCAAGCTAAAGGTTTTGTAGTTTTAGGTTTTCCTTGTAATCAGTTTGCCGGGCAAGAGCCTGGTAGTGCGGCGGAAATTATGTCTTTTTGTAAATTAACTTACGGCGTTAGTTTTCCAATGTTTAGTAAAATTAATGTTAACGGTAAAGAAGCTCATCCAATATTTACCTATCTTAAAAGTGAATTGCCGGATGTTTTAGGCGGTAGAATTAAATGGAATTTTACTAAATTTTTAATTGATCGAACTGGTAAGCCGATAAAACGTTTCGCGCCGACTGATATTCCAGAAAAGATTGAAAAATACCTAGCTAAAATAATTTAAGTTTTTAAAAAGGGCTCGAGATTTATATCTCGAGCCTCTTTTTTTAATTAATTACTTCCTCTACTGGTATAGATGTTGGTTTTTTGGTTGCGATTATAAAAATAATTGTGCCAACTCCGAGAAATATTCCAGACATCAGCCAGGTCCATCTAATTGAATAAGTTTCAGCTAGAAAACCAGTAATAATTAATCCAGAGAAAGCCCCCAATTTTACAAACATTGATTCAAGAGACAGAAGTGTCGCTCGTTTTTCTGATTGTAAAAAATTATTTAAGTAACTTTGTTTTAGCGGTCCAAAAATTCCGCGACCAAATTCATGCAGTAAGAAAGCGCCAGTTACCATGTATAAACCAATAACCCTTGAACAAACGATAATCGCAATTGCTGTTATTAACTGAGGAATTATTAGAGCTAATTTTTCGTCTTTAATCCAACTTTTTAGTTTCTTAGAAAATCTGCCCCCAAGAGCTGTTGATAAAGAAATCGCTACAAAGATAAAACCAAGATTTAAAGAGCTAAAATTATAACTATTTTTAAATACTAAGGTCCACTCCATGTTTATCGCCTGAATTGAAAAAGCAATTATTGCGCTAAAACCCATAACATAAAGCAATTCTTTATTTTTTATTCCGTGGTGCCAAGCCTCATTTATTTGTTTTATTAGTGAGCTGTCTCGACGGTTTTCAGTCATTTCTTCTCGATAATTTTCTTTAACATATAATAATGAGAAAATACCAGCTAAAAACATAAATACCGCTGAGCAAATCCAGGGAAGGCTTAAATTGACACCCCCTAACATTGAACCAAGCAAACAACCAATGATTACCCCGATCGATTTACTGCTAAGTTCTTGTCTAAAAGTTTTATCTTTTAGATGTAGTTCGTTTCTTTTTATAAGTGAGTCAACTAACCAAGCTTCGGCGGCGCCAGAAGCAAAAGTATGTCCAATGGCTCCAATTACTTCAGCTAAAATAAAAATGTAGAAGGAACATGAGAAATAATAAACAATAAAACTAAGAGAGAGCAAAAAACAACTAAGAGCTAGACTGCGATGTCTGCCAAATTTGTCAGCGAAACCGCCTGTTGGCATTTCAGCTAAAACAACAAATAACATAAAGGAAGCGTTAATGGCATTGATTTGCCATAAGTTCATGCCTTTTTCAGTTAAAAATGGCACATAAGTCGCAAAGAAAAACGACATCGCAAAAGCGAATAAACCATTAAACATAAGATAAGTCGCCACAATTGGATTGATTTTAAACTTTTTCATAACATTAAATTTTTAAAGTGCATTAATAATTTTTGAAACATTGATAAGTGAAATAAACATATTTTTGATAAAAAAATCCCCTCGGATCTAACTTAGCCGAGGGGATTTAGAGTTTTAACAACATTTTTTTTACATACTACTTATGATTCCTATAAATAGTATCTAAGGTTTCTGCTTGTTGATAATTACTAGCTAAAGCCCAATCGGGGAAGTAATCG
>Ga0172379_10008238_pt1 | contig 13196 bp, 11 predicted proteins | sample GrowelOW334metaG_FD_119756 | JGI IMG/M metagenome (GOLD analysis project Ga0172379, IMG submission 119756) | Groundwater microbial communities from an aquifer near a municipal landfill in Southern Ontario, Canada - Groundwater well OW334 metaG | ecosystem: Environmental > Aquatic > Deep... | reverse complement strand
TCCAAAGAAAGGCCGCGTTTTGCCATGAGATAGCCCGCGACGGGCGAATCGATCCCCCCCGAGAGCAGTAGCAAGCCCTTGCCTTGCGAGCCGACGGGCAAGCCTCGCAATCCGCGCTCGGGATTCGCGTAGACATAGGCTCTTTCTCTGATTTCCACATTTATCGTGAACTCGGGCGTATGGAGATCCACTCGGAGCTCGGGCTCCGCTTCCAGTACCGCGCCGCCGATCTCGCTCGAAAGGGCGAAGGAATCGAGGGGGAAGCTTTTGTCGGAACGCCTGGATTCCACCTTGAATCTTCGCTTGCCCGCGGCACGTGCCTCAGCGGCGACGGTGAGGGCTGAGGTTTTGACCGCCTCATAGCTTTTTTCGGTTTTAAGCGCGCGCGCGAAGCCGTTTACGCCGGGTACTCGCGCCAAAATGAATTCCGCCTCGGCCGCTTTCTCGCTCGGTACATGGACAAAAAACCGCCCTGGAAAATATTCCACTCTTCCCGAAATGGATTCAAGTCGGTGCTTGATATCCGAGCGTAAGCGATTTTCGAATTCCTTGCGATTTCCAAGCTTGAGGAGTATTTCTCCGACTTTTACGAGGTAGAGGGTTTCATTGCTCATGGGTCTTCCTTAGGCTTTGAGGTGGGCGTAGATTTTGCCGACGCTTCTTAAAAAGGTTTCCACGTCCCGCGCTTCCGTCGTTTCTCCCGTCGATATTCTAATGGCCGAAAAGGCGAGTTTCGCATCGAGGCCCATCGCCTCGAGAACGCGTCGGCCTTTGGCCTGGCCGTTTGTCGAACAAGCGGCTCCCGTCGATACGGCGATTCTCTCGGAGCCGTCTTCGGATCCATCGGAGAGGGCTCGGACGAGCACCTCTCCCGATAGCCCGGGAAAGGACGCCGATACGATGAAAGGGGAGTAGCGAGCGTCACCTGCCTGCCTGCCGAGGGGGAGGGGAAGCGCTCTGATAGCGAGTAAACCTTCCAATAGCTGGGCTTCGAGCATGCGCGCCCGAGCGAGTCTTTTCTCGAGGCTTCCTTTGGCGTATTCCGCGGCGCGAGCGAAGGCCCAAGCGCCGGGCAGGTTTTCCGTGCCGGGCCTGAGTCCGCCCTCTTGGCCGCCGCCGAGCGACAAGGCTGCGATGCTCTCGCGAAGCCAGAGAGCGCCCACGCCGCGAGGGCCGCCTATTTTATGGGCTGAAAAGGCAGCCGACGAAATTCCCGCCGTATAGGGATCGAACTCGATTTTTCCGAGGGCTTGCACCGCGTCGGTATGGATTAAGGGCGTTTTCTTGCCAAGAGCCGCGGCCTTGTCCACGACAGCACGGACCAGCTCGCCCAGCGGCTGTATCGCACCCGTCTCGTTATTGACCGCCATGATGGTGACGAGAGCGGTTTCGGGCTTGACCGCCTTTGCGATCGATTCAGCATCGATGAGGCCATCCGGGCGTGCGCTTACGAAGCTGCAGGCGATGCCTAGCTTTTCGAAGAGACGGAGTTCTTCGTATATCGCCGAATGCTCGATAGCCGAGGCAAGGATATGAAGGGGGGCCGATGCGTTTGTTCGGGAGCGTCTGAGCAGCGAAAGGAGGACGATTGAATCGGCCTCCGTGCCCGAGCCGGTGAACGCGATTCGGCCTCGGAGGCTCGGTGAGAGCGTCTTCTCGTTCACGAGAGAGGAAAGAAGGCGGTCGCGAGCCTCGTCGAGTTTTTCTCGAGCCGCTTTCCCGAGAGCGTGCGCGCTCGAGGGATTGCCGAAATGGCTTTCTGCGACGCTTGCCGATTCGGCGAGCAACTCCGGGTTCGGAGGCGATGTGCTCGCCCAATCGAGGTAAATCATGACCGATGGATAGTATAGCCCCCGCGGGAGGAGCCTCAAGCCCCCGAAGCTACGCGAAGAGGCAATCTATTTCGCGTAACGCCGGTCCTTGATCCCGCCCGGCGCGCGTCCGCTTGAGGCGAAGGAAGTAGATAAGTACAAGGCGCAATAGCAGTGGCCGAATTCGTCTATATCCTGCCACGAGTATTTGCAGGGGCAAATCAAGTCCTTGTCGGCTTCGCGCGTGCCGTCGGAATCTCTGCAGGGGCAGAGATAGTAGCCCATACTATTCCAATTCGAGGTCAGCCCCTCCTCGATAGAGGTGGTGAAGTCCGAATCCGGATTGACGATCCAGCCCTGTTTTGCCGCTACCATCGAAGCGAATTTCGCGGTGTCGGCTATGGTTTTTTCAGGCATGGCGGCTATAGGCCGAGGGTGCGTTTCCAGTCTTCTTCGATGAAACCGACAAGATAAGATTCCTTGTCGATGACCGCGAAGGGGAATGCCACATCCTCGTTAAAGCTTGCCTTGAGCAAGCGTTTGACTTCGCTTTTCGTTTCAAGCGGCGTTTGATCGAGATGTATATACCGATAGGAAAAGCCCTTGTCCTTAAGGTATGTCATCGCGCGCTTGCAGAACCCGCACGTGGATAGAGAATAGATAACAATATCCTTGTCGTTGCGCGATCCTTCGACCGAACTGTAATTCAAGGTGTCGAGCAGCATATGCCCTCCTTTCGCTCAGTAGATAATAGGAAAAGATTCGGCGGAAATCCAGTGTTTCCTAATGCTATCGACGCTTCTTGAGTTTCGCGACGCGTTCGAGATAGTTATCCATATCGAACTTCCGCTTCAGCCCGCGATCGTTCATATAGCGAATTGTTCCGAAAACTGGGCGTCCCTTCCAGGGTCTATCGTGCTTTCCGAAACACCATGCGACGCCGGCATAGCCATTGGGGTCGCGCCCGTCTAGAGAATAGCGATCGTTTAGAAATAAAGCGGTCTCGAAAGCGCTTTCCGGATCGCGCGACCATTCGAGGATTTTTTTGCCCCAGTACATCCTCATATAGCCATGCATCGCGCCCGTCAGGACCATCTCATCCTGAGCGGCGTTCCAATACGGATCGTGCGTCGCCGCCGCTTCAAATTCGCTACGAGTATATAAGAAGTCGCGCTTGTCGTTCGCCGCTTCGGCAAGACTTCGCCTCGCCCAGTCGGGCAAGCCCTCATAGCGGTCGTAGTCGGCGTTTCTAAGTACGAAATTGACTGCGAGTTCGCGTCGGACGACGAGTTGCTCGATGAATGCCGTCGCTCCCAAGCCTCCCTTTTTTATCGCGGCATGCCCGAGGAACCGTGCCGAAATTTGGCCGAAGTGAAGGTAGGCGCTCATGCCGCTCCCTCCGGATTTAGCGGGGTCGCCATGAGCCTCGGCATATTTTTCGAGCCCTTTTTCGAGAAAACGCCGGAAGCGGAGGCGGGCGGCTTTATTGCCCGCCTCAGGGGCGAAGCTCAACTCCGCGGATCGATCGCCGGTTCTTGAAGGAATCTCCTCGCCTTTGGATAAGGCTCTCGACACGAGATCTTTGTCCAATCCCAAGCGGGAGGCCGCGCAAACAAGGTTTTCTTCCCGACTTGGCTCCAGATAATGAGGAATCGCTTCCGTTATTTTTTTTCTAAACGTGGCTGCAGACCATTCATCCTTGACGCTTGCGATCCGGGGCGGGACTACGGCCTCGCTTTCCACCTCATAGAGGGGACGCGGCTCCGCGGCTAGAGCGAGCTTTCGGGCCAGTTCCGCGCGCCATTCGCGTTCGATGCGCAATCTGCCTGCGTCACAGAATACGATTGCGGCTTCCGCCGCCCATTTTGCCACGATCGCGGGCGGATGCCCCTCTTCGATACGGAAAGCCGCTCCGCGCGATCTAAGTTCTTGAGCCGTTTCCAAGAGTCCGTCGAGCATAAAACGATAGTGTCCTAGGGTCGCCCCAGGATAATTCGTGCGAATAAAGAGGACGAGGAGGGGGAGCTCCAAGGCATTGGCGGCCGCGACCGCCGCGCTCAATGCGGGATTATCACTTGCCCTTTGGCTTTTTTGCATCCAGTAAAGGACATAGGCGCCCGTGGCGGCTCGAGCCTCCACGAGGCATAGTACGCGATCGGGTTCCGAGAATTCGACGCTTCCCTTGAGCCGTGTTTCGGGGGCGGCGGGCGAAACAGGCTTGAGGTGCGCTTCGGGCGCGAGTTTCGATTTCGTATGCTCATTTAGGGGCCGCCACTCGGGCCGGGCCACAGCGTTTTTCGGACTCATAGATCGAGTATCCAGCCGGAGCCGGCCCCGCGCAAGCGCAATCGCGGCGATGAGGCACACTATGCGAAGCGACGCGGCCGAGGAGCGTCAGGCGGGGCGATTTTCATTCGGAGAACACCGTATATTGTAAGAATCGCTCGTATCGTATAGATTGAACTCATGCGAGACCCCGCCTTAATCCGTAATTTTTGCATTATCGCGCATATCGACCACGGCAAGTCAACGCTCGCCGATCGGTTTATCGAGAAAGCCCGCGTGATAGACCAACGCAAGATGCAAGACCAGATGCTCGACAACATGGATATAGAGCGGGAACGAGGCATCACCATAAAGAGCCAAGCCGTCGCCCTCGAGTACCTCGCCCAAGACGGCAAGACCTACAATTTGAACCTTGTCGATACTCCCGGCCATGTCGATTTTTCCTACGAGGTTTCCAGGGCCATATCCTCCTGCGAAGGCGCGATACTGCTCATCGACGCGACGCAGGGTGTCGAAGCCCAGACCTTATCCAACATGTACATGGCACTCGAGCACGACCTCGAAATAATCCCCGTCATAAATAAAGTGGATATGCCCGCTGCTGATCCCGAGGAGATCAAAAGGCAGATCGAGCACGACCTGGGCATGGATCCGGAGGGCGCGCTTCTCGTATCCGGAAGGTTTGGCACCGGTGTAGACGAGCTTTTCGAGGCCATCGTCGCGCGAATACCGCCGCCAAAGGGGACCGCGAACGAGCCCCTCTCGGCTCTCATTTTCGATTCGCATTACGATCCCTACCGAGGCGTCGTAGTCCACTTGCGCGTTTTCGGGGGATCGGTCAAGCCCGGCCAAAGAATTCGTTTCATGTACAACAGCTCCGAATACGAGGTCGAGGAAACCGGAAAGTTTCGCATAACGCTTTCCAAGACAGAGGATCTTTCCGCCGGGGAAGTCGGCTATATAATCGCCGGAATTAAGACGATCTCCGACGTGCGCGTCGGGGACACGATGACCGATCCCGCGAATCCCATCAGCGCGCCCCTGCCCGGTTTTCGCGAGGTGAAGCCCGTCGTGTTCTCCTCGATCTACCCCATGGACGCCGCCGATTACAACGATCTCAAGGACGGCATCGAGAAGCTCAAGCTCAACGATGCTTCCCTCGTCTACGATAAGGACAATTCGTTGGCACTTGGCTTCGGCTTCCGCTGCGGCTTTCTCGGGCTTCTCCACCTCGAGGTCGTCCAGGAGCGGCTGGAGCGGGAATACGATCAATCTATAATAATGACCGCGCCCTCGGTGCGTTACCGAATTAAGCTAACCTCCGGAGAGACGGTCTTCGTCGACAACCCGGCTGATTATCCGGGTCCGATGAGGATAGAAGAAGCCGAGGAGCCTTACATTAAGGCTCAAATCATCACGCCGCTCGCATACATCGGCAACCTCAACACACTCTGTCACGACAAACGAGGCACGCAGGTTTCCTTCACACATCTTGACGAGAAGCGCGTGGAGCTGGTTTTCGAGATGCCTTTGGCGGAAGTGCTTTTCGATTTCTACGACAAGCTAAAGTCCACGAGCCGGGGCTACGCCAGTTTCGATTATGACGTTATCGGTTACCGGCCGACGAAACTCTCCAAACTCGATATCCTCATAAACGATAAGCCGGTCGACGCGCTCTCTCAGCTCGTTTTCGAGCCGAATGCCTACGAAAGGGCGCGTAAGGTATGCGAGCGCTTGCAGAGCGCCATTCCACGACAGCAATTCAAGATACCGATCCAGGGAGCGATAGGGGCTAAGGTTATCGCCCGCGAGACGATCAATCCGGTACGCAAGGACGTCCTCGCAAAATGCTATGGCGGCGACATCAGTCGTAAGCGCAAGCTTCTCGAAAAGCAGAAAGAAGGCAAGAAGCGCATGAAAATGGTCGGCGATGTCGAATTGCCGCAGGAAGCCTTCCTCGCCGTTTTGCGGGAAAACGAGGATAATTCGAAGCAATAGACGCATTTAAAAACGGCTATTCCCCGAAGACGATTCCCTCGAAAAGGTAGAGTTCCGCGTCGGGTTTTTTCCACGCTTTTGGCGGTAAACCCGCCTTGTAGCAGATTTGCTCGAGGAAGGTTTCCCTATCCCACCCATATTCGACGGGGACTTGGGGCAGGAGTACGCCGGAACGGCCGCTTTCTATGAGATACAGGCCATGCCTGCCTACTTCCACCTCATCGGGCGACTTTGCCCGCTGTATCGGCGATAGAACACTTATTTCGATTTTCGCTCGGGCTAATTCCTCAGCGCTTAGCGGCTCGAAGCGAGGGTCCTCGAACGCGGCCGCCTTAGCCATCTCTCGCACCGTCGATACCAGCGCCTCATCGGAGCGCATTCTACCGATGCAGCCTCTCAATCGTCCACCTAGATGAAGACTGACGAAAGCCCCGGCTTTCGCGGCCAGGGAACCCGTGGCGGCAAGAGAGGGTTCCGGTTTGCCCTCGTTCAATGCGGCGGCGATCACCGCTCTGGAGAACGCGAGAAGTTGTTTTTTTTCGCTGTCCGTCAGGGCGAAATCCATGAGCCCTCCCCTCGTTTAATTATGCTTTTCCGCTATTCTCGCCTCTTGGTCCAAGCGAGCGCCGCATAATGAACCAAGGGCTCATCGCCACTTTGCCTGCTCGCCGTGGAATCGTGTCTTCCGAGAAGCTCGGATTGGAATCCCGCGGATAGGGGCGATGCGAGCCACGCGGCCAAGCAACCGGCTCCACACGAATCAGTTTCGCCGCGAGTTTCGAGATCGAGAATAGCCCTCCAGTCTCCGCGGCTCGTAGCCTCCAGCAAGCGATCGGAGCGGACGGCGGCGAGCGCGGGATCGGCATTCGTGGCTAGATCTACCGAAAGTACGATGAGGCTATTTTTCAGTTCGCCGAATACGATGGAAATGCCCGAAGCCAGGGCTTTGATCGCCGTGGGACTCGGTTTGCCCAGCAGAACCGGTACGATACTCGCACCGGGGAATAAAAACCGAAGGAAGGGCAGCTGGACTTCGATTCCATGTTCCTCGAAATGCGGAATATCGTTCATCGAGAAAACGGTACCGCAATCTCGGAGCTCCTCGACAAGGCTTCGATCGACGGGAATGGCCCCAAGAGGGCAGTCGAAGTAGTCAGCTTCAGGCAAATAGATAAGTGATTCGCTGGGATGATGAATTGGGGCGAGTAGTAGAACTTGGCTCACATCCCGACCAAGGGCGGACTTCCATGCTAACGCGGCAAGGTCTCCCGAATATCCATAGCCCGCATGTGGCGAGGCGATCGCGATCGCGCCATGAACGCGGGGCTCCGGGGCGCTTTCCAGTAAACGCCGTAGATCCTCTTCGAGCACATTCGCTTCATCGGGGTAAAAAATGCCCGCGACGCTCGCTTCACGTAGCTTCACCTTTCCATTATGCTCATCCATGCCTTTAGTATAGTGCCGAGTAATGTCAACGCAAGACACGTTCGTATTATGGCTTGTCGTGGGGAGACGCTTCTTAGTCGCTGGCAGCGCGAAGGTGTGAGAAGGAGCGAAAAATGAGGATTCTCATTGTCGATGACGAGAGGCGAATGACCGAAGCTCTCTCCAGCTTCCTCTCTATGGAGGGGATAGAGGCCCAAACCGCCAAAGACGGCTTTTCAGCGCAAAAGCGCCTTGAAGAAGAGGCCTTTGATGCCGTCGTTACCGACCTTCGAATGCCCGGCTTGGACGGTATGGGTCTTTTGAAATGGATCAAAGGAAGCGGCCCATTTCTTCCCGTTATCGTTATTTCGGCTCATGGCGAGGTTCGCGACGCGGTCGAGGCGATGCGTCTCGGCGCCTACGATTACCTCGTAAAGCCCTTCGACCCCGAGGAACTATCGATACGCTTGCGTAAGGCCATCTCGGAACGCCGTTCCCTTGGCTTACTCGAGGCCGGAGCCCGGCGCTATGGCGAAGGTACTCGCTTAATCGGGGAGAGTCCCGCGATAAAGGAAGCTGTCCGCCTAATCGAACGCGCCGCGCCTTCCTCGGCTACTATGCTACTCACGGGAGAGAGCGGGACGGGCAAAGAGGTCGCGGCTCGGTTAGTGCATGAGTTATCAGGGCGCGAAGGAGCCTTCGTCGCTGTCAATGTCGGCGCGGTACCCGAAACCTTGCTTGAAAGCGAGCTATTCGGCCATGAAAAAGGCGCTTTCACCGGAGCCGATATGCGCCGCCTGGGCCTTTTCGAAACGGCGCAGCGAGGCACTCTTTTTCTCGACGAGATCGGCGAGCTGCCAATACATCTGCAGGTAAAGCTTCTCAGGGTTGTACAGGAAAAGAAAATTTCCCGCCTCGGCTCCTCGGCCGCCCTTCCCGTGGATGTTCGCCTCGTGGCTGCGACAAATCGTGACCTTGAAGAGGAAGTGCGAGCGGGGCGTTTTCGTGAAGACCTATATTACCGCATTAACGTTATTCGCGTGAGGCTTCCGCCCCTCAGGGATCGCGAAGGCGATAGGAGCCTCCTTGCCGGCTATTTCCTCAAGAAGATTTCCGCCGAGCTTGGGCGAAAAATCGAGGGCTTAACGCCTGAAGCCCTCGGCCTACTTGACGCTTATCCCTTTCCGGGCAATGTTCGCGAGCTTGAAAACGCTCTAGAGCGTGCGGTTATCCTGGCCGAAGGCCCGATTCTCGAAGCCAGGGATTTTCAGTTCTCCGCACTGCGCCAAAGCGGTTCCCCCGAGCTAGCTCAGGAGAAAGGGCCGAGGCGTCTGGCCGATATCGAAAAGGAAGCTATCGCGGAGGCTTTGACGCGTAATCGGTTTCACCGCGAACGGAGCGCAGTGGAACTCGGGATTACTCGACGGACCCTACTCAATAAAATCAAGGAATACGCGCTTCCCATTCCGAATCGCGACGAAGACTAACAATCCTCAGGCGCGCTCCACGGGCCGAGAAATTCTACCCAAGCTCGCGCATATCTCTACGGTCGACTCTCCGCCCGGCCCCCGGCTGAGACAAAGTATAATTTACGCAAGCAAAAAGCATCGCTCGGGTAAAATCTCGAAGAGCAAAACTTCGCCTCGCTCGGGGCGATACGCGGCATCTATATCGAGTTCTATCGGAGAGCCCGGACCGAAGGGAGAAAGCGCGATCCGCCTCGTTCTACCGAGGAATACGCTCGATAACACTTTCCCTTCGAATCGGTTTCCCCGCACGGTCGAAGTCCTAGCTACGGGCTGGGGATCAGAGGCTGCGAAATGAAGGAACGAAGCCGTTGCGCTCTGTTCCATACCTCGACAGTAAAATGTGCCGAATGCCGTCTCGATTCTTGTCCCCCACTCATTCGGCGAAGCCTCCTCGCCCAGCGAAGGGATCAGGGGACCGCGACCCAGGAGACGCGCAACAAAGGCGGAAGGCGGTTTTCCATATAGTTCCTCGGGCTTTTCTTCGGCAACAATTTTTCCCCCGTCCATTATGTAGAGCCTATCCGCGATAGCGAGGGCTTCCTCTAGGTCGTGCGTCACGTGAATAGCTGAAATGCCACGTTCGCAGATGCTTTCCTTAATCTCGATCCTCAGCTCGCGTCTGAGGGCGGCGTCAAGGGATGAAAGCGGTTCGTCGAGCAGAAGAAGCCGTGGCCCCGCCGCTAGACTACGCGCGAGGGCGGTTCGCTGTTGTTCGCCTCCTGAAAGAGAGGACGGCTTGCGGTCGAGTAGGGGAGCTATACGGAGGGATAGGGCCAACTCTTCCGCGACGCGGCGGCATTTCGCGGAATCCCTTCCGCTCTGGCGTGGGCCGTATTCGATGTTCCTGCGTACCGAAAGCTGCGGAAAGAGAGCGTAGTCTTGGAAGACCATGCCGATATGCCGTCGATCGGGCGGTAAATCTTCTATTCTATGGCCACCTAAAACAATTTCGCCCGCGTTCTGGCGCAACAGTCCGGAGACAATGCGCAAGGCTGTCGATTTACCGCATCCCGAAGGGCCTAGAAGGACGCCGTAGGTTTTCTCCGGAAGCAGGAAGTCCAGCGATAGAGAAAAAGCCGAACGCGAGAATCGTAGATTGCGAAGCTCAAGCATGAAGGGACTCCCTATCCTTCAAGAAAAACACAAGCCCGGTCAAGAAAGCCAGTACGACGCCGGCGGCACAAGCCTCCGGAAAACGGTATGCGCCGACAAGCCGGTATACGAGAAGCGGGAGCGGTTCGAACTCCCCCTTCCCTAAAAGGAGGGGAGCATTGGCATCCCCGGCTGCCATAGCGAAGGCGAAAGCCGCCGCCGTGACCAAGCCGCTTGCTATAGCGGGAAGCTGTACGGTAAGGAAGGCCTTTACCGAGCTTGCTCCAAGGGTCCTGGCCGCTTCGATCGGTGAGCGTTCGAGGGTTGAGAGGGCGGCCATCAAGTTTCTGGTGACGAATGGCAGGGCGGTAAGGGCTTCCGCGATGATTATTACACCGACGCCCGCTCGCGGTCCGAGAAAGGACCAACCCAAGGCGGTTACGAGGCCCGAAACTGCCAGTGGAAGGCTTAGTAGCGCCAGTGCTATATTGTCACCTGTTCGTGCCATGCCGAGGCGTGCTTTTCCCTCTTCGCCATCTGTATGCGAAACGCTTGTAAGAAGAAAGGCCACAAGCCCCCCCGCGAGGGTAGCGATCAAGGCGGCTGGCAGGGCGATCGATAAAGTATCGCGAACGCTTCCAATCAACGTTGAATTCGGAGCCGCCGCAAGTCGCACGAAATTACCGAATCCGAATACTCCCTTCCCGCCCATGCCCCGCCGAACTGTCAAAGATTCGGCGATAAGCGCGATAATGGGACCAACGAAAAAGATCAGGATAAAAGCGAGGTAGCTTATAAGAGCGAGGCGTTCGTAGCCAAGCGGTTTATTGCGTGGCAAAGGCGCTCCGGCTTTTTTTATAGCCGCCGAGTCGCGGCGCTCGGCCAATGCTAGAGCGGCTACGACTATAAGAGCCGCGCTCGTTTCTATCAGGCCGAGGGCCGCCGCTCCCGAAAGATCGCCACTGTGGCGCGCGCGCCTAAAAATCTCGACTTCCAAGGTCGTTCCTCCTAAAGGCCCAAAAACGAGGACCACGACGAAGGAGAAAAAACTGAAAAGGAAAACGAGAGCCGACGCTTGCGCGATCGCCGGCGCAAGGCTCGGAAGGCTGCCTGTGATAAAAGCCTTGAATTGCCGGGCTCCGAGGAGCCTCGCCGCTTCGTCCCGGTCTTGTGGGAGCCGTTCCCATACTTCAGCGACGCTCGAGAGGATTATCGGAAAGTTATAAAATCCATGGACAAAGACAAGGCCCCAGAACGAATAGAGGAAACCAATGGGCGGATCGGGCAGGTTGAAAAGACCCATGAGAAAGCGGTTGAAATAGCCGTTCCTTCCGTAGTAGAGGACAAAAGCGAGCACTATCAGTATCGGCGGGACACAAAACGGAACCGCGCCTAATGAGCCAAGAATTTTCCTACCCGGGAAATCGAGCCTTGCGACGATCCATGCTCCCGGCAATCCGATAAGTAAAGCCACGAGGCTGCTTATCGCGGCCTGTCTCAAGCCGAAGTCGAGGGCACGGAGCGTGCTTGCCGCGGTGAATGCTTTGCCTAAAGCGGCGACTATGCCGCCTGGTTCGTTCCTCGCCGTAATGGCTAACGAGGCAAGGAGGGGCAAGGCACCCATGAGAAGAAAGAGGATTATTCCTAGCCTTCTCCCCAGAGCGTAATTTCGTCTCACTTCGAGGCGAGGATCTCGGCAGCGCTGTCCGCGGCCTCCGAGAGCCCTTGTGGTTCTATCCCGATGCTTTTTATACCTTTGAGCGCCGCGGAAAAGCTTTCCGGAAGAGCGGCTTCGGGCCGGATCGGCATCATCCATTGGGTTAGCGGTAATTCGGCTTGGCATTCGACTGATATTAGGAAATCCATAAAAAGTTCGGCGTTTTTTCGATGCCGGGCTCCTTTCACAATGCCCGCGGCCTCGATTTGAATCGGGTGTCCCTGCGCGAAAGCGAGGGCTTTATAGCGTTCGGTTTTCTCATATTCTTTGTGGTACGCGGGGCTCGTCGCATAGGAAACGACGAGCGGCGCTTCCCCGGAAGTAAAAAGGCCGTAGCCCGTATCCCATCCCGGCGTCATGGTGAGAATACTGGGCTTCAGTCGGCCCCAGTAGGCTTTCCAGTCTTCGCCGTAGATGGCTTTCGTCCAAGCGAGGAAACCGAGGCCGGGCGTCGAAGTACGAGGATCCATCAAGATCAGTTTTTTTGCGTACTCGGGCTTCGAAAGCTCTTCGAGACTCGAGGGCGGGTTTTTTAGCTTTTCCGAATCCCAAATTATCGCGAAATGACCGTAATCGAAGGGAATAAGCCGGGAAAGAGGATCGAATCGAAATTCCGATGGTATTTTATTTTCATCTTTGGGCGAGTATGCGGCAAAAATTTCCGCGGCGATGGCTTTAGGAGCTAATTGATTGTCTATGCCAATCGCTATATCGGCTTCCGGATCGGTTTTTTCCGCTATAAGCGCGGAAAGGAGTTGGCCTCCGTCTCCTTTTGAGACGAAGCGGGTCTTTATGCTTGTCGCTTTTTCGAATAACGAAGCGATTTTGGGTCCCGCTCCCCACTCGGCGGTGAACGAATCGTAGGCATATACGAGGAGTTCAGGTTTTTCCGGTTTGGAACAGGAAAAGGTGGCAAACAAGGGGATTAAGCAGGCGAGTACAAGTGGACGCAGGCGCATAGGCTCCCTCCGCCGGTATCAACCGGATCAGGTTCAACGGGTATTATCTCAGGCGCGAACATTCCAACGGAATCGATGACTCCCTTTAAGGAGTTTTCGCGCCACCCCGGACAAGAAACCCTAGCTCCTTTGGATAAACCTGTCAAGGCACGGGTTTTTCCCCAGAAATTCCCCAGCCTTCAAAAAAAGCGCGGAGCGGGGGGCTGGCACGAAGTATGGGAATCGTTAAATCCGCGGAGGGACAAAACGGGACAGCGGCAAGGATATGCGGATTTCGGGTTCAAGCGGTCCGGCCTGGACAAGGCCCGGCGCTCAGTTTAAGGCGTCACCGCGCTGATCGGCGTCAGGAAGCGGAGGAACAACCCACGCGCTTTGCTTT
>Ga0172379_10008237_pt1 | contig 13196 bp, 14 predicted proteins | sample GrowelOW334metaG_FD_119756 | JGI IMG/M metagenome (GOLD analysis project Ga0172379, IMG submission 119756) | Groundwater microbial communities from an aquifer near a municipal landfill in Southern Ontario, Canada - Groundwater well OW334 metaG | ecosystem: Environmental > Aquatic > Deep... | reverse complement strand
GGTATACTATATACGCGTTTGTGAATATACGGATAATGGTTGCGGCATATATTCGAATCAGATCAGTTTGAAATTGATCGGGGAAAAGGTCGCCTGCACCATGGAATACGCCCCGGTCTGCGGTGTGGACGATAAGACTTACTCCAATAAATGTCTTTTGGTCGCGGCCGGCGTGGCCAAGGCTTACTATGGCGAGTGCACGAAAGAAAAATTGATGCCGATCATCAAGGACACCAGCATCGATGAGATGAAAGAAAAATCTAAGTTGTTGAATGAAAATAAGCTTGAACAGATTTTGGCCGAATTGAAAGAATTGCGTAATCAGGTCAAAGAACAGCAGAATGAAATCAAGTATCTGCGCTCGCTTCTGGGCGGATTGGGGCAGGTGACCGAGGCGATGAAAGATATGGTTAATAATTTCATCACCTATGGCGTGGATGACAATAGCAGGAATCTTGGAGCCGGTGAAAGAGCGGCAGTGATGCATTCATATAAGAATGTATACGGCAAATTGCCGGACGGAGAAGCGGAAATGACCGAGGTCATCAAGATTGCCAATGGCCGCTGGCCGAGCGAGGTCAACCTGGAACAGGAAGCGGAATCGGCCAAGATTTTCGAGCAAATTTATGGCCGGCAGCCGGATCTTACCGATGCCCATGACACGGCAGCGATCAAGATCATGACCTACGGCCTGAGGCAGAAAGCCCAGAATCGTAACCTGTATTCGGAAGGCCGCGCGTTAAGAACTTTCAAAGCGATTTTTGACCGCGTGCCCGGATCGACGGCGGACTGGAACATATTGCAAGCCATAACTTACTCGGGAGCGGCGAGGTAGCTCGTAGCTTGTCCCGCCACCTATAATTATTAATTGAGGGCGGGATCCCGCTTACGGCGGTGATAGCTGGTAGCTTTTAGCTTATAGTAAATACATCAATAATAGTATGTTGATCGTAGATGTAATATTGATTATCATTTTGGCCGGCTTTGTATTTTACGGCCTGTTTTTCGGCCTGATCAGGACGATCGGTTCGCTCGCCGGTTTTATCATCGGCGTTTGGCTGGCCAATCTGACCTACCTGCTGGTGTTCGGCTGGCTCAGGAATCTTTTTTTCGGATTCGATAATGCCGGAAAAATACTGATTTTCATGCTGGTTTTCACCCTGATCAACCGATTAGTGTCCTTCGCCTTTGCGATACTCGACCGAACGTTCGATTTCATCTCCATCATACCCTTCCTAAAGACGATCAATCGGCTGGCTGGCGCCGCTTTCGGCCTGATCGAGGGCGGCCTGGTGCTCGGGCTCGTTTTGTCTCTCTTGCTCAGTTATCCGATCATCGGCGGCTGGTTGAATAGCGTCCTGGCGAGATCGCAGATCATGCCATATCTGGTCGCCTTCATCGAAATCGTTAAACCTATCCTGCCGGAAATATTGAAAAGGCTGAAGTCGCTATTATAATGATGCCGCCAGACTTATCAGGGCGCCCGGAACTGAACATGAAAATAATAAAAATAAACAAAATCGGAAAACAACTAGCATTAGCCGCGGCCGTGGCCGCCCTGGATGACGGCGGTGTTATCGTTTATCCGACGGAAACCTTTTACGGTTTGGGCGCTGACGCGACTGACAAGAAGGCGGTCGCCCGGATATACCGCATAAAAGGCAGGGAAAAGAAAAAACCGCTGCCTTTTTTGGTGGCAGACCTTAAGATGGCGAAAAAATACCTTGTGTTCAATAAGGCCGCCCTGGGTCTGGTGAAAGAGTATTGGCCGGGCGCCCTATCCATGGTCTTGCCCACGACCGCGTACGGCAAAAAGATTTTCGGCCGGGCTGACGGCGGGTCGCGGATTTCCAGCGATGAGTTCGCCGTCGCACTCGTTAAAAAATTTGGCAGACCGATAGTTTCTACTTCGGCTAATCCGGCCGGCGGCAATCCGGCCAGAAGCGCCGGGGAAGTCGAGACATTGTTCAAGAATAAAAAAAACCGGCCTGATCTTCTGCTCGATGCCGGCCGCCTGAAAAGATCCAAAGGTTCGACTTTCGTCGATCTGACGGGCAAGGAGCCGCGGGTATTGAGACAAGGAGACATTAAAATAACATTTGACAATTGACATCTGACAAATGACTTAGAGTCGATGTTAAATGTCAACTGTTAATTGTCAATTGTTTTTATGTTTGTCGATACTCACTGTCATCTCAATTTTAAAGCATTTAAAGACGATGCTGACGAAACCGTCCGTCGCGCGCTTGCCGCGGGTGTCGGCATGATTATTGTCGGCGTAGAAAATGTGACATCGAAGCGCGCTCTCGACATCGCCAACCGGTATGAATCTGGCGTCTATGCCGCAGTCGGTCTGCATCCGATCCACCTGGAAAAAGTCGAGGCGAAAGACGAAGAATATTCTTTCACCACGCGCGGCGAGGAATTTAACGCTGAAATATATGAGCGCCTCGCAAGGATGCAAAAAGTCGTAGCTATTGGTGAAACCGGGCTTGATTATCATCATATCGATCCGACTGCCGACTTGGCCGCGGTCAAAAAAAAGCAGCTGGATGCCTTTTCGCAACAGTTGGTGCTGGCGGCGAAGCTATCATTGCCGGCGATCATCCATTGCCGTGAAGCCCAGGATGATATGCTCGCGTTTTTGAAAACTTTCAGAAAAGAACACCGCGCGCTCTTACCCGCCGACCGCCCCTGGGGAGTGATGCACTGTTTTACCGGCGATGAGAACCTGGCCTGGGAATATTTTTCTCTCGGCCTGGCGGTATCGTTTACCGGCCTCGTTACGTTTGATGAAAGCTGGGACCTGCTGCTCCGAAAATTACCGATGGATAAATTCCTGGTTGAAACAGATTCGCCATTTATGACGCCGATACCCTACCGTGGAAAACGCAATGAACCGGCTTATGTTGTCGAGGTTGCAAAGAAAATAGCGAAAATTAAGGGTCTGACAGTTGAAAAAATATCTGAGGTTAGCACAAATAATGCTAAGCGTATTTTTAAATTTTAGGGGTTGACTTTTATCGAATATTCCTCAATAATTAAGGTGAGAGGTGGATAACGGCCATCTTCCCTTTATTTGCAGATACCTTTAATCGATGAACGCAATTAAAAGGACCAATTCGTGTCCTTCTTTGTTTTGAAAAAAATGTCTATCAGCCCGGAGAAAAAAGACGGACAGACCTGGCGGCAACCGGCCCTCCAGATGTTTGCACGCTTGTCAGGATGGATTTGGGCGCCAATCATCATCGGCTTCTTAGTCGGCAAGTGGCTGGATAGGAAATATGGCACCGCACCCTGGCTTTTAATGGCGACCACTCTTTTTTCTTTCATAATTTCAATGATCGGACTAGTGAAGAATGCCATGGAGGAATATAGAAAAATAGAGAAAGATCAAAATTCACAGAAAAATAATTCGAATCCACGAATTGATTCGAATGCCTCAAATAATCATCAAGGCAATAAATCAAAAAAATAAAATTCGCAGCATTCGAATATCATTCGTTGCATTTGAATTATACTGGAAGGGTAATGTCAAAAAATGAGTGACACAAATACTGAAAATCAAAATAACGAAACGAACACAGAAATTGTGCATGAGAGCACGCTTTTCGCGGAGCCGATTTATCATTACAACGGTTTTAAAGTGACAAATTCGCTTCTCAATTCCTGGCTGGTTGTTTTTATCGTTCTGGTTGTCTGCGTAACTCTCAAAAGAAAGATCAAGACAGTGCCAAAGGGCATCCAGAATGCTTTCGAGATGATCATTGAAACCTTTTTGGATTTATTTGATTCCGTAACCGGGTCGCGCGGCAGGTCGTTAAAATATTTTCCTTTGGTTTTTTCTTTTTTTATCTTCATTTTGCTCTCCAATTGGATGGGACTCCTGCCCGGAGTCGGTTCGATCGGTCAAGTAGCTGCCGAAGGCCATGAGAAGGTTTTTATACCGTATTTCCGAGGTGGTACGGCTGACCTGAATACGACCCTGGCCTTAGCAATCATCGGCGTGGTAGCCAGCCACATCTTCGGCGTCATGGCGATCGGCGCCTGGAATTATTTGAATAAATTCATAAACATAAAAGCTTTTTTGGAAATACCGAAAAAAATTTTGACGGAACCGACCGTTTTGCTTGTGAATCCCATCAAAGCGTTTGTTTGTTTGATCGAAATGATCGGTGAGTTTGCTAAAATTATCAGCCTATCATTCCGGTTGTTCGGGAATATATTCGCGGGTGAGGTTTTACTCGCCTCGATGTCGGCCTTGCTCGCTTTCGGCGTACCGATTCCGTTCATGTTTCTGGAAGTCATCGTCGGTATCGTGCAGGCGCTGATTTTTTCCATGCTGATCCTGTCATATCTGACGATGAATACCAGCGAGGAAGCGCATTAGAGCAATTAACACATGACGCGTGACGAGTTAAAAATAAATAATTAACATAATACAAAGCGTTACTCGATCTAAGCCTACCGGCAGGCAGGCTGCGCGTAACGCAAAATAAAACCATGGAAAACGTAATGCTCGCCAAAGCTTTGGCCATCGGCATCGGTTCGATCGCTCCGGCGATCGGTATCGGCATGATCGGCTCAAAGGCGATGGAGGCAATCGGCCGCAACCCGGAAGCGACAGGAAAAATTTTTTTACCGATGCTTCTGACCGCCGCATTTGCCGAAGCAATCGCAGTTTACGCGTTTGTTATCGCGCTGATAATCAAATAAACCCCGTTAGAAATTCTAACGGGTATTGAAATCCGTGGAAATAAGTTTTAATAATAAAGCGCTCCGATAAGATTTATTAAATTTATTTCTAACGGGGTAAACGACTTAATCGTTTGACCGGCTGTTCCCGTCCGTCTCTTCGATAGACGGGGGCAGAGGTGAAATTATTAATAAAAATAGCTTTCAGCTGTAAGCTGTCAGCTGTTAGGCAAGACGACCTAAAGCTAGCAGCTAAAAGCTACCAGCTAATAGCTAGAAAATATGGATTCCCTAATTTCCACCTTCCATCTCGACGTGAAATTATTGATCGCGCAGGTCATCAACTTCGCTATCGTTTTTGCCGTCCTTTACTATTTCGCCCTGAAGCCGTTGTTCAAAGCCATGGCTGAGCGGACAGCCAAAGTGGAAAAGAGCCTTGAGGACGCGCAAAAGATTGAAGAACGACTGAATCAAGCCGAGGACGAGTACAAAGAAATCGTAAAAAAGGCCAAGCAGGAGGCGGCGGGTGTCATGGAAAAAACCTCGAAAGAGGCGGAAGCGCGCCGGGAGGAGCTGATTGCACGGACCAAAGAAGAGATCGGAGTGATCATCAATACGGAAAAAGAAAAGATACATGCCGACAAAGCGCGCACGCTGAAAGAGATAAAGGCAGAGGTAGCCGATCTGGTCGCGCTGTCGCTTGAGAAAATTTTGGAGAAGAAACTGACCGGTAAAGACGATGCTGAATTAATAAAGAAGATCGTCAAGAACGCAAAGTAGTAACAAACCACCCCGTCCTGCGGCCACCCCTCCTTTGCAGGAGGGGACGAATTAATCCTCCCCTGCCAAGGGGAGGTGCCCAAAGGGCGGAGGGGTTTTTCGCAGAAGAATATGAAAGCATCAGTCAAACAATACGCGCACGGCCTATATGGATCGCTCGAGGGCAAAAGCCAGAGCGAGGCGAAAGTTGTGATAGAAAATTTTTTGAAAGTGCTGGTAAATAATAATGACCTGAAAAAAGCCGACAAGATCATCGCCGAATTTGTGAATATCTGGAATAAGAGCGAGGGCTTTGTCTCGGCTGATGTCGTTTCGGCCAGGAAACTTGATCAGGATTCGAGCAAAACGGTCAGAGAATACGTACGCTTCCTATCTGGCGCGAAAGATGTCGAGTTGAGGGAATCGGTCGATGGCCGATTACTCGCCGGTTTTGTGCTTAAGTTCAATGATGTAGTGATGGATGGCAGCCTTAGACATAAGATCGGAGAACTGAAGGAAGAAATGGTTAAATAATTAATATTTATAATTAAAAAATAAAGTTTTTTAATTTCTAAAATTTAAACATTAGAAATTGTTTAGAAATTAGGAATTACCACCGCCTTAGCGGGGTCCCGCCATCAATAAATTTAATAAGAGTGGCGGGAGAAATTAGAAATTTTTACCATATGTCCAATACCACCAAGGATTTCATCGTTGAACAACTGAAGAAACAGATTGCCGATTTCAAAAGCGAAGTTAGTAAGCGGGTCGTCGGCACAGTTACTGAGGTGGGCGACGGCATCGCCCGCGTGAGCGGCCTGTCCGACGTCATGAGTTCCGAAATGCTGGAATTCGCGACCGCTGAAGGCCCGGTCTACGGCGTAGCGCTGAACCTCGAAGAAGATACGATCGGCGCCATCATCCTGGGCGACCATACGGGCGTTAAGGAAGGCGCGGTCGTGACCAGCCTCAAGAGGATACTCGAAGTGCCGGTCGGCGAGTCTCTGGTCGGCCGCGTGGTTTCGCCTTTAGGCGTTGCTTTGGACGGCAAGGAAAAGATAGCGACTGACAAGTTTTATCCGGTGGAAAAGATTGCGCCGGGCGTCATCACCCGCCAATCGGTGCGTGAGCCGGTACAGACCGGCATCAAGGCGATCGACGCGATGATTCCGATCGGCCGCGGCCAGCGCGAACTGATCATCGGCGACCGCCAGATCGGCAAGACTGCCATCGCCATCGATACCATCATCAATCAGAAAGGCCAGAATCTGAAATGCGTCTATGTGGCGATCGGTCAGAAAGAATCGAAGATCGCCAGCATCGTCGCCAAGCTCACGGAGCGAGGCGCGATGGATTATACGACCGTAGTGCTCGCCGGCGCCTCCGACCCGGCTTCCTTATTATATATAGCGCCGTACGCCGGTTGCGCCATCGCAGAATATTTTCTAGATAAAGGCGAGGATGTGCTCATCATTTATGATGATTTGTCCAAGCATGCCGCGGCATATCGCGAAATCTCATTGCTTCTGCGCCGTCCCCCCGGACGCGAGGCTTACCCGGGCGACGTCTTCTACCTGCACTCCCGTCTTTTAGAACGTTCCTGCAAGTTGAATGCCGATTTCGGCGGCGGTTCAATCACGGCTCTGCCGGTCATTGAGACCCAGGCGGGCGATATGTCCGCTTACATCCCGACCAACGTCATCTCCATCACCGATGGCCAGATCTATCTGATGCCGGAACTGTTCTATCAGGGCCAACGGCCGGCGATCGATGCCGGACTTTCGGTCTCGCGCGTCGGCTCATCGGCGCAGATCAAAGCGATGAAGAAAGTAGCCGGTAAGATGAGGCTCGAAGCGGCCCAATACCGCGAGCTCGCGGCCTTTGCCCAGCTCTCAGCGGACCTGGATGCCGATACTAAAGCGAAGCTGGATCGCGGCAAGCGCTTGTATGAGATTTTCAAACAGGATCAGTACGCTCCGGTCGCCGTTGAAAAACAGGTCATGATCTATTTTTCATTGATCAACGGCCTCCTGGATAACGTGCCGGTGGCGAAGGTCAGCGAATTCGAATCGGGTTTGTACAAATATCTGGACACCTCCGGCGGCGCCGTGATGAAAGAGCTCAAGGAAAAGAAAGATTTCGACGATAAATTGGCCGAAGGGATGAGGGAACTGGTCAATGATTATAAGAATACGCTGGAGTATTTGGAAAAATAATATAGAGTCCAAATCTACAAATGACATCCTAATCTACGAATATTTGTAGATTTGTCATCATTTGTAGATTGGGACTTAGTGTATGGCAGGAATCCGAGACATAAAACGTCAGATAAAGTCCATCGGCAATACCAAAAAGATCACCAAAGCGATGGAGATGATGGCGGCCGCCAAGATGCGCAAGGCGACCGAGGCGGTTTTACGCACCCGGACTTATGCCAATCTGAGCTGGGAAACGGTACTTAATCTTACGCGCGCCGGCACCACCGGGGCTGAAGCTCTGCACCCGCTCCTGGCAAAACGGGAGAAAATAAGCAGGGTCGCGATCATTTTGATCACCTCGAATCGGGGACTGTGCGGCGGTTTCAATACCGCTCTTTTGGCCAAAGCCGCCGCGTCCGTCAAAAAACATGATTTGCCTGCCTCGCCGACAGGCGGGTCGACCGATTTTATCGTTATCGGCAAAAAGGGCAAAGCGATCTATAAATATTTCAACTTCAATATCGCCGCCGAATTCGAAAAGCAGGATCTGGCGACCGAGGTAAAAGAGGTTCTGCCGGTCGCTCAAATGGCAGTGGCCGATTATCTTTCAGGCAAGTACGATAAAATATTGGTCGCCTATACTGATTATGTTTCGGCATCGAAGCAGGTGCCGCGAGTGCGTCAGCTCTTGCCGGTCGAGACCGAGAAAGAAGATAAGTATCTGGGTGTAGTCGGTAAAGATACCCGCGTCGGCATGACCGAGGAATTCATGAAAGAGAAGGGTGAAAGCCACTTGGAGCACGACGAACATCGGCACGAATATCTGTTCGAGCCCGGACCGAGCGAAGTTCTGGATGCGATGATACCAAGATTGATCGAAGTGCAATTATACCAGGCGATGCTGGAATCGAACGCTTCCGAGCAGAGCGCCCGGATGAACGCTATGCACCAGGCGACCGAAGCGGCCGGTGATATGATAAGCGATCTGACCTTGTATTATAATAAGGCCAGGCAGGAAAAGATTACGGCGGAGATAGCCGAGATCAGTGCCGGTGCGAATGCTTTGCAAGAAAAATAATTAAATATATTTTTACGAATATGTCAGCAGAAAAAAAATCATCAGTAGGCAAAGTTAAACAGATCATCGGCGCGGTGGTCGACGTGGCTTTCGAAACCGATCTGCCGCCGATCTACACCGCTTTGGAAATAAAAATTCCGGGCGACCGGCTGAAAAAAGGCGCCAAGGACCAAAAATTGGTGCTCGAGACCCAGCAGCATATCGGCGGCAATCAGGTCCGCACCGTAGCCATGGGTTCGACCGACGGTCTTAAGCGCGGCGACGAGGCAAGGAACACGGGCGAATATATCTCCGTACCGGTCGGCAAAGCGACTTTGGGCCGCATCTTCAACGTTCTGGGCGAAGCGGTCGACGGCCAAGCCGAAGCGAAGACCGAAAAGAGATATCCGATCCATCGACCGGCGCCGGAATTCAAAGACCAGTCGACTAAGACGGAAGTGCTCGAAACCGGCATCAAGGTCATCGACCTTATTTGTCCGATCCTGAAAGGCGGCAAAGTCGGCCTCTTCGGCGGCGCCGGTGTCGGCAAGACCGTCGTCATCCAGGAACTGATCAATAATATCGCCAAGGCGCATGGCGGCGTCTCGGTCTTTGCCGGGGTCGGCGAACGCACCCGTGAAGGCAATGACCTGTATCATGAAATGAAAGGCGCCAACGTTTTGGATAAACTGGCCATGGTGTTCGGCCAGATGAACGAACCGCCCGGAGCGCGCGCCCGCGTGGCGCTGTCCGGCCTCTCGATCGCCGAATATTTCCGGGATGAGCAGAATCAGGACGTACTCTTTTTCGTTGATAACATCTTTCGTTTCACCCAGGCCGGCTCCGAAGTATCGGCGCTTCTAGGCCGGATGCCTTCGGCTGTCGGCTACCAACCGACATTGGCGAGCGAGATGGGCGAACTGCAGGAACGGATCACTTCGACCAATAAAGGGTCGATCACTTCCATCCAGGCGGTCTACGTACCGGCCGATGACTTGACCGATCCGGCGCCGGCCACCACTTTCGGCCATCTGGACTCGACCGTGGTGCTCGCCCGAGGACTGGCTGAACTGGGTCTCTACCCGGCGGTCGATCCGCTCGACTCTTCATCGATCATTCTGGATCCGAAAATTGTCGGCGACGAACACTATCAGGTCGCCCGCGGCGTGCAGAAAGTATTGCAGCGTTATAAAGATCTGCAGGATATCATCGCCATCCTGGGCATGGAAGAACTGTCGGATGAAGATAAGCTGGCGGTCTCACGCGCCCGCAAGATCCAGCGCTTCCTTTCACAGCCGTTCGCGGTCGGGGAAACCTTCACCGGCCGACCCGGCAAGTTCGTCAAACTGGCCGACACTATCAGGAGCTTTAAGGAAATCCTTGACGGCAAGCATGATGACAAGGCGGAAGGGGATTTCTATATGAAAGGCGTGATCGAGGAAGTGGGAACAAAATAATTTCTAATTCCTAATTGTCTAATTACTAATGAAATTTCTAATGCCCAATGATCAAATTATGGTTTTTGTATTTAGAAATTGGACATTTTATTAGAAATTAGAAATTAGATATTGGAAATTTATTCAAAGAGTAGAATTATTTTTATTTAAATATGTCTGATAAACTCATAAAGTTTGAGATAGTGACACCGGAAAGGGTGGTTTTCCGCACTGAGGTGAAACAGGTGACCGTGCCGACTAAGTCAGGCGAAATTACGGTCTTGCCTTATCACATTCCTCTGGTGTCGGCGCTCGTTCCGGGAGTGATCGAGATAGTGACAGCAACCGGGGAGCGGGAAATAATTTCCGTTTCCGGCGGCTTTCTTGAAGTGCTCAAAGATAAGGTAGTGATTCTCGCTGATACAGCCGAGCGCGCCGAAGAGATAGACATCAAAAGAGCGGAAGAGGCACGGGCAAGGGCGGAAAAGACAAAGACCGAAGCCAGGCACGCCGATGATGTCAGCTTTACTGATTCCGCGGCGCAATTAGCCAAAGAACTGGCAAGAATTAAAGCAGTACGGCGGCATAAGGCGCGCAAGAACATTCCGCAGGAATGATAACGAAGAATAGAGGGAATGCTTGAAAAGCTGATAAAATTTCATTCAAAGATTTACGCTAATTTTGTCCTCCGCTTCAAGAGAGTTTTAAGCGCCGAGGAAATTTATCCTGTAATAAAAAGCCTGGATGCGCCGGTGGCGCTTTATGTCCATATACCTTTTTGCAAGTCTCAATGCAAATACTGCACTTTTTTGAAATTCGATTATCAGCCCGATACCTTGAAGAGATATTTTGCCTGCTTGAGGAGCGAATTTGATAAATATCTGTCGCTCGGAGCAAGATTTTCAGAGATATATATCGGCGGCGGCACACCGACGATCGATATGGCTGAACTGATCACCTTTATCAACCACGCCAAAACGAAAAGCGGCGTGGACGATATATCGGTTGAAACGATATTGGAGGATGCGAACGTCGAGAATCTCCAGGCGCTCAAACAGGCCGGGGTTACTAGGTTATCGATCGGTCTGCAAAGCGTCCACCAGTCATATCGCGCCTTGATGGAAAGGAAAGAGCTGGATCCGGATCAAGCCCGAGAAAAGATCGATCGGGCAGCCGCCATATTCGATACCGTCAATGTGGATTTTATCTTCAATCTTCCCGGCCAGACAAAAGATGAGCTCGCGCAGGATGTCGATTTTTTTCTCAGCTTGAATGAAGTTAAGGGTACTTTTTATCCCCTGCTGCCGACCGACGTGAAACAGAGCGGAATCTTCAGCCGGGTCGATCTCAAAAAACAGCGGAATTATTACTATTTTATCAAAGATACTTTGCGCGCGCGCGGCTTCGAACCTTTGACCACCTGGTGTTTTTCAAAGAACAGCCAAGCCTCCTCGGAATATATAATCAACTCGGATAATTATATCGGCATCGGCTCAGGCGCCATCAGCCAGGTAAACCGCACGATTTACATCAACACCTTTTCACTTGAAAAATATTGCCCGATGATAAAAAATGGCTTGCCGGTCGTATTAAGGAAGGTCATATCGGTCCATGACATGGCGAGATATCGTTTGCTCCTGGCATTGTTCGGCACTAAGATCGAGAAAGAAAAGATAAAAAAAAACAATTTTCATCTGTTGCCTGAACTGCTGCTGGCAAGGTTCCTCGGCCTGGTGAAGGATGACGGTCTGTCGCTAAGAGCGACCAGGAAGGGAATGTACTATATCGGTTTTACCATGAGAGAATTTTTTAATGCGATCGGAAATTTAAGGAAGAAATTCATCGAAAAAGAACTGTAATAAATAAATATTTTAAAAAGTTATGCAGTCACATAATGAAAAACCGAAGGAGGAGGGAGACGTGAAACATCACGCCGAAGTCGAAAAAGCCTGGCAAGAATCCCAGAAGAACCATGTTATGGAGAGATTGAGGCAAGGCGAGGAGATCCAGACGATCATGGAAACGCTGCCCGGTTTCCGGGAAGCGTTCGCGCGCAAGCTCGACACCATCGTCTGTTCGGACGAAAGGGTGCCGGCCGGCGCGGACAGGCGCAAGATCGGAATCGCCGGCTCTCTGGGTTTGGCAAGAGTAAAAATGCCGGCAGAGTTCGAGCGTTTCATCGCGGAGTACCGCGGCAAGATCAGGGAAGTGACCAGCCACGACGATTGCGGAGCGGCGGACAAAGCTTTCCAACTGCTCAAAGCGGAAGATCGGCCCGAAGGCGTCGTTGATGCCGATACGTTCGGCAAATGGCACGCCAAGGATCTGGCGGACAAGCTTGCCGCGGACTATCGTCACATCACCATGGAGGAGATGCGCGGCAAGATCCACGACGCACGGATCATCTTCGTCGATCACACCGGCAGGTTTGAACCGGCGGTCATCGCCGGTCTGCCGCCCCATTTCATCTGCAGCGGACCCGGCTTCAAACTTTCGCCGGAGTACTGCAAAGAGGAACAGGCGATACTCTCCGGCATTTCCCAGGGCGGCCATGGCCTGGGCGCGAGTTTTACCGAAGCCGATCCGCTCTACGTGGTCGTTGTCCATTCTGATCCGTCAGCATTGGCTACCTGCATGACCGATGCAGAAAGCGCGGTCAGAAATTGTCGTTATCCGGTAGTCGTTAAAGGCCTGGTCTTTAGCGGCGCGGAAACGGTTTAGCTACCCCAGAAGCACCCCCGCGGGCGGACAGTCCGCGGGTTTTTTTTTATTTAATTCTAGTTAAAAGAGGCGCTTGACAGACCGTCTTGACAACTGGGTTTCATCTGTTAAAATAGATAAGTGTTAGCACCCGAGGCTTTAGAGTGCTAATAATTTATTTAAAAAATTATGCCGGGTAGTGAAAATTCGACCCGCTAATTTTTCTCTATTAAGACGTTATAAATTAAATTTACTAATTATTTTAGAAAATCGATTATTCAATTCCAAGCGGATAAATAGTCGAATTTCTACTACCCGGTATGAAATTGAAACCATTGAGTGACTACGTGG
>Ga0172379_10008236_pt1 | contig 13197 bp, 9 predicted proteins | sample GrowelOW334metaG_FD_119756 | JGI IMG/M metagenome (GOLD analysis project Ga0172379, IMG submission 119756) | Groundwater microbial communities from an aquifer near a municipal landfill in Southern Ontario, Canada - Groundwater well OW334 metaG | ecosystem: Environmental > Aquatic > Deep... | reverse complement strand
AGGGTTTTTATTTGAAATTTGTCAAAATAAATGAAAAGGTGCTCCCCTTTCCTACTTTGCACTTCACCCATATCCTACCGCCCAGCAGTTCCACCATACTTTTACAAAGCGACAATCCCAATCCGGCACCCTGGGAGCGCGGTAAGTGATCTGATTCAACCTGGTAAAACCGGTCAAAAACTTTCGACAATTTATCAGCCGGAATGCCGATGCCCAAATCCCGTACATAAAACAGGATTCCTTCAGGGTGCAGGTTCATTCCCATTTCGACAGTACCACCGGGGTTGAATTTCAATGCATTGCTTACCAGATTCGACAAAACCTGATGAATCTTGAGCGAATCGGACTGAAAACTGAAATCCTGAATTTCCGGCGGAACACTCAGGAGCATCTTCACACACTTTTCTGACGCCATGAGCCGGAACCCGTCAGCAACTTCATGCATTATGCCAGCCGGTCTAACGGGACTGTACCTGACGGGATCCGTGCCCGACTCGATCTTGCTGATGTCGATAAGAAGATTGATCAGCTCAAGCAGACGGTTTCCGCTGGAATGAATGATCGAAGAATACCGTATAACCTCCTCTTTTTCCGTATCCTCGATAGCAAGCAATTCCGAAAAACCAATGATACTATTCAATGGTGTCCTGATCTCATGGCTCATATTGGCCAGGAAGGCTGATTTCAGACGGTCGCTCTCCTCAGCCTTTTCTTTTGAAAGGATCAGCGCATCATTCATCTGGCTCAGTTCCTCGTTGAGTTGCTGGAATTCTTCGTTCTGAGCCTGGATCACCTCATTACTTTTCTGCAGCTGGATTTCCGCCCTTTTCCTTTCGGTTATATCTGTGAAGATGGTTGCAAACCAACCTCTCTTATGCGAAAAGACCGACACATCAAAATGCTTTTCCAATGGTGAAAAATAGGTTTCAAAGTGAGTCGGATTACCCGTTTCCGCCACTTTTGCATAAATATCAAGGAAGGGCGCTTCAGCGGCACCATATAACTTGCTTCCCAGTTGGTTCTTTGCCATTGAAGCTTTAATCCCGGTTTCCCTTTCAAATGAAGGATTTGAATCCACAATGCGATAATCAATTGCCATGTGCCGGTTATCATAGATGACTTCGTGCAGAACTACCCCCTCGGCCATCGAATTAATCAGTAACCGGTACTGTACCTCACTTTCAGACAATGCCTTCTGAGTTTTCCTGTATCCTGTCACGTTAAATGCGGTGCCATTTGTTCCTATAACCTGCCCATTGATATCGCGGGCATATTTGGCATTGAAAATCAAGTTGATCTCCCGGCCATCTTTCGCAATATGAACCGTTTCCAGCCCCTTTACCGTATTCCCATGCATCAACCGTGCAAACTCCTGAAGATCCCGTTCCGCCCATTCGGGAGTCTGAAAATCGGTGAATTTCTTTCCCAGCATCTCCTCTACCGTATACCCGAAAACCTCTTCCCATGCTGGATTCAGATAGGTGTACCGGCCTTCTGAATCGCATTGCCAAATCAGGTCTTGCGCTGTCTCGACCAAATCGTGATACAATGCCTCGGATTTTTTTAATGATTCCCTGGTTTCCTTTTCCTTGAGACTCTTCAGTCCGATACCCGAAATAACCTCAATAAGCCCTTTTATAAAAAAGAGATAGCTCGTGAGTTGCTCATTGGTCCAAACTGGTACTTTTCTAATTGCTACCAGATATTCTTTTTCATCGAATCCGTATTTACCGGCTTGAGCTTTGAAAAAGTCCAGGTCGGGTGGTTCGAGAAAAAACTGTCCGGTAAAAAAGTTCCCGTAATGTATCCCATCAATAATAATCGGTGTTGCATTATCGACCAGGCCATGCGGACATTTATAGCTGACTGCGGGATGCGCTTCGTTGATGTGGTCGACAATATACTGATCGCTTATTCTGCATTCCTTTTCAGATTCAGGATGAACCCGGTGGAATTTCGTGCAAACATCCTGCCAGGCTGTCGCAGTGAGAATATTACCCTCATTGTCAATGATTGCCGAAGGGAAAGAGTAGATTTCATTCAGTTTATCCTGCAAGGATTGAAACTGCTCAATATCAATTAATTCCTGTAATATATATTTCATGAGCTCTAAATGCCCTTAAACATAGGCATTTATATCTTTCCGCCAAGCTTATTTGTAAATTCCCGGCAAAGTAATAATCTCAAACCCAAACCCGGCTCCCCCCGGGTCCCTTTGCGGTTGATTTGCTGGTGAAGGCTGAAAAGCGTACTAACCATGCCCGGGGACATTCCAATACCGGTGCGCCTGATGGATATCACAACATAAGCACTAAAGCAAAAGTGTTTTTGATACCCTTTTGACGGACATTGTCCACCAGGAATGCGGTTTTTAACCCTTAAGCAAAAAGAAAAAGGTGCTTCCATTGCCCTCTTCACTCTCTGCCCAAATTTGTCCTCCTTGTTTCTCAACTAATTGACGGGAAATGATCAGGCCCAGTCCGCTGCTGGGTTCCCCTTCAGTACCCCTTCGGTAACCCTGGCTGTTCAACTCAAAAATCTTGCTCAGGACATCTTTACTCATGCCGATTCCAGTATCTTTTACCGAGATCCGGATAAATCCCTCCGGCTGCTCATCTGCAGCTATCGTAACGGCGCCCCCTGCCTTTGTAAACTTAATGGCATTGGCAATAAGATTTCTGAGAATGGAGTGTAACATTTGTTTGTCGGCCATTAACCGGATGGGTTTCCCGATCGTACTGGTGACACTGATTTTTTTTTGCGTAGCTGCTTCTGCGAGGAGTTCAATCTCGCTTTCAACTTCCAGTTTCAAGTTCAACCAAACCGGATCAACAGCAATGGCATTCATCTGTATCCTTGACCATTCGAGCAGGTTACCCAACTGCCTGTTCAATACATTGGCCGACTTTCTGATTATCCCGGCAGATTTTCTCATGTCCCCGAGGGTACAGGCTTCTTTATCATCAGCCATAATTTCCGTCAGACCCAGTAAAGCATTAAAAGGGCTGCGCAGGTCATGGGCAATGATTGAAAATAGGCGGTCCTTATCAGCAACGAGTTGTTCGAGTTGCTGCTTTTTAATTTCAACTTCCTGTTCAGCAAGTTTCTGGTCGGTGATATCCCGGATGTAGGCACCAACCCCCGTCTTACCATTGGCCAGTTGAACAGGAAATTTCCGCGTTTCATACACACGGTTTCCGACTGTTTCAAAATTGATCATTGTTTTCCCGCTTTCGAGAACTTGCCGGTCCGTCTCATGACAACGATCGGCATTTTCGGGGGCCATGAGATCCGAATCAGTTTTACCCAGTAATTCGTTGTCAGGCATGTTAAAAAATTCAACCTGGGCATTGTTGACCATCCGGTACCTGAACTGGTCATCCTTCAGGTAAGCGATATCAGGCGTAGAGTTCATGAAAGTATCGTACTGACGCTGGTTCTTGGCCAGAGTTTCCCTGGCTTCACTATATTCAGACTGCAACCGTTGGTTTACCATGAAAATCAGACCGTAAGTCAGTAGGATATCTGCAATCAATGCTGCCAGAAATCCATAAATCTGGAACCATCCCTGATCAAAAAGTCCGGTGATCGAAGATACAAACAAAGCATCTGCGGCCCGGATGAGATAAACCAATCCAAAACCGGCCAGGACAAAACCGGTGAAATTGGCCGATTTGCGAATCGAGGAAGGGCGGTCGTAAAAAAGGCTTATCGAGGTTATAATTGAAAAGCTTGCCATAACCAGGCCCACCAGGGCGCTTCGGACTCCGATGTTATCCTCTGCATAACTGAACCATGCCAGGCTGCCAAGGAACAGGAAAAGAATCAGCAGGATCAAAATGATATTTTCTTTCTTTCCAAAAAACCTTCTCACCCCGGTATAAATGAGTGCCATCCCGCTAACGAAAAGGAAATTAGCCAGAATGATATAAATCAGACGTATGGAAATAAAATCCCGCAACAGCATGAGCAGAACGCTGGCTGCGGTTGCTACGAGCCCCAGAACCCACCACCCCAGCCCATGATATTCCCTGCTGATACTAAATTGGAATAATAATACAATGACCAGCAATAACCCTACAAGGCCTATAACCAAACCCAATGTCCTTATATCGATGATCATCCAAAAACCTTTCCGGAAATGCGTTACTGAAGGTCAGGATATTAACTGAATAAATAAATAAATTTTGATGAACGCATTGGCACATTGGCACATTGGCACGTTAGATTATAATCCGGCGGAGTTCTTTGGAGTAGGCTTTTCGGAGTTCTTCAAGCTGCCGGCGGTCCTCAAGAAGTCCGGTGATAAGGCTGTCATCGTCGGTTCCCTGCAAGGCATGAATCTGGTCATCGATCGCGCTGATCATCTGCTTGACTTTCTTACTGCGGTAAGAGGCAAGAATCTCCGGGGCAAGCACCCTGATAATCTGGTCTTCGGACCGCACATAGGCTCCACCTTTTTCGTGGATCTTGCTGATCTGATGGCCCGGAGTGAGCAGATCGACAGCGAGGTGGCTGATTTCAGGATCCTGGCTATTGGTGAGCATGGTCTGGATGTTCAGGTCAGGAGTTCCCCATTTATCCTGAAATTCATGAAAAATCTTTGCATACAGCGGATTTTCGGGTACCAGATGATCGGTTTCCATCTCTTGTAAAAAGAAATCCATCACACTGATAGGAATGACTTCATCGCGATGCTCCCCGGGGAGTTCTATCACAATTTTATTCGGGTAATTCAGCATTAAACGGATAATCTCACGCTCCTCCGCCTCGAAAAGCGATCCCATTCCGGTGGTCATTGGTTCTGTTGCCGGGGTTGGCTGGTACTGAGGAGAAGCATGATAACGGGGCTCAGGAACATATTCCCCCCGGCCTGACCGTTTCGATTCCCATTGTTTGCGTTTTATCCTGGCCGCCTCGGTGAAAAGGGTTTGTTCATCAACCCCAAGCATGCTGCTGCATTCCTGAAGGTAAACGGTCCTTTCAATCCGATCAGGGATGATAGCCACCGATTTCACCACTTCCTGGATCATCTGGGCCCGCTTCACCGGATCTTTGCCGGCATCTTCGAGGAGCAATTTGGTCTTAAACCGGATAAAATCGGTTTCGTTTTCTTTAAGGAAATCCAGTATAGCCGAAGCACTGTGGGTCCGTGCAAAAGAATCCGGATCCTCACCCACCGGAAGCGATACCACACGCACATGCATTCCCTCCTCAAGGATCATGTCGATCCCTCTCAGGGACGCCTTGATACCGGCAGGGTCGCCGTCATACAGGATAGTGATATTGAGGGTGAACCTTTTGATCAGCCGTATCTGGTCCTCTGTCAGGGAAGTCCCTGAACTGGCGACCACATTCTCGATGCCGTTCTGATGCATCGACAAAACATCAGTATATCCTTCCACCAGGATGCACTTGTCTTCGCGAACCATGGCATTCCGGGCAAAATAGATTCCATAAAGGGTAGCCGACTTATGATAGATTTCCGATTCGGGAGAATTCAGATATTTAGCAGCTTGCACATCACTTCGCAGGATACGGCCGCCAAAACCGATCACCCGGCCTGAAAGGCTGTGAATAGGGAAGATCACCCGGCCGGCAAAGCGGTCGAAAAGACGGTCGTTTTTTTCGATGCCCAACCCGGTCTTTACGATGAACTCCTGCTTATAACCGCTCTTAAGTGCCTCTTTAACAAATGCATCCCGCTGCTCCGAAGAATAACCCAGCTGAAACTTGTCCATCGTATCGCGCCTGAACCCCCGTTCTTTGAAATAACTGATTCCCACAGCCCTGCCTTCATCGGTATCATTCATCATGCGGGCAAAATATTTCCAGGCGAACTCGTTTAAAATCATCATCGACTCCCGCTCATTTTTCTGCAGGAGCTCTTCGGCCGACTCTTCCGTCTCAGCGATTTCGATATGATATTTTTTTGCCAGCCACCGCAAGGCGTCCGGGTATGACAGATGCTCATGCTCCATCAGGAAATTCACCGAATTACCTCCTTTGCCGCAGCCGAAACATTTAAAGATCCCTTTGGATGGAGAAACTGTGAAGGAGGGTGTTTTTTCATTGTGGAACGGGCAGAGGCCGAGGAAATTGACTCCGCGCCTCTTCAAACTGACAAAATCCCCGACCACATCGGTGATTTCAGCCATCTGAATGATCCGTTCAATGGTTGCATAATCGATCATACCTGCGAAGATAGAACTTTAAAGAGAAAGGTCCCCGAGCGCCATGAGCATAAACTTATCAACTCCTTCACTGGCCTTCATCCGGATAAAATTGACTTCGCGGTTACTGCCAACAGCAGTATCATTCGGATCGATCAGGAATATAGGGGTCCTGCGGGGGGCAAAATCAATCAAACCCGCAGCCGGGTAAACCTGCATGCTTGTACCGATAATGACTAAGATGTCGGCTATCTCCACATCCCTGACGGCAATTTCGATATTCGGGACCGCTTCGCCAAACCAAACTATATGGGGACGAAGCTGCGAACCTTTTCCGCAGGTATCGCCCCAATTCAGCTCCCATCCGCCGATGGAATAAATCAGACGGGGATCGGCCGTGCTGCGCGATTTCCTCAGTTCCCCGTGAAGATGCAGAATATCGGAGCTTCCGGCACGTTCATGAAGGTCATCTACATTCTGGGTGATGATCCGGACTTTGAAATATTTTTCCAGTTCAACCAGCCCCAGATGACCCTTGTTGGGTACGGCACTCAGCAGTGCTTTCCTTCGCTCGTTGTAAAATCTTAGAACCAGTTCGGGATTCCGGCACCAGGCTTCGGGTGTGGCAACTTCCGATATGTCATACTCCTCCCACAACCCACCCATCTCACGGAAAGTTTTCAATCCGCTCTCCGCACTCATGCCCGCCCCCGTTAACACCACCACCTTCTTCATAAAGGATGCGCCACCACCTTAAATTTTCCGACTTTCCACATCTCCTTCTTCCCTAAAAATTTCCAGTAGTACAAACCGGAGTTAAGATCAATTTTCCAGGTAAGCCGGCCAGTTTCAGTGGTTTTGATCTCTCTTGCCTGAACCCCCTTGTTGTCGAGGATAATCAATACATAGGTGTCCCCCGGATCCGGTGTCCATGACATTTTCAGGGTATCGCCGCGGGCAAACTGTGTCTCTGCGGCAGGTCCTTTCACCATCGGATCGCTTCCCGCGCGGTATTTTGCCCCGACCAGGTTCTCATAAACCGGATCAGGGAGGAAAGCTTTTGCATAAAGAACAGTGTCGGGGAGCGTTGTGAGTTGGGCGGAGGGGTTAGAGGTTATGCGGTTAGAAGTTATTTGGTTAGGGGTTAGGGGGGCGGTGGTTAGGGTATCTTTGGGGGTATTGGTGGCAAGGGGTTGGTCGGTGAGGTGGCCGGGGATGATCTGTTTTATTCCCCAGGATATTAATACTACCGCGGCCACTGCGGCAGCAGTACTCAGTAACTTAAGCATCGAGAATGATGTTCTGCGGTTAACCAATAACCTATAACCATTAACCTCTTTACCATTAACCTCCTCAACATTAACCTCCCCACCGGGTTCCTCTGCAACATCAGGCAGGGTATCCAGCATATCGGAAATTGCCATGAGTTCCGAACGGCACCAGGCGCAGGAAGCCACATGATCTTTCACCTTCTGCGGAATCCGGTCTGTCCCGTCGCGCAAACATTCAGCATAGAGTGCCAATTCATTAGCATCCGGATGCTCTGCCGGACTATTGTTGTGATATGTATCCGTCATTTTCATCCTTATATATAGACGGTAAAAATACCGTCGGATGGAAAAATTTCAGTCACTATTTTCTGTAATTTCCGATTTTTCGAGCAAAATGCAAAGTATTTCTACCGTATAAGCCGATCTTGGAGGTTTACCATTCATCAGGACCAGCAGCTCATCAATCCGGCTGGCCGACCATTTTCTGACCGCATCGGCTGTCCTGGGTTTCCGGTCGAGCCTGCTGAAAACCGCGCTCAAGGCCTCCATTTTCTCACGTTTCTGCAATTGGCAGGCCTCGTTCAGCCGGACGGCCAGTTGTTCCCGGATACCAGGACCGGGATCAACATCAAACCCTTCAAGATCAGCGGCGGTAACATCCAGATCGGCAAACGTCCGCAGAACAATCCAAATGGACTGACTTTCCTGTCCGAACAGTCGAAGGGCCCGCTTCAATCTCTCAAATTCCTGACGAATAACAAGTTGGTCTGTGGAGGTTTCGGCGGTAGTCTGTTCATAGATGTCCGACTGAGGTTCAGTCACCACCCTGAGTTTCCGGAAATCTTCCATACAGAGGTTCCGGATGACGACCGAAAAATAAGTCCTGAACTGGCTTTTATTGTTGTATTGATCTCGAATCCGGGGCAGGCGCTCGATCAGCTTGCGGTTTACCTCCTGAATCAGGTCATTGATATCCCTTTTGGGGAGATAGCCCTGGAAAGCCAGATTTTTTACGATAATCCGGATGATCGGTTGATAGCGTATCAGCAATTTGTCGGGGCTATCCCTTAATAGTCTGATATCGACATCGTTTTTTAACATTAACCTAATCTACTACATCGAATAAGAATGAATTATTTGACCTAAGTTTTGCATCAGCTCCCATGGTATATCTGGATTGCTGCTCGTCTTCAAAAAACATTTTCTCCTGGATGGGCACCTTTTTCCTTTTATAAGCCGGGATCCGTTCCACTTCATCAATAATATCGGGATTGGCCAGGTTGTGATAGTTAAATTCCTTCAACCGGGCCATCTTTGCCGCATCCTCCACCGGAGCCGAAGGGGCAGGGTCATCGAAATGAATGGAGTCCCTCAGGGGTTCGGAGGGTACCGTTTTCATTTCAGGTTCAGGGGTGGGTTGAATCACCTCTGGCTTCTCCGGAACAATGACTTCAGGGAACCTCTCGGCTTTAACCGGGGGTTCTGCCCTTTCCATCCGCGGTGGGGCCATAACAGGCTTGAATCTTTCCAGGTTAATCACCTCCCTTTTTGGCGGGGTCAGGCTGAGCCATTCAGGTATCATGTCATCCCGAAACCCGGTAGCCACCAGGGTGATCCTGATCTCATCGGTCAGTGTTTCATCGGTACAGGTGCCCCAGATCACATTGACCGATACCCCTACCCGGGTCATGATGGCATCGGTAATGATCCCCACCTCATCAACGGTTATTTCATCCTGTCCTGATGTGATATTCAGCAATACCCGGCTGGCACCGCGGATATCGTTACTGTACAGCAGCGGCGAATTGATGGTTTCGTCGATCACCTTGCGTGCCCGGTCGAAGCCGCAGGCCGTGGCCGACCCCATGAAGGCAATACCACCCTTGGTCATCACGGAAATCACGTCGGCAAAGTCGACGTTGATATAGCCGTGTATCGTGATTATTTCAGCAATGCCTTTAACGGCAAGCATCAGGATGTCATCTGCCTTTTTGAAGGCCTCCCCGAGCGACAGGTTACCGTATATTTCGCGGAGCTTTTCATTGTGAATGATCAGCAGGGCATCCACATCATCCTTCAGGCGGTTGATTCCCTGCAGTGCCTGCAACTGGCGCGATGGACCCTCGATGGTAAACGGCAGGGTGATGACCCCGACGGTCAGGATATTCAGATCACGGCATGCCCTGGCAATCACCGGAGCAGCACCGGTTCCGGTTCCCTTTCCCATGCCGGCAACAATAAAAACCATTCGTGTATGCCCCTGCAGAAGGTCGGTTATTTCATTGATGCTTTCAATGGCTGCCTGCTCCCCGACATCGGATCTTTTGCCGGCGCCGCGGCCTTCGGTAAGTGTGGCGCCCAGCTGGATTTTCCTCTCCACCGGACTGGCATGGAGGGCCTGGGCATCCGTATTAGCTACCATGAAATCCACATCCTTGATCCCTTCAAGATACATGCGGTTTACAGCGTTGCACCCGCCTCCACCCACACCAATAACCGAGATAATGGGATTTGCGTTGAAAGGCAGGTTGAAATCGACCAGGTCGTCAAACATCTTGCTAAATATTACAGGTTTAAACCTACTCTAATTTATCATCCTTATCATCGAACAAGGAACCAACGAATTTGCTGATTGCACTTGGCTTGCGAGGGGCCCGTGACGGTTTTGCCCTCCTGGTGGATTTTGTATCCAAACCTTCGGAAACAAACTCCGGAGTCCTTCCGTCACGCTCCATACCATCCACCTCCAACGGGATCATTTCCGGATCCTGTACCGTTTCGAATATTCCACTGTTGTGGTATTCCTGCTCCATCGTTGACGGCTTGAATTTGTGCGCGAAATTGGGTTTCAGCTCACCCAAACCGATCTCCGATTCCAATCCGGTTGCAACAATGGTTACACTCAGTGCATTACCCAAGGATTCATCATAGGTGTTTCCCCAAATAATGTCAGACTGGATCTGCGTGCAATGCTGGATAAAGTCCATGATTTCGGTAATCTCATCCATCAGTACTTCCTGTTTGCCTGAAGTGATATTGAGCAGGATATTACGTGCCCCTTTCAGGTTATTGTTGTTCAGCAACGGAGAAATGAGTGCCTTGCTGATCGCTTCATACGCACGGTTTTCACCTTCGGCAATCCCCGAACCCATGATGGCTACGCCACTTCGCTCCATTACGGTACGCACATCTGCGAAGTCAACATTCACATATCCGTGAACGGTAATGATCTCGGCAATGCCCTTGGCTGCCATGGCCAGAACGTTATCGGCATATCCGAAAGCCACCGAAAGTTTCTGGTCGCCGTAAATATCGCGCAGCCGGTCATTATGAATGACCAGCAGCGCATCCACATAGTCTTTCATATTATGAATCCCCTCCACTGCCTGGGCCCATCGCTTCTGACCCTCGAAAGAAAACGGCAGGGTCACGATTCCAACAGTCAGTATTCCCAGTTCCGTTGCGGCCTGGGCAATGACCGGCGCGGCACCCGTCCCGGTTCCGCCGCCCATCCCGGCGGTCAGGAATACCATTTTGGTATTGTCGTTGAGCAACCTCCGGATATCATCGATATTCTCCAGAGCCGAATCGCGTCCTTTTTCCGGCTCATTTCCGGCACCGCGGCCAAAAGTCAGCGTTTTGCCCAATTGCACTTTGTTGGGAATCGGACTGGTTTGCAACGCCTGGTTGTCAGTATTGCAAATTACGAATTCAACCCCCCGGATTCCCTGCTGGTACATGTGATTAACGGCGTTGCTTCCGCCGCCTCCAACCCCGATCACCTTAATGATCGATTTAGATTCCCGGGGTACTTCGAATTGATAAACATCCTCAAACATATGGGTAGATTTATTGGTTAAAACCGATTATTATCATCGTTAAAAAAACTAAGCCATCCTTTTTGAATCTTGTCCTTGAGCCCGCTGTTCTGCGGTTTCCTTTTAAATGAAAAACCTTGTCGCGATGATGCTGTGGCACCTCCGAAAGAACCCTCCACAATCAGTCCGATAGCAGTGGAATATTGCGGCTGCGTAATCATTTCGTATGTTTCAGCCACAACGAACTGGTTTGGAAAACCCACCCGCACATCATAGCCTGTCTTGAATTTTATCAGCTGCGGAAGTCCCTTCAGCATGGCCCCGCCACCGGTTACCACGATCCCCGCACTCACTTTCTCAGCGTAGCCCGAATTTTCAATTTCGTAACTCACAGCGTCAAGTATCTCTTCCATCCGCGCCTGTATGATATAGGCCAGATTTTTAAATGAGATCTCGCGTGCATCACGGCCGCTGATACCCGGAATAGTTACCACTTTGTCATCGGCAGCCGTATCGCCCATGGCCGAGCCGAACTGAACCTTCAACGATTCGGCCTGCCTCAGCAGGATGGAACATCCTTCCTTGATATCATTGGTGATCACATTCCCACCGAACGGGATAACTGCGGTATGACGGACGATATCGTTGTAATAGACAGCCACGTCGGTTGTTCCTCCCCCGATATCGACCAAAACAACTCCGGCCTCGCGTTCATCGGCAGAAAGTACAGCGGTTGCGGATGCCAGGGGTTCCAGAATCATTTTTTTAACCTTCAGCTCAACGCGCTCAATGCATTTCGATATGTTTCGCGCCGAGGCTACCTTGCCAATCACCAGATGAAAATTAGCTTCGAGCATCCGGCCCGACATGCCCACCGGTTTGCTGACATCAGTTTCAGAATCAACGATATAACTCTGCGGAATAACATGCAGTATCTCCTCTCCCGGCTCAAGTGGTGTTTTTGCCATCTGGTCATGCAGATACGTGACATCTTCCTGTGTGATCTCTTCGTTGTCGAGGTACTTGGAATTGCGGTTCTTCATACTCTTGATATGCTGACCGGCAATGCCGACATACACTTCACCCATCCTGCAGCCTGCCTGCTCTTCAGCCTGTTGCTTGGCGAGTTCAATAGCACTGACGGTTTCATCGATATGAACCACCACCCCTCTTTTGACTCCGCTTGATGGGGCATTTCCCATACCCAGTACCTCAAACTTTCCATCCTCGGTTTTCCGCGCGATCAGCGCAACGATCTTTGTCGTTCCAATGTCAATCGCTGATATAAATTCCTTTTTTGCCATATATTTTAAATACTCAAACCTTTTTCTTCGTTTTCGGAATAGCAACCTTCGTTTTCGGAATAGCTGCCTTTATTTTCGGAATTGCCAGGGTATCCATCGATGTTAAAACCGAATCGCGCTCCTGCCTTTCCTTTTCGCTCCACTTACGGGCAACAATTTGATTGCTGTACCTCAGGTCGACCTGCGAATAACGGTCCCACCCTACATTTGGTAAACATCTGTCATAGAATACCTTTAGCTTTGTCAGCTTCCATTCATAATTCCCGGCATCACCGAAAAAAATCCGATGATCCCCTACTCTCGGGATGATTTCCAAGGTATGATCGGGATTGATCACGATCTCCTCAATCAATGCATCCAGAAACAACTGTTCCCTGATAGATTTTACCACCCTGAATAAGCTGTCTTTCAGGAATTTCCGGTCAACCGCACCGGTGACTACCATTACCCTGGCAGAATACCTGTCCGATAATGCCATTTCTTTTCCTTCCGAATCAAAATAGAATGAGGTATAAGGACTCACAAACCTCATCACCGGAGTGCGCTGGCTGACCTCAATGAAAAGTGTCCCGTCGGGAGTGCTGTAAACCCGTGCATCCTTAACCCCGGAGAGGGTTTTTATGGTGTTTCT
>Ga0172379_10008235_pt1 | contig 13199 bp, 12 predicted proteins | sample GrowelOW334metaG_FD_119756 | JGI IMG/M metagenome (GOLD analysis project Ga0172379, IMG submission 119756) | Groundwater microbial communities from an aquifer near a municipal landfill in Southern Ontario, Canada - Groundwater well OW334 metaG | ecosystem: Environmental > Aquatic > Deep... | reverse complement strand
TTCTATTGGTAAAAATTTAGGAGATGAAGAAGATGGTAAGAATGAATTATTCGAAAGACCAGTTTTAATTATTAGAAAATTTAATAACAATATCTTTCTTGGAATACCATTAACTTCACAAGAGAAAATTGGTAAATATTATATTACATTAAAGTCTTTTAAGTCTGTTGGAATTCTGTCTCAAATAAGACTTTTTGACTCGAAAAGGTTAGTAAGAAAGATTGGTAAGATAGATTCAAATGAATTGGTAGATATTAAAAATAAGGTTAGAGATATAATATAAAAACGAAAACCCTGCTTTCGCAGGGCTTTCTCGGAGTCTCGGACAAGCGAGACATTTACATAAGTATTATATCATGTAGTATATATTTATGCAAGATTTAGACTTAAATACAATTAAAAATGTTCATTTTATAGGAATCGGGGGGATCGGGATTTCGGCGATTGCGCGGATGATGCTACACGAGGGGAAGAAGGTGACAGGGCAGGATATGCAAGAAGGGGAAATTGTTACGGAGCTCAGAAAACTCGGTCTGCCTGCGCAGACAGGAATTGATATTAAGATTGGTCAATCGTATGAGAATATCCCCACAGATACGGATTTGATTGTTTACACTATTGCGATAGACAAATATGACCCAGAGCTTGCGCAAAAAATTAAGTCGGGTGATATTCCTATTCGTTCATATCCTGAAATGCTTGGAATTATCAGCCAGGATAAATATACAATTGCGGTTTCTGGAACTCACGGCAAGACGACGACGACAGCGATGATAGCAAAAGTTTTGGGAGATTGCGGGAAGGATCCAACGATGATTGTTGGTAGCTTGGTGAAAAACACAGACCCTAATCGTTCCGACGGGCAAATGAGGACAAATTTTATTGCCGGAAAAAGTGATTTATTGGTGGTTGAGGCTTGTGAATACCGTCGTTCGTTTTTGAATATTAATCCTAAAATATTAGTTATTACAAATATTGATAGTGATCACTTGGATTATTATAAAGATATCGAAGATATCAAAAATGCTTTCCACGCGATGGCAATGCGTGTGCCGAGCGATGGATTTGTCGTTTACAATCCTGCTGACCCAAATGTTGCCGAAGTAGTGAAAGGTATAAATGCACAAGTTGTAAATTGGCAAGAATATTTTAATGCCGATTTGAAATTAAAAGTTCCTGGAATTCATAATAAGAAAGATGCAGCAGCAGCGTGTGCGGTGGCTGACATTTTAAAAATCTCGACGGAAGACGTCGAGCAATATTTGGCGGAATTCCCTGGGACTTGGAAGCGTTTCGAATTCAGAGGCAAATTATCCAACGGAACACTTCTCTATGATGATTACGCTCACCATCCGACAGAGATAATGGCGACACTTGAAGGATTTCGTGAATTATATTCTAAGGAGGCGGGATGGAAAATTACTGTTGTATTCCAACCTCATCTATTTAGTCGTACGAAATTACTTCTCGATGACTTTGCTAAAAGTTTTAGTGATGCGGATGAAGTTCTGATACTGCCGATATATTATGCTCGTGAAGTTGATGATGGAACGATAAGTTCAGATATTTTGGCTAATGAGATAAACCGCGCCAGAGGACGGGCAGGCAACAATACTAACAATTCTAAAGCATTTTCAAGTTTTGAAGAACTAGAGAAATATATTGAAGGAGAGCTTTCAAATATGGGAGATAAAGATGTTATTGTGACTATGGGTGCCGGAGAAGCGTCGAAAGTAGGGGATTATTTGTTGGGGTAAATTTATGTAAAATATGGTACAATGAATGTATTATGGAAAACAATAAATTCTTAATGTTTCTTAATTCCAGATTTTTAGTGGGTCTTGGAATTGTACTCGCGGCTCTTATTGGAGCTTACACTTTTTATCAACTTAGAACTTTTGACAATACTTTGACAGTCACAGGTAGCACCTCGAAAGAAGTCACGAGTGACCATGTAAAATGGGTTGGGACTATTAATCGTGTCGCTAAATTAAGCACCCTCAAGCAGGGCTATGCTGACATGGCGAAAGATATCGTAATTGTCCAAGATTTTTTGAAAGAGAAAAATATCGGCGTCGACCAAATAGTTATCTCTCCGGTCTTCATGGATCAAAATTGGGATCAACCTCAAGGTGCCGAGAAAACTTATACCCTAAGGCAGACTATCGATATAAATTCAGCTGATGTTTCTGGTATTACCGAAATAGCCAAGAATATCTATCCGCTTATCGAAAAAGGGGTTATATTCTCTACTCAGTCACTCGAATATACTTATACAAAGCTTCCAGAAGAGAGAGTTACAATGCTTGCTTTTGCTTTACAGGATGCCAATGCCAGAGCTTCCAAGTTAGCTGAATCGAGCGGTAAATCTGTCGGTCAATTAAAGAGCGCTTCGTCTGGAGTCGTCCAAGTTATGTCCGTTGGCTCGACAGATGTTTCAGATTATGGAATGTATGACACTTCGAAAATAGAGAAGAATATAATGATGACTGTTAAAGCTACATTTACACTAAAATAGAAAATAAATAAATGAAAAAATATTTTTTCTCATTAATAATTATTTTATCTTTCCTTTTTTCTTTACCAGTTTCGGCTGAGATTATTTCTAATTCTGGATTTATCCCCGGGCAAATGTGGTATTCGGAAAATGAGTTAGTAGAGGGGGAGACCATCAATATCTATACCGCCCTATGGAACGGCACCAAGAATCCGATATCTGTTAAGGTTGAGTTCTATGATAAGAATGTCATCTTAGGGACCAGAGAAGTCACTGTTGCCTCTCTCCAATTGAAAGATGTATATATCCCTTGGAAAATAACATCAGGGGACCATACCATATCAGCGAAAATTATCTCATCATCTTCTATTATCTCTGGCAAAAAAGAGACGGTAGTTCTCGATCGTAATGAAACTTCCAACGACAAAAAGTTTGTTTCAGTTCTTATCAAGAATGCTTCTGATGAGCCTGTCTCAAGTGCTGATGCGCTAAAGAGCCAGGTAGACAAAGCGACTTCTGAAATAAATAACATTATTCCAGAGAATGTCAGTGATTCTGTTTCAAATAGTTTTAGTGTTGTAGATGAATTTCGTAATAAAAATTATATTAAGGCCGAAGAGGTAAAACAAGAAACCAAAAAAGAAATAGAAACTTTTAAGAACAAAGAGAAGACAGAGAAGCAAGCTCTATATCCTAAAGTTGGAGTAGAAGAGGCCACCCAAAAGCCAATCGCATATATCAAATTGTTTTTATTTTCCATCCTGACATTTATTCTCGGTAATAAAATAGTATTCTATGGAATAATCGCCTTTGTGGCATTCCTTGTCCTTCGTTTTATTTATCGAAAAATTCGAAGAAGATAGAATCCATGAGGGTTATTTAGTCTTCTCAAAATATGCTATATTAGAAGAATGAAAAGGGTTGTATTTGATCTAGTATTACTTTTCTCGGTTCTTATTTTACCCTGGTGGGTAAGCGCTATTTTGGTGCTCGCGGGAGTATTCATTTTTAAAACATTCTATGAATTTATAATCGCCAGCATAATCGTCTACTCTCTTTATGCTATCCCCGGAGAGAAGTTAACTTCTTCCCCCATATTTTTTATACTAGTGATAATTATTTTGTTTGTCGTTATCGAATATATTAAAACAAGAATAATTTTATACAAAAAATAGTATGTCTTTCCATATCAATCATAAACGAATAAAAAAAGATATTGACCCGGACGAGATATTTCTTGATTCAAAAAATTTACCGAATTTTAACCAGCAACAATTCGAGGGTCGTCTTGAGAAGGCCATACCCAAGCGCTCGATATTTTTCTTAGAACTATTTTTTATTGGTATCGCTTTCATCTTCGTCTGGCAAACAATAAATCTTCAAATAATAAAAGGAGAAGCATATTTCAAAAAAAGTGAGAATAACACTTTGATGCGACAGCCGATATTTGCTGATCGAGGTCTTATATACGATCGCAAAGAAGTCATACTTGCTTGGAATACTTGGGATAGTGAAGATATAAACAAGATGTCTTCTCCGGAGAGGTCTTATATATCATCCCCGGGCTTTGGTCTGCTTCTAGGATACGTCAGTGTCCCGGCTAAAGATGGCTCGGGCCGTTATTGGCAAGATAATTTTATCGGGAAGGATGGCGTTGAAGAATATTTCAATGAACGCCTAACAGGAGTCAATGGAATGAGAATTATTGAGACGGATGTTAGCGGAGAAATACAATCAGACAATACGATTTTGAAACCTGTCGCCGGAGAGAATATTAAACTCTCTGTTGATTCTAGGATACAAGACAAGATGGCCGAATCGATAAGCACGATGGCCAAGAATGTCGGATTCCAAGGTGGGGCTGGAGCGATAATGGATATCAAGACGGGCGAGCTTCTGGCTATTACGAGCTACCCTGAATACGATGGGAATATTTTGTCGAAGGGGAAAGATGTGAAAACGATCAGTGGATATTTTACTGACAAACGTAAAGTTTTCTTGAATAGAACAGTTTCCGGATTGTATAGTCCGGGGTCTATCGTTAAACCATTCCTCGGATATGCAGCACTCATCGAGAATGTTATTAGTCCACTCAAATTGATTCTTTCGAATGGTTCTATCTCAATTCCGAATCCATATTTCCCAGAAAAAAAATCTGTTTTCAAAGACCACGGAACTTTCGGCTATGTCGACATGAGAAAGGCAATAGCTGTTTCTTCAGACGTTTATTTTTATGAGATTGGTGGAGGTTTTGAAAGTCAAAAAGGTTTAGGAATTGTAAATATTGATAAATATTCTAAAATATTTGGAATTGGAGAAAAGACAGGTATAAATCTTGATGGAGAAAAAGAGGGGAATATCCCAACTCCAGAGTGGAAGACGAAGACATTCAAAGGCGAGCCTTGGCGCGTCGGAGACACTTACAACACCGCTATCGGTCAGTATGGTTTTCAAGTGACTCCCATCCAGATGGTGAGAGCTGTCGGAGGTATTGCCAATATGGGGGTAATGCAAACTCCACACGTAACACTTCAAGATGAAGAATTTCAATCGAAAGAAATTACAATTCCTGTTGATAGAGAAAAAATGCAAGTAATTCACGAAGGCATGAGGATGGCGGTGACGGAAGGGACTTGCACGGCTCTCAATCTCCCTTCTACCCCAGTTGCGGCCAAGTCAGGAACGGCTCAAGTCGGATTGGGAAATACAAATACGAACTCTTGGATTATCGGATTTTTCCCATACGAAAATCCCAAATATTCTTTTGCGCTAGTTATGGAAAGAGGGCCCAAAGAGGCTTCAGGGAATGCGACTCGGGTGATGAGCGAGGTTATTGATTATATGAAGATTTATACCCCTGAATACTTTGACTTATAATCTCAAATAAGCTATTATAGACGGATTATCGGTATTACAATTTAATCAGATACCCTTCTATACAAGGATATTAAATACCAAATGGACGAAATAAAATATATAACAGAAGAAAAGAAAAAAGCCCTTGAAGAGGAGCTTAATTTTTTAAGGACAGTTAAAAGAAAAGAAATTCTTGAAGCCTTAGACGCTGCGAAGGCCCTAGGTGATCTTTCGGAGAATGCCGAGTATCATCAAGCTCGCGAAGATCAAGGAAAAACTGAAGATAGAATAAATCAAATCGATCACATGTTGAAATCTGCAGTCGTTGTGAAGAAGCATTCAAGTTCACACGTTGAAATAGGCACAACGGTCAAAGTTCTCAAAGAAGAATCTAAAGATGAGGTAACATACAGTATCGTCGGCGCCGAAGAGGCCGATATGGCCAATAACAAAATCTCTCACAAATCACCGCTCGGTGAAGCTCTATTTGGTAAAAAGAAAGGAGACGTCGTTTCTATTAAAACCCCTAAGGGACTAGTCAAATACACTCTAATTGATATACAATAGAGTATATGGCATCAATTGAAGAACTTCGCGATACGCGAATTAAAAAAATAGAATTATTAAAGAGTGCAGGTCAGGATCCGTACCCGGCTTCAGTTCCTCGTGATTACTCAATAAAAGAAGTTAAAAATTCTTTCGATAAACTCGCCCCTCTTTCTGAAGAAAAAAATCTATCTATTGCTGGGAGAGTTATAGTCGTCCGAGGGCAAGGAGCTATATTGTTTGTCGTTTTGCAAGATGGGGATGAGAGGTTGCAAGCCGTCCTCAAGAAAGATTCTCTGGACGAGAAATTATTTGATTTGTTTGTGAACACCATTGATAATGGAGATTTTATTTCTGTTACCGGATCTCTTTTGGTAACCCAAAGAGGGGAACAAAGTATTCTGATTAAAGGTTGGAAAATGGCGACCAAAGCTCTCTTACCGTTGCCTGACAAATGGCATGGGCTTCAAGACCAAGAAGAGATATATCGTAAACGCTACCTTGATATTTTGATGGATAAAGAAGTTTACAATCGCTTCATCCTTCGTTCGAAAATTGTTAAGTTGACTCGTGATTTTTTTGATAGTAGAGATTTCTTGGAAGTCGAAACTCCAATCCTGCAGACCCAAGCCGGCGGTGCCATGGCCAAAGTATTTGAGACATATCATAATGATTATGCAATGCCGATGGTTCTCCGTATTGCTCTTGAGTTAGAGCACAAAATTCTGATGGTAGGAGGATATGAAAGAGTTTATGAGATTGGCAAGAATTTCAGGAATGAGGGGACAGATCCGACTCACTTACAGGAATTTACGATGATTGAATGGTATGCGGCCTATGAGACTCTCGAGACCAATATGAAGTGGACAGAAGAGCTCATTAAATCCATCGCCACAAGTTTGATGAACAAGACGACCTTTAAGGTTTATGATAATGAAGGCAATGGCACAGATGTAGACTTGGGTGGCGAGTGGCCACGAGTCACTTTCGGTTCTTTGCTCAAGAAGGATGCGAACATTGATATAGAAAATATTACCGAAGAAGAGGCTAGAGTTGAAGCGATAAAATGGGGAGTCAAAGAAGGAGAAGCGGTGAAGCTTGGGCGAGGTAATTTGCTCGATAAAATTTATAAAAAATCTTCTCGAGGTAAAATTATAAATCCAACTTTTGTGACGGACTTTCCTGGTGATTTGAAACCTTTGGCTCAACAGAAAGAGAACGGCACAGCAGAAGTTTGCCAATTAATTATCGCTGGAGCAGAGATTACAAATCAATACGCCGAATTAGTTAATCCACAAATTCAGCGCGACTTGCTCGTCGCTCAATCGAAAGCCAAAGAGGGTGGTGATGAAGAAGCAATGCAGATAGATGAACGCTTCCTCACAGCTATGGAGCATGGGATGCCCCCAATGACAGGTTTCGGAATGGGCATCGACCGACTCGTCGCAATATTCACAGAGCAGAAAAACCTTCGTGATGTAATCTTCTTCCCAATAATGAAACCAAGGGAATAATATTTAAATATCAAAAAAACCCTGTATTAACAGGGTTTTTTTGATAAAAGTTATCCACAGTTTGGGTGGGGTGGGGTATTTGTATTGTGGGAGTAAGTGGTATATAATATATGTAAGTGGGATGAAGTGGTAAATCAAATATTTTTAAATAATCTCACTTAAATATTTTATGTTAATCGGAGAATATACACATACACTCGATGATAAAAATAGAATGTCGTTACCCGTCAAATTCCGAAAGGAGATGGGCAAATCTGTTGTCGTTGCTCCAGGACTCGATAATTGTCTTTCGATTTTTACTACAAAAGAATGGGAAAAAATTTCTCTCAAATTATCTGACTCTTCAATGCTCGCAAGTGACAATAGAAGTTTCTCGAGATTTATGTTTGGCCAAGCTGTCATCGCCGATGTCGATACAAATGGCCGAATACTAATCCCGGAAAATTTAAAAAATCGATCAGGCCTCACAAGCAAGGTGGTGGTTATTGGTGTACAGAATCGCGCAGAAATCTGGAATGAAAAGGCATGGAGTGATTACAAGAAGGTAGTAGAAAAGCAGGCAGACAGCTTAGCAGATAAGTTGGGGCAAGTAGGTGTTCTTTAAAATATGACGCATATTTCTGTATTACTAAATGAATCGATCGACGGCCTCGATATCAAGTCCGGAGATGTAATCATCGATGGGACATTGGGTGGGGGAGGTCACACAATGGAGATTATCAAACGATTTGGAAAGAAGGTGAAAATTATTTGTTTTGATTTGGATAAGGACGCAATATCTAGATCAAAACAAATAATCAAAGATACAGTTTCTGATGTGATTTATAAAGAGACAGGTTTCCAAGATATCGACAAAGAACTTGATGATTTAGGAATCGAGAAAGTAAATAAAATTTTGCTTGATCTGGGCTTGAGCTCATTTCAACTCGAAGAAGCAGGTAGGGGATTCACATTTTCTAAAAATGAGCCACTCCTGATGACGATGAAGAAGAATCCAAGTGAAGATGATCTGACCGCTTACGAGATTGTAAATAATTGGGAAGAGGAGACATTAGCAAATATTATTTACGGTTTTGGAGAAGAAAGATTTTCTCGTCGAATTGCGAAAGCCATAGTCGAAGCCAGGGCTGAAAAGAAAATAGAAAAAACTTTTGATTTAGTAGAGATTGTAGAAAAAGCGGTGGGGAAATTCTACAAAGGCAAAAAAATTCACCCCGCGACAAGAACTTTCCAAGCGCTCCGAATAGCCACGAACAGTGAGTTAACAAATTTAGAAGAAGTAATACAAAAAGGTTTCGAAAGATTAGAAGATGGAGGGAGAATCGCAATCATCAGTTTCCATAGCTTAGAAGATCGGATAGTGAAGAAAGCGTTCAGAGATTTGAAAGAGAAGGGTAGCGCACATTTAATTACAAAAAAACCAATAATACCAAGTGAAAGTGAGATAAAGTCCAATCCTCGTTCACGCAGTGCCAAATTAAGATTAATAGAAAAAATATAATACTATGACAAAAGCTCAAGCAATTACAAACGATATCGGTCAAAACATCAATACTCAGAGAGCAATATTGCGTATTTTGGTGGTGGGTTCAGTAGTATTATCTGTTGTTTATTTCTATTTAGTCGGGTCTATAACTTTCAATGTCATTGCGCGCAAGACCCTCGAGGCAAATGTTTTGGATCTGACCAGCCAAGTGAATGGGCTCGAGATAACTTATTTGAGTAAAGTAAATGAGGCCGATAAAGACTATGCGTTGTCCAATGGTTTTGTCGATGCACCACAGAATATTTTTGCAACGCGTGATATTAACCATGTCGCTATTCGCTAATGAAATTATCATCGTTCCAATTTCGAATAAGGATAATAATCAGTATTATATTTTTGGTGGCGATTGTTATTTTGGTACGACTTTTTTATATTCAAGTTATTCATAGCAATTTTTATGCGGGTAAAGCTGACAGACAATATATAACACCAGCTAGTAACGTTTTTAATCGCGGATCCATATATTTTTCGAAGAAGGATGGTTCTCTCGTTGCCGGGGGGACCATCTCTTCTGGTTTTAGGGTCGCAATTGTCCCAGATGATATTATCGATGCGGAAGATACATACAATAAACTTGCCCCATATTTAAAAATTGAAAAAGAAGTATTTTTAGCTAAAGCCCGGAAAGTGGGCGATCCGTATGAAGAAGTTGCCACAGGATTAACCAAAGAGCAAGTCAACGAAATAGAAAATTTTAAAATAAAGGGAATAAATTTTTCCAAAGAAAATAAACGCTTTTATCCAGGGAATAATTTGGCCTCTCACACTTTGGGATTTCTGGCCTATAAAGAAAATTCTTTGATTGGGCAATACGGCCTCGAGCGTTTTTATAATTCAACCCTTTCCAAACCTGAAGACGAATCTTATGTGAATTTCTTTGCAGAAGTTTTCTCGAACATAAGTGATACTATCTCAAATACTAACAGGGGTGATATCATCACGACCATCGAACCGCTTACCCAATATACCCTCGAGTCGGAATTATCTTCGGCGATGGAGATGTGGAAAGGAGATCAAGCCGGCGGAATAATAATCAATCCGCAAACAGGTGAGATATATGCGATGGCTGGTTGCCCTGATTTTGATTTGAATAATTTTAAAGAAGTTTCTAATGTCGGTGTTTATCGCAATCCGCTTGTCGAGAATGTCTATGAATTCGGATCGGTTATCAAACCTCTCGTCATGGCTGGAGCGCTAGATGCAGGAGTAGTAACGCCGAAGACTACTTATACTGACAATGGATTTGTCGTTGTTGAGAAAAAGACGATAAATAACTTCGACAAAAAGGGTCGTGGATTAGTGACGATGCAAGACGTTCTCAATCAGTCACTCAACACGGGAATGGTTTTTGTCGAAAGTAAACTTGGTCACACGAAATTCCGCACATATATGAAATCATACGGCATAGGTGAGAAGACGGGGATTGATTTGCCAAATGAGACCTCGGGCCTAATCAGTAATCTCGATAGTCCTCGCAACATCGAGTATGCCAATGCCTCTTTCGGGCAAGGTATCGCCCTTACGCCGATAGAAGCGGCCAGAGCATTCTCAGTCATAGCCAATGGTGGAAAATTGGTAACCCCACATTTAGTAAAAGAAATAAAATATGATAACGGATTGTCGAAATCCATCGACCCTGTCATCACGAAAGAAGGTATAATAAAGAAAGAGTCAGCCGATACGATAACCCAAATGTTGATTCATGTTTTTGAGTCGTATGATGGTGGTAAGCATAAATTCACCAACCATAGCGTCGCCACAAAAACAGGTACGGCACAAGTGGCTCTCGAGAGTGGAAAGGGGTATTATACAGATCGTCATATGCACTCATTTTTCGGCTATTTCCCAGCTTATGACCCCAAGTTCTTGGTTTTCTTGTATATAAATAATCCAAAAGAAGTGAAGTATGCTTCTCAGACCCTCATTCCGCCGTTTGTAAATATTACCAAATTTATTATAAACTATTATAATGTTCCACCCGATAGGTAAAATAAGTAGTAAGTAGTAAGTAGTAAGTAGTAAGGAGAAATAAATAAATGAAGAATATTTTTAAAAAAATAATAGTTAAAATAATTACTTGGGAAGCCAAGCTGGTTTTGAAGAGGTATCATCCGAAGATAGTAGCTATCACTGGCTCCGTCGGTAAGACGTCGACTAAGGATGCAATTTTCGTCATTCTTTCCAAATTTAAAACTGTTCGTAAAAGTGAGAAGAGTTTCAATAGTGAGATAGGTTTACCCCTTACAATTCTCGGATTACACAATGGCTGGAACGATCCATTTCTTTGGTTTGAAAACATTTTACGTGGAATAATTTTAATTTTGAAAAAAAATAAATCTTACCCAGAATATTTAGTTCTTGAGGTAGGAGTAGGGAAGCCGGGTGATATAAAAAAGAATGTGGCTCCATGGCTTCATCCAGATGTCGTTATTATTACTCGCTTTCCCGACAAGCCGGTCCACGTAGAATTCTTTGGTTCAGTAGATAAAATAATTGAAGAGAAGAGCGCTCTGGCTTTTTCTCTGAAGAAAGACGGCCTTCTTATACTTAACCATGATGATGAAAAGGTTTATTCTCTCCACCAGAAAGCCAAAGGTAAAACTATTTCATTTGGAATGAATGAGAATTCAACTTATCGAGGGATATACCCAGTATATACATATGAGAAGCGGACCGATATGGATGTGCCTACCGGAATAAATTTTAAACTCGAATATGAGGGGAATAGCTTTCCAGTCATGCTTCCAAATATCCTTGGTATGCACAATATCGGCCAAGCTCTTTCGGCTATTGCCTGTGCTCACGAGCTCGGATGTGATTTACTCGATTCGATAACGGCCATAAGCGAATACGCCACTCCTCCGGGTCGGCTCTCCTTATTAGAAGGGGTAAATAGCTCCATAATAATAGACGATACCTACAATTCTTCACCTGTGGCTATGGATGCCGCTATAGAGGTCTTGAAAGAGATAAAGGGAATGCGGAAAATTGCTGTCTTGGGCGATATGCTCGAGCTAGGGAAATTCACCGAAGAAGAGCATCGTCTAGTCGGGGAGAAGATATTTGGTGTTGCCGATATCCTCGTCGTCGTTGGCCCACGAGCCAAGACTATTGCAGAGGGCGCCATTGAAAAAGGTTTTAATAAAAAGGAAGTTTATATATTTGATTCATCGAAGACAACAGCGAAATTCTTAGAAGGGGTGGTAGAGAAAGGTGATGTGGTTTTGATTAAGGGTTCTCAAGGTGTCCGACTTGAGAGGGCAGTAGAGGCCATAATGGAACACAAAGAATTAAAAAAGAAACTATTGTGCCGACAAGACAAAGAGTGGCAGAGTAGATAAAGAAAGTCCCCGCACTGCATTGCAACACACATGTGGGGGACTTCGCACAATTAATGAACCATATTTAGGCCATTAATCTATTATTTAAGCACCTCCTGAATTTCAGGCAGCAATTCCTGGAACTCCTCCAGGTCAAAAACTTCAGATTGCCACTGGCCGGGGATTTTTTCCTCTCCAGAAAAAATGCACAACTCCACCAAAAATGTATCATTGATTTCCGAGGTTTCGATTTCAAGAGTTTTGAGGCACCGGTCCAACCTGCTCGAAGAAATTACCGAAAACTTATATCCGAGTTGTGTTATCGTCGGAACCTTGTCGCTTGGCATTAAGATGACGCCGGCGTCTTCAAGGTTAGTGATCACTTCTTCCATAAAGAAAACTGCATGACCGAAGCCTTTTTCCATATTTTCGATGGAAGAAAAGGGAATAGCTGTTTTTTCATAATTACTGAGGTATTAGGAGGTTATATAAATGTTCCATCTGTATTCGACTTAAAGTATAACAAATATTATAGCATTTGTCAACTGTTGTATAAAAAAAGATGCCGGTGTCTCTTTTTTAAGGAGACAACCGGCAATAATCAAAAAACCAGGTGGTGAAGAAATGTGTAGTCGCGGATAACTACGTTCCTCCGAAAATAATTGGAGACATGGCTACTCTTTTGGAGTTTGTTTTGCAATTAATCTATGAAGCAAGTGCAGACATATCTCTACTATATTTTATAAAGAACATATTTCCATACAAAATGATATTCTTTATACGAAAAATGTCAAGAATATGTACTAGTCCAACACTTTTGAGACTCCCTTGCTGTTAATGTACTCACAATATACCTCAATGGAGAAATTAATCCAAGTGACCAATGTGGTCTTCTTGTGTTGTACCAGAGTAACCACTCC